>Ga0114930_10002171_pt1 | contig 17933 bp, 16 predicted proteins | sample AnhtaG_FD_87300 | JGI IMG/M metagenome (GOLD analysis project Ga0114930, IMG submission 87300) | Deep subsurface microbial communities from Anholt, Denmark to uncover new lineages of life (NeLLi) - Anholt_01485 metaG | ecosystem: Environmental > Aquatic > Marine > Oceanic > Sediment | place... | reverse complement strand
GCTGGAGAGTATGACTGAAAATCTTATACCCACCCGGGCAGAGGTAACAGATGTAGCTAATGCTATATTGGACGGAACAGATTTTGTGATGCTTTCCGCAGAGACTGCGGTGGGCCGTTATCCAGCGGAAACAGTAAAAATGATGAATCAAATCATTAAATTTACGGAGCAATCATCTATAAATGCGAAATATTAAACTTATTTTAGAATACGACGGTACTTTTTACCATGGCTGGCAAAAACAACCGGAAGTTCCCACCGTTCAAAATTTCCTTGAAGATAGCCTCTTTCGCCTCTTTCAGCAAGAGACAAAGGTAGTTGCTGCTGGAAGAACCGATGCCGGAGTCCATGCTAAGGGGCAGGTGGTTAATTTTACCACCGATGCTTCAGTTCCTCTTTCCGCTATCAAGCCCGCTTTAAATAGTTACCTACCCAAAGACATAAGAGTTAAAAGGGTAAAAGAAGTAAGTTTAGACTTTCATGCTCAGAAATCCGCCTTGAGCAGGCTCTATAGATATATAATTCATGCCGGATCTTTTCTTTCACCATTTTACCGCTACTTTGTCTGGCAAATCCCCTTTAATTTAGAAATAGATAAAATGAGATATGCCTCTCAGTTTCTAACAGGAAAACATGATTTTTCTTCTTTTGAATCTCAGGGAAGTCCGAGCTTTTCTTCCTGGCGAAAAATAGAGAAAATTACCTTTTTAAAAAAAAGAGGATTTATTATTATTTATATAAGGGCTGATAGTTTTCTTTACAAAATGGCCAGGAATATAGTAGGAACTCTAGTCGAGGTTGGCAGAGGAAAAATACCAGCCTCTCAGGTAAAGACTATGCTAGAAGCGAGGGACAGAAGAGCTGCTGGCCCTACCGCTCCACCCCAAGGACTGTGCCTGGTGCGAGTGAGATATGGGGTGGATATAGTCGGATAAATCCGACCGCTACAGGTAGCGGTACGATTCATCGTACAATTTAGAAAGACCTTTTACACTTACAGCTGGAGTAATTCCTTTATTTTAGCTAATACTACTTCGTGTTGGAAGGGCTTGGTAATATAGGCATCGGCACCGGTTTCATGGCCGAGTTTTCTGTCTGATTCTTGAGCTCTTGCAGTAAGCATTATAATGGGGATTTTCTTATATTTTTCATCAAATTTTAAGAGGCGGCAAACTTTATAACCATTTATTTTAGGAAGCATAAGGTCTAAAACGATTAAATCTGGCCTCTCCCTGCGCGCTTTATCTAAGGCCTCTTGACCATCATAGGCAACTAAGACTTCATAATCAGCTCGCCCAAGTCTAATCTGCATTGCTTTGACAAGTTCAGCTTCGTCATCGACTACTAATATTCGTTTCTTAGCCATTTTTCACTCACTTTTTTCTTCCTTTAAGAATTTATGTAAATGCTCAGTGAACCACGTCATTGCGAGCCCCGAAGGGGCGTGGCAATCTCAGAAGCAATGTCGGGATTGCTTCGTCGATACTGCGTATCTCCTCGCAATGACAGGAAGGAGCGTACTTCACTGAATATTTACCATTTTTCTTCTAAACTTTGACCTGGGCAAGGTAAAGATAAACTTACTTCCCTTGCCAGGTTCTGACTCCGCCCAGATCCTTCCCTTGTGCATCTCAACCAACGCCTTGCTTATAGATAAGCCCAAACCGGTGCCTTTTGCTCCTGGACCATCAACTCGGTCAATCTGCTGGAACCGGTTAAAGACCTTATCCAGATTTTCTGGAGAGATGCCTATGCCGGTATCAGCTACACTGGCCACCACCTCTTTCTTTCTGTCTTTGAGCTCAACAGTTATCCGGCCCCCTTCTGGTGTAAATTTGATGGCGTTCCCAATCAAATTGGTAAAGACCTGGGTAATCCTGTCTGGATCGATATAAAGATCTGGTAATGTAGGCTCAAAAAAGGTTTCAAGCTTAATCTTTTTTTTATTTGCTTCCACCCCCATAGATAATATTACATCCTTAACCAGGGTGACAGGATTTACTAACACCCTCTTCAGCTTCACTCTACCAGTTTCTATTCTAGAGATATCAAGGAGGTTTACTATTAACCGGACTAAGCGGTCGGTATTGCCTTTAACGATGGTCAAATATTCCTTTTGGTCCTTATTGATATTGCCTGGTATTTCATCCAGGAGAATAGAAACAAACTCTTTTATAGTGGTTAAAGGAGTACGAAGCTCATGAGAGACAGTGGAGATAAACTCTGTCTTCATCCTATCGACTTCTTTTTCTTTAGTTATGTCTCTTAAAATAGCTACCATCCCGATAATTTTCCCTTCTTCATCACCTTTTACCGGAGAGACATTACACTGTAAAACTTTTTTTTCTTGAGGAATGAGGATCTCTTTTGTCACTAATTTTTTCTTATCCTGGCACTCCTGGAAGATTTTGTCTAAATTACTCAAAGCAAAGATGCTAATCTCCTTATCAAGTCCAAAACCCAACATCTGCCTTGCCTGAGGATTTAAGATTACCATCCTACCCCGCTCATCAATCATAACCACACCCTCAGTCATACTCTCAACCATACTCTCCATCTTGCTCTTCTCGGCAGCGATTATACTTCTGAGTCTCTCCACGGCGATAGCAGCTTGGTAGGATATTGTATAAATAATCCTTATACTTGTTAGGCTAAAGGCATCTTTCCGAAAACTACTCACATTCAACATACCAACAACCTTATCTTTAACGATTAAAGGAACATTAAAGAATGACTTTACTCTTGCCGGTGCCTTTTCTTCTTTGCCCGGCCTGGGAATATCTTCTAAGCTAACCGATATATCCTCCTCATTTATTGTTTGACCGCTCAATGAACTAAATGCCTCAATTACATTCTTTTTAACCTCCCCAACAAAATCTTTGGTTACCGCTTTGGCTGCCTTGACAACCAGACTTCCTCCTTTTTCAGTGAGAATAAAAGAGGCACAGATATCGTAATCAATCACTTTAGAGAGTGAGTCCATGATAAGCTCAAAAAGCTGCTTATAGTCAAGCGTATAACTTATGGCTTCCGAAACATCGTAAAGGATTCCTAATTCAAATGCCCTTCTTTCGAGCTCATCCCTTTGTCTTTTTATCTCTTCTTGCAATTGCTTATTTTTAACAGTGAGTTTCTGCTTCTCTACCAATCGGTTAATCACCCTTACCACATCTTCAATTCTATCAAAGGGCTTAGTGAGATACTCGCTGGCACCATTCTTTAAGGCCTCTATGGCTGATTCCAAAGAAGCCCATCCGGTTATAATCATCCCCTCAATATCTGGATCCGTCTCTTTGAATTGCTTCAACAGTTTCACCCCATCCACACCGCCGGGTAATTTGATATCCATTATCGCCAGGTTAAAAGTGTCTTTTGCAAAGAGCTTCAATGCCTCATCACCTTCTTTCGCTGTAACAACCTCATACCCTTCTCTCCCTAAGGTCTTGCTAAAGAGATTCCTTATAATCTGTTCATCATCAACTACTAGTATTTTTCCTGCTGGCATGTTGCCTCTATCTTCTAGCTCGGTTCTCTCTCTATCAGGATATCCGAAGTTAGAACCCGAACCAGGCCTAAAAAAATATAAATAAAATTTTGAAAACCGAAAACGAGTATCTTTCTAGATACTTTTTTAGAAGCCCTATATACACCATCCATAAGAAGCTTTTTATTTTGGAGTCTAGCTTGTTTCATAAATGCATAATTATCTTGGATAAACTCCCGGATTCGTCTCATCATTACCATAATAACCGGCTCACCGAGAATATCCCCTATTTTATCCATAACCAATCTATTAAAAATAACAGGGGAAAGTAAAAAGAAATCCTCCCGGCTGCCTTCATCCAATAGCTTTATTAAAAAATTGATATAATTTAAGTCTAAAACTTTTTTTCCTTGTTTTTTAAGTTCAATCTCCTTAAATATAGTTTTTATGCGCTTTAGAAAAGTATCCGTTTCGAATGGCTTGAGCACAAGGTTATCCACTCCTGCCTCAATGGCGCTGGCTATTCTTTTTACATCTTTTTTATAGGTAAGAATTGTAACAGGAAGGTCTGAAAAACGCGCATTCTTTTTTAGCTTTTGGCAAAGTTCAAGGGAGGACTCTGTAATTTCAGGATAGTCGATGTCTATTAAGAGAATATCAAATTTTTCTTTAGATATAGATGAGTGAACCTCCTGAAGGTTATCTATTGATTTGACTTCATAATCTTCTTCCTTAAGCCAGTTGGAAAAAAGTTCGTTTAGCTCTTTATCTGGTTCTATGAGTAAAATCTTTTTCATAGCCGCTCTCTTTGTTCGGTGTTAGGTGAAAGGTGTTGGGTGTTAGGCAACCGCTCACCGCTTATCCCTTACTTTTTATTCCTTACTATTCGCTAAACGCTATACGCTCTACGCTATTTAGTGCTATTTTGTTAGCTTCTTCAATTCCTCTTCTTCCAGTTGAGTGACGGAACGAGCCATACCCGTCATAATACCTTCAACACCCCTGAAAGGTTCTTCTATATGCATACCTTGATTATCAACTACAAACTCCCGTATCTCTTTATCATGCCAGCTTCCACGCAGTTTAATCACAGTTAAACCCCTTCTTATCTCACCGTGCATCTCAACATATCTTAAGATGATAATGGCATCGGTAAGAGTTGATATATGCGCCTCGGTAATAGACTCGCCACCCAAAAGCGTTTTGGTAGTGCTTGTAAATATGCCAGCAATTTCTTTTGACTTGGTGTAGCTGGTAAGGCTTATAACGAACTCTCTAAAGGAATCTAAGGGAAGCACCCTCTCCATAGCCGAAAGTGAATCTATGACTATTCTGTTTGGATTAAAACGGGCCATCTCTTTCTTTGTGAAGAGAAGATGGTCTTCAGGCCCCATGCTCTCTGGGTACCTGCAAACAATCTTAAGTAAACCTTTTTCCTCCCACTTTTTTAAGTCTACACCCCAGCTTGTACCATTTCTTATGAGTTGGTCACGGGATTCCTCATGAGCAAACAATATGCATCTTTCACCATTTTGGCATCCTGCTTCTACAAACATAGTTGACATAAGGGTCTTTCCTGTTCCCGTAGGGCCTGAGACGAGGATAATTGAGTCCCTGAAAAAGCCTCCTCCACACATCTTGTCCAGATCTGTATTTCCCGAAGGAATTCTTCTTGTAGATGAGCGCTGTATTAATTCCAGGCCCGAAAGGGGAAGGACTTTTACGCCTGTAGAAGTTATGGTAAAAGGGTATTCTCCTTTCTGGTGTGTGGTACCCCGGTATTTTAAAACCTCCATGGTCCTGCGCCTTCTCTCTCTACCTAAGATATTGCGAAGTACAATAACATTATCTGAAACAAACTCCTCAACGCCAAATCGGGCTATATCACCGTACTCCTGTAATCGCTCGCTGCTTATAAGGGAAGTAACACCTGTATTCTTAAGGGAGGCGGCAATTTTAAACAGTTCCCTTCTTATCATTCCTATATCACTATACTGAGGAAAAAGAGCGGTGATAGAATCAATAGATACACGCCTGGCACCGACTTTCTTTATAGCGTAAAGGATTCTAGCTCTCAAGGCTTCAAAGTCAAAGGGACCTGTTTCATATTTCTCCTCTGGTGAGGGTGAGGCATCCACAAAAGCAAGCCTGCCTTCTTTTTCTAAAGCTCTAATATCCCAACCTAAACTTTTCACATTTTTACAAATATCTTGCGGGGTCTCCTCAAAGGTAACAAAGACTCCGTTCTCATCAAACTCTTTTATCCCGCGCCATAAGAATTCAATAGCAAAGATAGTCTTTCCTGAACCAGAGGTTCCAGAAAGAAGGGTCGTTCTTCCTTGGGGAAGTCCTCCTTGAGAAATTACCCCAAATCCTTCTATCCCTGTTCCTATCTTTTTTACTAAACTAACATTTTCGGTAGTGGCCATCTCTTCCTCCTTGTTTTATACTATATCCAGTCCCAACAGTACCTTTTCTTTATTACTCAAATCGCCGATTATTCGCTTCATAGGTAAGGGAAGCGCTCTGGCCAACAAAGGTGTAGCCAGTATCTTCTCATCTTCTGCCAATTGAGGATGTTTTAGAACATCAATTATTTGCAGCTCATACACCCCATAAAGCTTCTCAGCCAAAAGCTTCTTCAGGTTGCTTATTGCTCTGAGAGAATTTGCTGTCTGTCCGGTCACATAGAGCTTTAGTATATACTTTCTTTCCTTTTTCTCCTTCTCTACAAATTCTTCCTCTTTCTTCATTTTTCCCCCTTTGTTTTTTTGTTTTTTAATTATTAACTACCATTCACCATCGCATATGCCTCTAAGGTAAAATCAATTTCTACTTTTGGCAGGATTTCTTTTTTGCCTTGAATCCTAAGATGGGTAACATTAATCAATCGAGGAAGATTTTCTAGTCGATTTATGTATTCGATAAATTTCAAAAATGAAGATTTTATCCTTAAGGCGAGGATTATTCTTTTCACTTTTTCTGATGCTGCCACTGTAAATACTGGCTCTCCCAGATCAAGAAATTCGATATCCAATCCCTCGCTGTTAGCCAATATTTCTCTAAGTAAGGAAGTGATTTCCTCTCCGGGGGGCAGCACATCCTTCATCAAATCCATTGTGGGCTGTATCTGGTAATATTTTCTCTCCAGTTCTTCCAGGTTTCTAACAATTCCCTTTTTCTGGCTAATTTCTCGCTCCAGGACTCCTATCTCTTTTTTTAACTTTTCCATGGTTTGGATTTTAGGTTGATAGCTATACCAATAAAATCCGCCTACTATAGCTAAAGAAAGGATAATAAAGAAAGCCACTTTTTTGTTTTTATTTAATGAGGTAAAATTCATCTTCGTATCCCCTCTGAAATCTCCTCATTTCTCAGGAGATGAGCAGCTATAGTGAAGTCAATTACTTTTTCTTCATAACGGGGATTTCTCTCAGTAGATTGTAAATAGACCTTCTCAAAATAGGGGGATTCCTCCAGTCTCTTTATAAATTCTATCAAAGAGAGGTCATCTGTTAACCCTTCCCGTTTTATACTTCCCTTGATGGTTAAAAAGAGAGAGGCCTCCTCCAAGGGAGTGTCGGTTAACCTTTCTTCAGTGGACAGTTCCCACAGCCAGGCCTTCTTTGGAATATTCTGGCTAAACTGAGCCAGGATATGTACCCAGGGAATGCCTCTTTCTCTCAATCCTATTATTCTTTTATAGTGCTGTCTCCCCTTATCTAAGTCTCTCATCAGGCTGTAAGCCCTATCGACTTTAGGTTGTAAATAAGCAATCTCATCTCTTTGGGATTGAAGTTCTTGCTGGTAAGTGGTAGCCTTTTGGTCTAAGAAATTATATCCTGTGACTAAGAGGAAAAAAAGGGCAAGAAACCAGGCAGAAGGCAGAAGAGCTGAGATTGTTCGGCGAACTAATCGAGCTCGTTTTTCCTTAACTGGAGAAAGAGTAATGCCTTTTCCTTTCCCTAAAGCCAGGCCAGTAGCGATGTTAAGACTGGGAGAAAAAAGATGGAGTTCCTCATATTTTTTCTTTTTAAGGTATGGCTCAACTAAAATCTTATCTAAGGGTTTTTCTATTTTTAGGGGAACTTTCAAGTTATTCGCCAGAAATTTATCCAGATTTTTAAGATTGGCCATCCCTCCACTTAAAACTATCCTATCTATTCTCTCCTCCAGGAATTGAGCTTGATAGGAGTTAAAAGAGAGTTGTAATTCATTTACAAGCTTGCCTAGCTCTATCTTGATTATTTGGGAAACCTGATAGGCTTCCTCCTTTCCTTCTTTAACTTCAAGCCTGTCTTGCTCGTTTGCTTTATTAGAGCTCTTTTCCGTAATGCCATACTTTCGCCTCATTTCCAGAGCACTTTCCAAAGAGGGTAAATTTAACCTCTCTTTAAGGGCTCTGGTAATGGTATCGCCGCCAAAAGCTATCTTTCGGCTGAATTTCAGCTTAGCATTCTTGATTATAGCCAGGTGAGTTGAGCTGGCCTCAATATCAACCAGAGCAATGACTTCATATTTTTCCCAGGTATTATTTGCCTTAAATGAATTAAGAAGAGCTGAAGGCACCACATCTATGGCAGCCAACTTGAGCCCGGCCTGTTTGAGGAGAGTTATCCTTTCCTGAACTGCTTTGTTTTTAGCCACTACTGCTAATACCTCTACTTTTTGAGCTCCATTCTCCTTTATCTTACCCAGGACCGAATAATCTAAAGTGGTCTCCTCTAAATCAAAAGATATCTTTTCCTTCAACTTCCACTTTATAGCTTCTCTAAGCTTTTCTGCTGCTAGAGAAGGCATCCTGGCCAACTCAGTGTGTACTGAAGCATCTGAGATAAAAGAGATAACCCTTTTTTCCTCTATCTTTTCTTCACTTAAAATCTTTTTTATAGCGGAGGAGATTCTTTTCTTTTGTGCTTCCTCTGAACCTTTTTTGCCGGCTGGTAGTTCTACTACGCCAAGTCCCACTAATTCAGGACCTTTGCGAGTATGTCTTAACTCAACCATCCTCACTAAATCATCTTCAATATCTAACCCTAGACTAAGCTTTTTAGACACTTTTTCATCCCACCTTCACTGCATTAATCATGTCAAACATAGGAAAAAATATAGAAATGGCTACAAAGCCAACTATAAGGGCTACTACTCCCAGAAGCAGAGGCTCTATCATAGAAGATAAACTTTTGACCGAGGATTCTACTTCTTCATCATAGAAGTCCGAGATTTTAGCCAGCATTGTATCCAATGCACCAGCTTCCTCGCCCGCCCTTATCATATGAACTGTCATAGGAGGAAAAATATTGCTCGCCTCCAGAGGCTGGGCAATGCTTTTACCTTCTTCCACGTTCTTTTTGACCTCAGAAAAAGTCCTGGCCACTACTCGGTTACCAGCAACCTCTCTTGCTACCTCTAACGCCTCTAATAAAGGAACGCCACTTGAGTATAATATGCCCAACATGCGGCAACACCTGGAAATAACCACCTTAGAAACTAAATTACCTATTATGGGCAGCCTCATTTTGAGCCTATCATAGTTAAATTTTCCCTTCTCAGTTTTAAGGTATCCTGCTAGACCTATCACCCCAGACAGGATTACTCCAGCCATAATATACTTCTCAGTAGTGATAAAAGATATCAAAGCCATTAAAATCCTTGTGGGCAAGGGAAGAGGTACATCCAATTCGGCGAACATAGTCAGAAAATTGGGAAGGACAAAGATAACTAAAAAGAGGGCCCCACCTATGGCCAGGGTTATTAATAGCTTAGGATATAAAGTAGCCGCCTTAACTTCCCGTTTTATTTTCTCCTCTTTTTCTAAAAGCAAAGCTAATCTGTTCAATATATTCTCCACTACTCCTCCTATTTCACCAGCACGAATCATGCTTATATAAATACGGGAAAAGACTCGAGGAAACTTTGCCAGAGCTTCAGAAAAACTTGTCCCACCCTTTATATCGGCTATTATTTCCTTTAGGGTGCGACTCAGTTTTGGGGATTCTGTTTGCTCTGAGAGAACGGATAAGCTTTTAACAAGGGAAAGGCCAGAGCTTATCATGGTAGATAACTGCCGATTGAAGACAACCAAATCTTTGGACCTTATCTTCTCCAGCCAACTTATCCCCGTTGGCTTAGAAGGTACAAAGGATAAGGACCTGCCCCCTTCTTTTACAGAGATAATATAATCGCCTGAGCTTCTTAGTTGGGAGACTGCTGCGGCCTCACTCTCTGCCTCGAGGGTTCCTTTTTTTACTGAACCCACCTCATCACATATCTCGTAAATATATACAGCCATTTTTTTTCACCAGTTAGAGTAAATTCCTGATTAACACCCAGCTTTTTAGTTTTAACACGTTTTCTTGCTTCTTTATTGAATTCTTTTTTTGAAATCCCATTTCTATCCCTACCGCCTTTACCTCATTGGGATCTGTGGTGAGAGTCTCCATATCCTCTTCATAATAGGAAAAAGAAAAAGAGGTAACTTCAATTTCCTGGCTGTTGAGTTGGCTGCCCCCTGCATCATAGATATTCTTGGTTTCACTGTCCCAGTAATATCTGCGGCTGTCAGGTTCAAAAATTATGTTTGTTTGTTCAGCGGCTGTAAAGCTGGTAGCCTGTCTTAGTTTATCAGTCATCTGGTCCATCACGTTCCTCATATCCCTTTGCACTACAACTTCCTCCCTTTCAAAAAAGAAAGTTTCCATTCCCTTGCTAAGTATCAGAATTATTCCTGGAACAATGATGGCAAAGATTACCAAACCTAATATTAGCTCTATCAGGGTTACACCTGATTCGTTGCTCATCGTTAATTTTCCACCAAACTAACCAGCTCTACTACAGCTACAGCTTCAGTAGCTGATTCCTTGAAAACTTTCACTTGAACCTTTAAAGTAGCAGTAACAGTATCGGGAACAAAAGTATATTCAGTCCGCCAGGTGGTATTGTTAACGACCTCTGTGGAATCAGGATACTCATAAATGATATCAAATCTATCCTTAAAACTACCTCCGGTAATGGTTGTGGTTGCTGGCACTACATCAGCTACCTGCGCTCCTGAGCATGGAATTATGGCTCCTGCGGTAGTTCCAACAGGAATGGTGCCGGTTGCTGTTCCCCCATTGATGTTGACAGTCAAAACCTCTAAGCCCATCTGCTGAACTCTGAGCTTTAAATCCTGAGGAGTAGAAGCAGCGCTGCCGTCCACAAATGAGCGTTCTGCAGGTTCTCCAGGTTCTCCAGATTTAAGAACGTAGACACTTCCCAGGATGAACTCACCGCTTCTAACCTTCTCCATTCCTTCCTTTGCCAGGTTAAGAGCTATAGAAGCGTCTCTTACTTCAACCATATGGGTCAAGTTACGGCTCAGATATAAACTCACAGGACCCAGAATTAGAGTTAATATGAGAATAGCTACCATCACCTCCATTAGAGTAAAACCTTTTTGATTTTCTCTGTCATTGCGAGGAGCGAAGCGACGAAGCAATCTCAATGAGGTTGCCACGCCCCTTCGGGGCTCGCAATGACAAAGGAACAAGCTCCGCAATCTCATGAGTTCATAGTTCATTATTCGTAGACTTTAGTTTTTCTTACAGCTTACAGCTTAAGGCTTATAGCTTTTTTAGCTTGACTGCCAGGTACCTGGCACCAGACTAATCTCCACTAAACCGGCTCCCTGGAATCCAGGTACCGAAATTGAGTTCTCCAGCATTATGGTTACGTCTTGGTCTATAGCTATGCTGTCGCCAACCAGGGCTCCCATAATAACATTTTCATTTTTCACCTTCACTTCATCAGAGCAATAGACCAGACCGCTCATGGTACAATTCTGAGCAATGGTCAGCTTAACATTATCTCCCGCAACGACCACGGCGGGATAGTTTTGTTTGATCTCATCAGGATTTTGTGAAGGATCGATGATGCACTCTTTGTCAATGGTCAAATTTCCACCCTCTACAACGATGCTTCCTCTAAGAGTCACGCCCTGGTTGAGATACACGTTCCCGGTTACGTAGTATACCCCAGTCAAAATCGGTTCTTCTCCGACTACATAATGGTTGGCGTTATCATAAAAGAAGTCCATATCCGGGACGGGAAGCTCATTGAGCTGGATCACTTCACCACCAATAATAATATTTTTTTTCTCCCTCTTATCTTTTGTAGGAGGATCTATAGTGTTGCTGTGACCCACAGCATAGCTGAATTCTAGACCACTGAGATAAATAGCGTTAATCGTCCTGCTAATCTCGTTCACGGTACCAGTGGAGTAAAGAGGGTAGGTGGTGGAATCACCTGATGGTTCGCATTCCACCCAATACGACCCTGCTAGGGAATCGTCCGAGTAGGTTAAAGTGGGATTGTTTTCATCATCCTCATCATCAGAAATCGAGCCCACTCCTTCATCTTTGATTTTCCGAATAGCGCTGCTTATTCCTGCCTCGGCCAGATAAAGAGCCTGGGCCCGGTTTTTATTAAACTGGTAGCTTTTATAACCGGTAGTAGTTAGCAAAACTAATCCTCCCATCAGCGTTAGCAAAATTATGATTACCATTACCACGAGAGCTATAGCTGCTATGCCTTCCTCGTTGCTCGTGAATTTCCGTGACTTGTGTCTTGACAACCCTTCCTCCACATGTTATATTCACTTCACAGAGGTAATAAAAATGTCAGATAATTTTCAGGCCTTTCTAAAGTTAGACGCATCCGAATATCTTAACCATGAAAAATCAGTTTTAGTATTATGAGGTGACGAGATGCACAAATTACAACTTACTGCGGAATTGATACCTGATCCACATAACGGTGGATATACTGTGTATTGCCCTGAATTTGACATAATGACCCAAGGTGATGACCCCGATGATGCTATTACCAACCTCAGGGAAGCCGTACGCGGATATATCAAGGTCATAGGTATAAAGAAAGCCTTTAAGGAATACCGCAAACTAATTTAAATCATATCCTCCGTAAAGCTCGCCTTTCTGTGAACGATTTAATTAAGCTTCTGCGTTAAGCCTTGGAAAATTTAAACGCTACCTACCTTTTCTAATCTTTACTTCTTGTCTCTCTGTTTCTCTGCTTCTTTTCAAGTTACAAAACATAGGTTTCAGAGTCTGAGAGATCATACAAGGTTTAGAGCTTGGGATCATTGATTGTTACTTTCTTTAAGTAGGTGGTTGGGTCGTCTGTAGTAGCACCGACTTCAGTAGCGTCTATGGCAGCTATATCATCATTGGCAATGACAATTATTTTGTCAGTTATGTCGCAAACTAGAACGACTTCGCCGCCGACAAGGGTATAGTCAGCTATTGCCCAGGTATCTGTGCTTGAGTCCCACTTGTGGTAATTAGTTCCATCATATTCTATCACCGGTTCATTGCCAAAGGGATTACTTAGTGGTGCATTTCCTCCTGTACCATATTGCTTGCCTACTATTTGCGCTGCGGTAGTTTCAGTCGAGCCTGGGACATAGTAAGCAGCCCAGGTCTCTGTTCTTGCCGTTTCATAGTTAGCTATTACCTGTCCCAGTTTAGCTGTTCGGATACCGGAAAGGTACCTGGGAATGGCGTAACCAGCGATCAATCCCAAAATTAACACCACTACCATAATCTCCATGAGGGTGAACCCTTTCTTTCTTGACCTTTTTCTTACAACTTCCACACAATGTGAGATAAATCGCACCGCTACGTTCTTCATTTTCTTTCTCCTTTCATTTTCTAGCGTTTAGCGGGTAGCGTACAGCGTTTAGTATCGCTTCGCTCTACTCCCTCACCCTATCCCTCTCCCCTTTCCAGCTATAAGCTGTAAGCTATAAGCTGTAAGAGCTTCCAATGTGCGATAAATCGCACCGCTACATCCTCGCAATGACAATAAAAGAACTACGAGATACGAGCGACGAGCAACGAACCACTCACTCTTCACTATACGCTACCCGCTAAACGCAATACGCATCACGCAATACGCAATACGAGATTAATTCTCCTTCCCAGCGGTTGCCCGTAATACCTCGGCCACAGTGGTTATTCCCTGAATGACTTTTTCTATGGCATCTTCTCGCAGGGTCTTCATCCCCGCTTCCTGAGCCGCTTCTTTCAAAACATCGGTTGGACTTTTGTTTAATACTAAATCTCTGATTTTCTTGTTCATAGTGGCTAATTCGAATATACCTATCCGTCCATAGTAGCCTGTTCCTCCACAGTGATGGCAACCTTTTCCTCGCCAAAGCTTCAATTCATTCTCAGTGGATAAGCCTAATTGAACAAGCGTCTCTTTATCTTCGGCATAAGACTCCCGACAGTGGGGACATATTCGGCGAACTAGCCTTTGAGCTAATACTCCAATGATACCTGAAGAAACTAAATAAGGAGCTACTCCCATGTCAATAAGTCTAGTCAGGGCTCCTGAGGCATCGTTAGTATGAAGGGTACTGAAAACGAGATGTCCCGTAAGGCTTGCTCGAATGGCAATCTCTGCTGTTTCATAATCCCTTATTTCTCCAATCATGATAATATCCGGGTCCTGACGCAAAATAGACCTTAAGCCTCTGGCAAAAGTTAAGCCTGCCTTAGGATTAATCTGGGACTGTTTTACTATAGGTAAAGTACATTCTATAGGATCTTCTACGGTGATGATATTCTTTTCCACTGACTTAATGGTGTTAAGGACAGCATAAAGAGTGGTAGTTTTACCACAAGAAGTGGGCCCGGTAACCAGGATTATCCCATAGGGCATTCTAATGAGAGAGGAAAATCTTTCCATGATCTGGGGTGAAAACCCTAATTTTTCCAATCCTAATAAGAACCTCTCTCTATCTAGAATCCGCATTACTACTTTCTCTCCGAAGACGGTGGGAAAAGTAGAAATGCGAAGGTCAATAGGTCTATTCTCCACCGTTACGGTAAAGCTTCCGTCCTGAGGTAATCTTCTTTCAGTAATGTCCAGAGTAGCCATAATTTTTATACGGGAAACAATAGCCAGCTCCAATTTCTTGGAAAGAACTCTTATCTGGCGCAAAAGACCATCTATACGAAAGCGCAGGGGAAGTTCTTTCTCCTCCGGCTCCAGATGAATATCACTAGCTCGCTGGCGTACAGCCTCAAAGATTATCTCATTTACCAGGCGAACAATAGGAGGAATAGCAGCTATACTTTCAAGTTTTTTCTCCGCTACCTCGGTTCCGGGAACTTCACCCTCTTCACCAAGCACCGCTTCGGGCTGGCCAGGTTTAGAATAATATTGCTGGATGATTTTGATAATGTCTTCTTCGGTAGCAATCATCGGCTCTATGCTAAGTCCTGTATGATGAGCTAAAGCATCAATGGCTCCAACATCCAGAGGGTCTACCATAGCTACGGTTAAGGTATCTTCAATTTGGAAGAGAGGAACTAGCCGATATTTAAAGGCGAGCTTTCCCGATACTAATTCTATTACTTTGGGGTCAATGAGATATCCTTTCATATCTACATAAGGAATGCCTAAATGCCGCCCCAGAAAGTCTATTATTTTTTCATTTGATATAAAACCCAATCTAACAAGAACTCTGTCTATACCTTCCCTGGTTGATTTCTGTGCTTCTGTAGCTATCTTTAGTTGATCCGAAGTTATCAAATCCTCTTTAACTAATTCTTTTTTCATAGTCTCGATATATCGGTAACTTATGGATTTTTTGACTTCGTTCTTGACTGGCATCATTTTATCCTTTGTGCCATAAATGGCACCGCTACATTGTGTTTGATGAATCAAACCGCTGTAAGCTACAAAGCTTTTTTGAGATTGCTTCGTCGCTTCGCTCCTCGCAATCAGACAATGTGCCATAAATGGCACCGCTACATTGTGTGATTTGGCCCCAAAAAGTAGCCTGTCCCCTTTTTTTCAAGAGGCGGCAAACCTTATATCCACTAATCCAGGCGAAACTTGCTCATCGCCTCCTCTAGCTTTTTTATTTCTCCACCTGTCTCGGCGATTATTTTGAGGGTGTCTCCCCTACGGATTGCTCTCTCTGGCGAGCAGGCGTCACTTTACTTTCGCCAGCAGCCAATATATAGTGCTCTCTACAAAGACTGGCGTAGCTCGTCATTACCTTTAAAAGTACCATTCTTGCGGCAAGAACTATCCTTTGATTTTCCTGTCTTTTTATACTACTAGCCATATCCGAGACCACCTTCAAGTGAAGTGTTATAATTTTTTTGGGAGATATGTCATATTCTATTAAATCCTGACAGATATCAAATACTGTCTCATCCTCTTTGGCTAAGTCTCCTGTCTTAAGGTAATTTTTCATAATTTGAGTATATTTTGAATTTAACTTCTTTGCGATCTCCGGTGTTAGTTTTCTTTCAGGAACTAACACCTTTACTTTAATAGTCTTATCCAACTTGTCGCGCAGGGCAGCCAGACCCTTGGTAGAATAGGTATAGAGCTTAGCGCCTGTAATAGCTACTGCTGCCTGCTCAGCTAATAATTCTAAAAGCGCTTCATCCTCTTTTGTCAGTTCCTTCTTATGGGGAAGAAGCGAGTGAATATGAATTCCACCGATGGTCTTGTCTTCTAATTTTAAGGGATACTTTGCCGTGACCCACTTCCCCTCACCCGAAAAAGCACGATGTGCTTTTTCCCTCTCCCCATTGGGGAGAGGAGGAGATTCTGCAGCACTCAAATCCTCCTCCTTTGAGGGAAGAGGGGATTTTTGATCCTTGTTACTTCCTCTCCCTTGGGGGAGAGGATTGAGGTGAGGGGGTATCGAAGTAGCAATTTCCAACTCACCAGTTTCCTCATTCCGCATTAAAATTGACGCGGATTTAACGCCTATAATCTGCTTTAAGGTATCCAGGATTATCTGATAGACCTCATCCAGATTAAGAGTCTTGTGCAGCTCGCTTGAGATTGTAAATAGCGCCAGTGCCCGCTCGTAATTCCTGATAATATCCTGTTTTTCTAAGGCACGGGAAATATCCAGGGCCAACTCATCATACTGTATGGGTTTGGTGACATAATCAAAAGCACCTATTCTTAAAGCCTGGATAGCTGATTCAATCGATCCATGCCCGGTAATAATGATTACTTCTGTCTGCGGTATACTTTTCTTTATCCCCTTTAATACTTCGATTCCATCCATTCCCGGCATCTTGATATCCACCAGGGCTACTTTGATAGGGTCTCGTTTTTCCTCCTTCATCTTCTCGAATATATCTAAACCTTGCTGCCCATTCTTTGCGGTGAGAACCTCGTAACCATCCAAACTGAGAAGCTTTCCTAACCTTTTACGAATGATCTCTTCGTCATCAATGACTAATATTTTATCTTTCATATTATCCCCAGCTGTAAGCCTTAAGACTTTCCCCCTCACCCTATCCCTCTCCCCGTAGGGGAGAGGGAAAACTACTAACTACCAACTACGAACTGTATTCGATAGGAAGCTTGACAAAGACTCTCGTTTCTTTTCCCTTTTCAGATTCTACTTCTATTTTGCCTTTATGGCTTTCAATTATACCATAGCTGATAGACATACCTAGCCCGGTTGCTTTGCCTACTTCTTTTGTGGTATAAAAAGGGTCAAATATTTTTTGACTTGTTTTGGTAGACATTCCAATACCGTTATCCAAAATATCTACACAAACCCAATCTTCTTTTAATGAAGTTCTAATCCTCAATTTCTTTGACCAACCTCCTAGTCTTTTTGGGTCCCATTTTCCTTTTTCATCAAGAGCATCCCGTGCATTTGATATAAGATTAATCATAACCTGTTCAATTTGATAAGGCTCACCTATTATCAGGGGTAAATCAGGGGCTAACTCCTCGATTATTTCTATCTCATGGAGGCGCAGTTGTTCACCTAAGAGCTTCAAGGCGCTCTTAACGCTCTCATTTGCATTCATCTGGCGAAACTTGAGTGTATCCTGTCTGGCAAAGGTACGAATATGGGTGATAATATTGGACATTCTCTGAATGTTGAGGTTAATGTCCCGTATAATTTCTTTGATTTCTTCTTCTGTTAAGAGGCTCCTTTCCATTAACTTTTTCATATTGGCAACAGTGAGGGAAATACCTGTTAGTGGCTGATTTAATTCATGGGCCAGGCCAGCGGACATCTCACCCAGGGTAGCTAATTTGGAAGTCTGGAACAGCTCAGCCTGGGTCTGTGAGAGCTCACGGGTTCTTTCTTCAACTCCTCTTCTCAATTCCTCATTCATCTTCGAGATTATTTCTGTGTTTATTTTTAATTCACGATTACGATACAGCTGATTCCTATAAAGGATTATTCTCTCTATCGCTTTTTCAATGGCTATCCTGAGTTCCTCAAGGTTTATGGGTTTGCGAAGATAATTTATAGCCCCCTGGCGAAGCGATTTTACTGCATATTCTTCTTCTCCGTAACCTGTCATCATTATTACTTCTATGTCTTGATAGAGCTTCTTTGCCTTTTCTAAAAGCCCGATACCGTTTATCCCAGGTATTT
>Ga0114930_10002170_pt1 | contig 17935 bp, 12 predicted proteins | sample AnhtaG_FD_87300 | JGI IMG/M metagenome (GOLD analysis project Ga0114930, IMG submission 87300) | Deep subsurface microbial communities from Anholt, Denmark to uncover new lineages of life (NeLLi) - Anholt_01485 metaG | ecosystem: Environmental > Aquatic > Marine > Oceanic > Sediment | place... | reverse complement strand
TTCTGGAACCTTCGCATGTTCCTCCTCCATGGAGATACTAAGTACATCGATGTTATGGAACGGGTCCTGTACAACGGCCTGATATCCGGCGTCTCCCTGGAAGGGGACTGCTTTTTCTACCAGAATCCTCTGGAGTCCAGGGGCAGGCATGAACGCAGCCCATGGTTCGAGGTAGCATGCTGTCCAGGGAACATCGTGCGTTTCATCCCGTCTTTTCCGGGTTACATATACGCCAAGAAGGACGACAACCTGTATGTCAATCTTTTTGTCCAGAGCAAGGCGAATATCGAGCTGAAAAACCAAACGGTCCGACTCAGCCAGGAGACTCGTTATCCGTGGGAAGGGAATGTTCAAATAAACGTCCATCCCGAGGAAGAAGGGGAATTCGCTGTTTACGTCAGGATTCCTGGATGGGCACAGGGCCAACCTGTCCCCAGTGACCTTTACCGTTTCCTGGATGAACACGCAAATGATGTTGACATTCGTGTCAATGGCACGCCTTATCCCATCGGCATGGAAAATGGATTTGCCAAACTCAAAAGAAAATGGAAGCAGGGAGACAGGATCGAACTCAACCTGCCGATGCCCGTCCGCAGGGTGCAAAGCCATGAAAATGTGCAGGATAACCATGGCAAGATCGCATTGCAGAGAGGTCCGATCGTTTATTGTTTTGAAGGCGTGGATAATGCAGATCGCGTGCTCGATCGATCTCTCCCGGATGACTCCTCATTGGAAACCGAATTCTTTCCGGATTTGCTGGGGGGATTGGTGGTTATCAAAAGCACCGCTTTAGATAAAAGCCCGATCACAGCCATCCCTTACTACGCCTGGGCCCATCGAGGAGCGGGAGAGATGGCTGTTTGGATTCATCATGAATAAATACCGTCGTGACTTCATCAAAACCATCGGAATTAGTGCCGCAGCTATGGCTCTGCCCCCCTGGATAACGTCCTGTTCAAATAAAAATAAATCTCCGAACATCCTTTTTATTGCCGTTGACGACCTGAATGATTGGGCCAATTGTTTGGGTGGCCGTCCTGGGGTACACACACCAAACTTAGACAGGCTTGCGAATAGAGGCGTGCTTTTCACCAATGCCCATTGCGCCGCACCCGCATGCAATCCGTCTCGCAGCAGCGTCTTCACGGGTATCCGGCCTTCCACATCCGGCATATATTTCAACCGCCAACACTGGCGAAAATCCCCTATCTTAGAAAATGCTGTATCCATTCCGGAACATTTCCGGGCTAATGGATACCGCGCGATCGGCGGCGGGAAACTGTTCCACTGCCTATCCTGGATCAAAAAAACTTACGGCCGGGATGGGAATGATCCGGATATCTGGGACACGTATTTTCCTTCAAAAACCAATCCCATGCCGGATTTTATCTGGCCTGAAGGTACAGAATGGGATGAATTCGAGACAGTCACGTGGCCTCCAAGAGCTGGAGCGAATACGGCGGGTCGTCCGCCTTACTATTTCGATTGGGGCCCGATGGCAGAGACTGAAGAAAAAACCAGTGATTTTAAAGTTATCGAGTGGGCAAGCAAGGAACTTCAAAAGACCCAGGACAAACCTTTTTTCCATGCTGTCGGCATTTTCCGTCCTCACATCCCCTGGTTTGTTCCCAAAAAATATTTCGATCTCTACCCCCTAGATAAAATCAGTCTGCCTCGCATCAAAGAAAAAGATCTAGAGGATTGCTCTCCTGTCGGGAAAGGCTATTGCCGCCGGAAATGGCAGGAGTGGATTGTAAAGAATGATCAGTGGAAATCGGCAGTGCAAGCCTATCTGGCAAGCATCAGTTATGCCGATGCTCAGCTTGGACGATTGCTGGATGCCCTGGATGAGAGCCCCCACAGCGATAACACAATTATCGTTCTTTGGTCGGACCACGGCATGCACATCGGGGAAAAAGAACACTGGGAAAAATTCACCCTCTGGGAAGAATCCACTCGGGTTCCCCTGATTATCGTTGCACCAGGGGTGACAAAAGCAGGAAGTCGTTGCGCCCAGCCCGTCAATCTTTTGGATATATATCCTACCCTAGTAGAATTGGCAGGTCACGATCCGCGGCCAGAACTGGAGGGCCAAAGCCTCCTCCCCCTGTTGAAAAATCCTCACTTGGAAACCGGTAGAGCTGTCGTCACCACATACGGACAGAATAACCACGGTGTACGATCTACCCGGTGGCGTTACATCCGTTATCATGATGGGTCAGAAGAACTCTACGATCATCAGACCGATCCCGACGAATACACCAACCTAGCCGGACAAGAGGAATTCAAGAATGTGATAGAAGAACTGGCTGCCTGGTTGCCAAGGATCAATCGCCATGGTATTCAGAAATAGACCGGCAACAAGCTTTTCCCTTCCATCGGAGTGATCGGGTGCCCTTTATATTCTGAAGGATAGGAAACTCCCGCCACATCGACACACGTGGCTATGATATCGACCAAATGGCCATGATGATGGCGGAATTCTCCGTGCGCTTCCAGTTTGTCCGGCCAATGGACAATCAACGGAGTGGCCACACTCCCTTCGTGAATGCACTCTCTGCCTCCCATCCTCTGTATATCACGCCCCTCTCACCCGGTCAAATTGAGGTTAGAAATTTGACATAGGGCGCGTGCTAATAGTAAATATAATCAGCTTCAAATTTATTGTAAAAGGCTAAACATCATGCAGGGATTGCAACCTTTAGACTGGATCGTATTAGGCTTATACTTTTTGGTGATTTTCGGTATCGCGTTTTGGGTCATCCGCCAAAAGCAGGAAACCACATCCGAATATTTCCTAGCCGGACGCCACGTGGGTTGGTTTGTGATCGGGGCCGCCATTTTTGCCTCGAATATCGGCTCTGAACACATTGTCGGACTGGCAGGCACTGCCGCCAAGACCGGAGTGGCCATGGGGCATTATGAATTGCATGCCTGGTGCATCTTGCTCCTCGGGTGGGTGTTCGTGCCTTTCTACATGCGGAGTAAAGTTTTCACCATGCCGGAATTTCTAGAAAGGCGATATTCTCCCTCTGCACGGTGGTTTCTCTCTATCATCTCGCTGATCGCCTATGTCCTTACCAAAGTGTCCGTCACAGTTTACGCCGGGGCTGTCGTCTTTCAGACGCTCATGGGTGTGGAGTTTTGGACAGGCGCGCTGATCACGGTCATACTGACAGGAATTTACACCATACTGGGCGGATTAAAGGCCGTCGTTTACACCGAAAGCCTACAGGCCTTCGTCCTTCTATTGGGATCTATAACGGTCACCGTCATGGGATTGATAAAAATAGGCGGATGGGGCAACCTTGTTTCGATAGTGGGAGGCGACCACTTCAATCTTTTCCTGCCGTTGGACCATCCTGAGTTTCCATGGCTAGGGATGCTGTTGGCCCCGCCGATCGTCGGCATTTGGTACTGGTGTACCGACCAGTGCATCATCCAGAGAGTTTTGGCTGCCCGTGGGGAAACACAGGCAAGGCGAGGAACCATCTTTGCCTCCTATTTAAAGCTTTTCCCGTTTTTTATCTTTTTCATTCCCGGCATCACGGCCTACGCCCTCGTTAAAACCGGGCAGCTCGATCTCGGTGCATCGGATCAGGCATTCCCGGCTCTTGTGAAAACCCTCCTTCCGATCGGCTTGAGAGGGCTTGTCATTGGAGGTTTGCTGGCAGCCCTGATGAGTTCCCTGGCGGCCGTATTCAATTCTTGCTCCACCCTTTTCACGATGGACATCTACAAAAAGATCAAGCCAGACACACCGGAGAAAAAACTGGTGATGGTGGGCCGGATCGCCACAGGAGTTGTGGTCGTTTCAGGTATTCTGTGGATCCCGTTCATGAAATACATCTCGGGAGAGCTCTATCATTACCTGCAAAGCGTGCAATCCTACATCGCCCCACCGATCACAGCTGTGTTCCTTTTGGGGATTTTCTGGAAACGGATTAACTCAAAGGGGGCAATCTCGACCCTTATCGGTGGGTTTGCCATCGGGATGCTGCGATTGGTCGCCGAGCTCAACAAAGAACATCTGGATGGCGTCTTGTACAAATTTGCCGATGTCAATTTCCTGTATTTCTGCTTTTACCTGTTCGTGGCCTGTATCGGGATGATGGTGATCATCAGTTTGTTGACACAAGAGCCATCCTACGAAAAAATCCAAGGACTGACATACGGAACAACCTCGTTCGAAGATAAAAAAGCTTCCAGTGAAAGCTGGAATAAACGGGATGTTTTTCTGTCAGTGGTCGTGCTCATCATCATTGCGCTGGTGATGATCTATTTTTCTCCGTTGATCATCGCCAAAGGGGTTTATTGATAATTGAATAAAAGATGAAAAAATATGCTTTAGGTTTGGATTTCGGCACCAATTCCGTCAGAGCTTTGATCGTCGATGTGACAAACGGGGAAGAAGTCGCCACGTCGATATATGCCTACGAAACCGGCCAGGAAGGCATCATCCTGGACCCGGCCGACCCGCACCTCGCCCGGCAGCACCCTCAGGATTACCTGAAAGGCCTGGAAGTTTCGGTCAGAGAGGCCATCTCTGAGGCAAAAAAAGGGGAAACCCGTTTTGAAGCCAGCAAGGTCATCGGCATCGGGATCGACACCACCGGTTCGACACCTTTGCCGGTGGACCAAGAAGGAACCCCTCTGTGTTTCAAAAATCCATTCCAAAACAATCCCAATGCCCACGCCTGGCTATGGAAGGACCACACCAGCACGGCTGAATCGGCTAAAATCACAGAACTTGCGGCTGCAGAACATCCTGAATACCTTGCCAAGTGCGGAGGCACATATTCGTCGGAATGGTTTTTCAGCAAAATCTTCCACTGCCTGAATATTGACTCCGAAGTGTTTAATGCTGCCTACAGTTGGGTGGAGTGTTGCGATTACATACCCGCGGTTTTGACAGGAACTGCCCATCCGGAAAGGATGAAACGCAGCCGGTGTGCAGCCGGACACAAAGCCATGTTCAGCAACGAGTGGGGCGGACTCCCGGCCAAAGAATTCCTGGCCAAGCTCGACCCCAAACTCGGTGAACTCCGCGATAGGCTTTTCGAAGATTCTCTAACCTCGGACCAAAGAGCAGGAGCTTTAACAGGAGAGTGGGCAGAAAAACTCGGGATTCCTGCAGGTCTGCCTGTCGCTGTCGGGGCTTTTGACGCCCACCTGGGTGCGGTCGGTTCAGGCGTGGCCTTGGGCAAGCTGGTCAAAATCATCGGGACGAGCACGTGCGATGTGGCGGTCTGGCCCAGCGACGAACCACTTGCAGACATTCCCGGCGTGTGCGGTATTGTGGACGGCTCGGTGCTGCCAGGCTATTATGGACTGGAGGCCGGACAATCCGCAGTAGGGGATATTTTCAATTGGTTTGCCAGCACCATTCAGCCTGGTGGAACAGAAAAGGGATCTCACGAGACCCTGTCCGAGGAGGCCGCAAAAATGAAACCCGGACAATCCGGACTCCTTGCCCTCGACTGGAACAACGGCAACCGGACGATTTTGGTGGACCAGAGATTGTCCGGACTCCTTGTCGGACAAACCCTTCACACCAAACCCGGAGAGATCTACCGGGCCCTTATCGAAGGCACAGCTTTCGGTGCTCTCACCATCATCAACAGATATGAGGAATACGGGGTGAAAATATCCGAGGTGATAAACTGCGGAGGAATTGCCGAAAAAAATCCGTTGATCATGCAAATCTATGCCGACGTAATTGGCAGGGAGATGAAGATCGCCCGGTCCGCCCAGACCTGTGCCCTCGGCTCGGCCATCGCCGGTGCTGTGGTGGCAGGAGAGGATGCAGGGGGGTACGGGAGTTTTCCCGAAGCACAAGAGGCCATGTGCGGCATAAAAGAGATTTCCTACAAGCCGGACCCTGAAAACCATCGGGTCTATCAGGATTTATACAAATTATATAGCCAGTTGCACGATGCTTTCGGCCGGAGAGACTGGTCTGGCTCACTTCACAATGTCATGAAAGACCTGCTCACAATCCGCGAAAGCCAAACCAGGGAGGATTGATGCTTTTAGAACTGAAAGAAAAAGTCTGGAAGGCCAATCTGGATCTGGTGAAATATAATCTGGTCACGCACACATTCGGGAATGTCAGCGGAATTGATCGCGACCAGGGACTGGTTGTGATCAAACCCAGCGGCATGGCTTACGATGCGTTGATGCCGGATGACATGCTGGTTGTCGACCTAGAAGGGAATACGGTCGAAGGCAGGCTTTATCCGTCCTCGGATACGCCGTCGCATCTGGAGATTTACAAAGCGTTCCAAAAAATTTCAGGCATCACTCACACCCACAGCGAATACGCCACGATGTTCGCCCAGGCCAACAAGGAAATTCCTTGCCTGGGGACCACTCATGCTGACCACTTCTACGGGCCCGTCCCGGTCACCCGAATGATCACAGATGAGGAGATTGTAGAGAATTACGAAAAAAACACCGGCAAATTGGTGGTCGAGAGGTTCACAGATCTCGATCCGATGGAAATGCCAGGGGTTCTGGTCGTTAGCCATGGTGTTTTCACCTGGGGAAAATCGCCCGAAGAGGCCGCTTTAAACGGCCTGATCCTGGAAAAGGTCGCGAAGATGGCCTGGGGAACCTTGATGCTCGATGCCCAGCGTGGAGGCATCCCCGACAGCCTTTTAAATAAACATTTTCGCAGAAAACATGGCCCGGATGCTTACTACGGGCAGAACAAAAAGGGAGAGAAATAATGAAAAATCTTCCGGATATCAACCTGGGAATCGTGGCTGTGAGCCGCGACTGTTTCCCTGTGGAGCTCTCGAGATCGAGACGGGAAAAAGTCGTGAAAGAATGCGCAGCAAATAAAATTCCTGTAACCGAAATCGATACTGTCGTCGAAAACGAAAAAGATTCTTTGAAAGCCCTCAAGGAGATCAAAAGCCACAACATCGATGCCCTTGTCATCTATCTCGGAAATTTCGGACCGGAAGGGCCCACAACCCTGCTTGCTCAGAAATTCGACGGGCCGGTGATGTTTGTGGCAGCGGCAGAGGAGACCAAGGATAACCTGATACAGGGGCGGGGGGATGCCTTCTGCGGAATGCTGAACACATCCTACAACGCGGGGCTGCGGAAGCTCAGTCCCTACATCCCGGAGTATCCTGTCGGCACCGCCGAAGAGGTGGCCGATAAAATCGCCGACTTTATTCCGGTGGCCCGGATCATCAACGGCCTGAAGAAACTCAAAATATTTACATTCGGTCCCCGGCCTCAAGATTTTCTGGCATGCAATGCCCCGATCAAACCTCTGTATGACCTGGGTGTCGAGATCATGGAAAACAGCGAGCTGGACCTTTACGACATCTTCCTCAAGGCCGAGAGAGATCCGGCCGTCAAGCTTATTGCGGAGGATATGGCCAAGGAGTTGGGAAAGGGGAACGCTTATCCGGACCTTCTCGTGAAATTGGCACAGTACGAAGTGGCCCTAACCAAATTCCGGAAAGACCATCTGGGTGCTTCGGAGTTTGGCGTGTTTGCCAACAAGTGCTGGCCGGCATTCGAGAGTTATTTCGGGTTTGTCCCCTGCTATGTGAACTCCCGGTTGGCTTCCCAGGGGATTCCGGTATCCTGCGAGGTGGACATCTACGGTGCATTGAGCGAATACATGGCCACCTGCGCCACCGAACTTCCGGCCACCTTGCTGGATATCAACAACACGGTTCCTTCGGATATGTATGAAGAAGCCAAGGATCATGTCGGAGATTACAAGCTCAGCGACCTTTTCATGGGATTCCACTGCGGGAATACGGCGGCTTCCTGCTTGCTGGACGGCGCGATGAAATTCCAGCTCATCATGAACCGGCTGCTGGAGGCTGGCGAAGAGCCGGATATCACACGTGGGACACTGGAGGGAAGGATCCGCCCTGGAGAGATCACCATCTTCCGGCTTCAGTCAACAGCCGATGCTGAACTCCGCGCTTATGTGGCAGAGGGAGAAGTCCTCAACATCGATCCCAAATCTTTCGGGAGCATCGGGGTTTTTGCCATAAAAGAAATGGGACGCTTTTACCGCCATGTCCTGATCGAAAAAAGATTCCCCCACCACACGGCCGTGGCGTTTAAACACACAGGAAAAGCCCTTTTTAGCGCGACAAAAATGCTTGGTGTCGAAGATATCGGTTTCAATCAATCAGAGAGCATGTTTTATTCGGGCGAAAATCCTTTTGATCGATCATAAAAAGAAAATCCTATGGGGATTTGAATGAAAGCAGCTCTCCTCACCGACATCCAAAAAATCGAAGTTAGGGATGTGTCTGAACCTTCCATCCAAACAGATAAGGATGTTTTGCTCCGCGTTACCGCAGTCGGCCTATGTGGTTCTGACCTCCAGTATTATTCCACCGGGAGAATCGGGAACGCTGTGGTCCGTTTTCCTTTCATCATCGGGCATGAATGTGTGGCTGAGGTCGAAGAGGCGGGAAGAGATGTCCAAAAAGTCAAACCAGGCGACCGAGTGGTCGTGGACCCGGCTGTCTCTTGCGGGAAATGCGATCAGTGCCTGGAACGCCGGCCGAATACATGCCGCAACCTCCGTTTTCTCGGCTGTCCGGGACAGCTGCCCGGGAGCTTGGCGGAATTTATCGTGATGCCCGAATCCAATTGTTATCTCCTTGAAGAGGGCATTGATACAAAACTTGGTATTTTATCCGAACCTTTATCCATCGGCATCTACGCAATCCGATTGCTGGGCGACCTCCATGCTTCTGTGATCGCCATACTGGGAGCCGGACCGATCGGTCTGAGCGTCGGATTTGCGGCCAAGGACATCGGCATCGATATAATACACATGACGGATAAAATCGACGAACGTCTGGAAGTTTCCAGAAAGGCAGGAGCTATCTGGGCTGGGAATCCTGACCGGTTTGACATCGTCGAAAAAATCAGGGAAGTCGAGCCATCGGGGCTGGATGCTGTGTTCGAATGCTGCGGCGATCAGGAAGCTTTGGACCAAGCCGTGGAGCTGCTAAAGCCGGGAGGAAAATTGATGATCGTCGGTATTCCCGAGACCGACCGTGTCACGTTCGATGCTCACCAACTCCGGCGCAAGGAGATCACCATTCAGAACGTCCGCCGGCAGAACGCCTGCATCCCTGCGGCGATCGACCTCATCTCTCGGAGAATGACGGATTTAGACTTTATGGTGACCCACTCATTCCGCCTGGAAGAAACCCAGAAGGCATTCGATCTGGTCGAAAACTATCGTGACGGCGTCATCAAAGCCATCATCCAACCTTAAAAAAGGGGACGGTTCTATTTTTTATCCCCTTTTTTATTTTACTTTTTTAATGGGGTGGTACCTTATGGGACGTCCCCAATTATGTTCAATTCAGGCCCCATTTTCAACTAGGTATTTGACCACTGTATGAAGCTATGATATAAGCATTTTCTCGTGTAATAAACCAAAATCATGGATAAAACTTGAGAGTTTTCTTAATTGGAGGCACAGGTTTTCTGGGGACCTTTTTGATCCCTAAGCTTATGGAAAACGGACATGAAGTCACCGTACTCACGCGCAATGAGGAAAAAGTCTCTCGCCTAGAATCTCTTGGTGTTAAAGGGATGGTCGGCGATTTGCTTCAACCCGAGTCAATCCTGGCAAGAATCCCCCCACAAGATGCCGTGATATCAATCGCCATGCCTGAAGTGAAGCCTGGGAGAATATCACAAAAAAAGCTAAAAAAATTGCAGGAAGAAACAAAAAATTTCTTTTCAACTCCTATTGCAATGGCCGAAAAAAGCCATTGTCCGCTAATCGTGACTCTCGGCACCAGTTTCACCTCCCGAGGCGAAGAAATGGCCGACGAGAGCTGGCCCATCGAACGGTTCGGATTAGCCAGGGTCGGCAAACATGTCGACCCGCTCCTTTCCGAAGTGACAAAACGAGGTTCTCCCCCTTTGATCCAGATTCTTCCCGGCCAAATATACGGTCCAGGAGGGCTTTTCAAAAGCCTGATGTATGAATGGATGAAAAAAGGAAAGTATCGCGTCGTGGGATCCGGTGATAACTATATCCCGAGGATCCATGTCGAAGATAGTGCGGAAGCCTATGTTCGTGTGCTGGAAAAGATGCCGACCGGGGAAAGATTTATCATTGCCGATGATGGCCCATGCACTATGCGGGAATTTGCTGACTGTATGGCAGAAAACATGAAGGTTCCCAAACCCAAATCGGTTCCAGGGTTTATCATACGTGCTGTACTGGGGAAACTGATGTATGAAACGGTGACCATGAATTGCCGCGTCAGCAATGCCAAAGCAAAAAAATTCCTCGATTGGGAACCAAAATACAGCACTTACCGCGAGGGTATGCCAGCAACTATTCGATATCTCGAAGAAGGTATTTAGTTAGGGGGAAAAAATGAACGCTTGGATGGATTTTTGGGTCATCGACATCGGATTATTTGTCATTGCGAATTTGATCAATCTCCTGTTGATCGGTATTTTTCTGTCTCGACCAAAAGGACTACAAAAAATCGAACATGTTCTTGGGATTATTGTGGTGGCTATGATTTTACCTGTGAGCATAGCCATCATCCTGAACATTTTGGGAAAAAGGGAGTGGTGGACAATCGTCCTACCTTTGATTTTGATCCTATTCCTGAAAATCGAGTTGTTATTTGACTACATCTTGAAGCTGAATTTCAGAAAAACAAGAATGCTCTGGCCCTACCTCTTCCTGTACTACCTGGCTATGATGGCCATGATCGGCTACTCGTTTCTGATAGGAAAAACTTACGGATTTGTGACCCTGGGCACCTATTTTCTAAGCCTTTTTGCCACATGGTATTCCTATGCCAAGGTCGGTCATGGTTATTAACAGGCAATCCCTAAAGCTCTAAGTGCGCAAAAAACTCTCCACGTATTCCAGGGACTGATGGCGGAAGTATGTGTTGTAAAGTTCTGCATAATGCCCGCCGCGGGCGAGCAACTCCTGATGGTCGCCTTCCTCGACTATGCGGCCCTTCTCTAGCACGATGATCCGGTCGGCATTGCGGACCGTGGACAGACGATGGGCAATGACGATGGAAGTGCGGTCCTTCATGACGGTCTCCAGGCCCTCCTGGAGCTGGGCCTCGGTGAAGGGATCCACACTGGCGGTGGCTTCATCCAGGATCAGGATGACCGGGTTTTTGAGAAGGACACGGGCAAGGGCCACAAGCTGTCGTTGTCCCATAGAAAGGCTTGCACCGCGCGCCCCGACCTCTGTCTCCAGTCCCATGGACAGGGCCTCCAACCAGCTTCCCTCAGCGATGTGCATGGCCGCTTGGCTAACCTGCTCCTCCGTCGCTTCAGGAAATCCGTATCGGATATTGTCTTTCACCGTACCCGAAAAAAGGAACGGGTCCTGAGGAACCAGGCCGATCTGACGCCGGAATTCATCCAGTTCGAGCTTCCGGATATCCTGTCCGTCCACGAGCAGTTTTCCATCCTGAAATTCATAAAACCGGGCGATCAACCGGGCGATCGAACTTTTCCCGGCTCCCGTGTGTCCCACCAAAGCCACGTTTTGCCCCGCAGGCACCTTCAGGCTGAAATCCTTCAGCACCTGTTCACGTTCTGTGTACGAAAAAAGGAGATTCCGGAATTCGATCTCACCCCGTAACTGGGGCACTGAACGGGAGGCACTTTGAATGACCTTGGGTTCCGCATCGATCAGGGCAAAAACCCTTTCCGAAGCAGAAAGGCCATCTTGGAATTGACTCCAAAAAGAGGCGATGCTGATCATCGGCCACCAGAAAAAGGCCGTGGCCTGCATGAACAGGTACCATTCCCCCGGGCTGAAACCACCGGATCGGACAGTGGCTCCTCCGGCATACACCAGCAGGGCTATAGCCAGACCTGAAACCGTGCCGAGCACAGGAAATATGCTGTTCATGGTTAAACCGCGGGCCAGCCCCACCCGATAGGCTTTGCGGTTGTTTTCCAGAAACCGTTCGAACACTGCCTGCTCTTGCCGGAAAGCCTTGGCCACCCCAATGCCGCTGATCGATTCCTGGATTTCCGCATTTATGACAGCCGTGACCCGTTTGGCATTACGGGTCACTTTTCGGGCGACTTTCCGGAAAGCCAAAGCGATCATGAAAGCGACAGGGCTCATTCCCAGGATCAGCAGGGTCAAGGGGATATCGATGGCGAACAACCACACGGACAGCAGGAGCACCAACAGGATCTGGCTGCCGACATCCAGGACCAGAGTCACGACATCGGAGAAATCCTGGGTGTCGGAAGTGACCCGGCTGACAATCTTCCCGGAAGGATGCCGGTCGAAAAAGGACAGGTCGTTGCGAACGACGGCATCGAAAACGTCCTCTCGCAGACGCAGAACCACGTTTCCCACCATGCGGGCGGAAACAACCTGGCGGATATAGTTGAATCCCCAGGCAAAAACGCCCAACAGCAGCACTCCCAGGGAAAGGAGCAAAAAAGCTCGTGTGGATGAATCCCGCTTGATGAGATCGAGAGCCTTGGAAATCAGGATCGGGCCGGCTGTTCCCGCTGCCGAATTCAGGGTGAGCATTGCGGAGGCTAAAACGACACGGCTTCGGTAAGGACGGAAATAGCGGGCGATACGGCCCAGGAGTTCTCTCTCTTTATAGGTGCGGTCGTAATCTTCGCTTTCCAGGCCATCCAGAATAAACGGCATACTAACTCCTTTTCCGAAGCCTCTGTTTTATTCGTACCGGGCGAATATCCGCCGGTAGTCGGGGGAACGTATCATCAGTTCTTCGTGGGTCCCCTGATCCGCCAGCTCTCCCTTTCGCAACACGAGAATTCGGTCAGCCCAGCGGATCTGACTCAGCCGGTGGGTAATGATGAAGGTTGTGCGATCGCTGGAGATCCGGCGCATGGCCCGCTGGATCTGGTCCTCGGTAGCGCTATCGATAGCGCTGGTCGAATCGTCCAGAATCAGAATCCGCGGATTGGTGAGAAAAGCGCGAGCGATGGCGATCCGCTGGCGCTGTCCTCCGGAGAGGGTCACGCCCCTCTCCCCGATCTTCGTTTCGTACCCATCGGGAAAAGACATGATAAACTCATGGGCCTGGGCTTCTCGGGCCGCCCGTTCTATCTCCTCTGGCGCTGCTCCGGCTTGGCCGAAAGCGATATTCTCCCGTAGTGTCCGGGAGAAGAGAAAAACATCCTGTTCGATGGTGGAAATCTGAGAACGCAAGCTCTCCAGACTCCAGCCTCTCACATCCACTCCGTCCACCAACACACGTCCCGATGCCGTGTCATAGATCCGGTTGATTAACCGCGTCAACGTGGTTTTCCCGGAACCTGTCAAACCTACGATGGCGACGGTCTCTCCAGGCAAAACACGGAAATTGACATCCTTCAGCACCTGTGCTCCGTCATAACCAAAACTCACGTTTTCAAAAACGACCTCACCCTGAATGGGTCGGGATATGCCGCCCAAATTTTGGTCCAGCTCGGTTTCGGTTTTGATCATCGTCAAGATCCTTCTGGTGCTGGCCATTCCCAATTGGACCAGGTTGAAGGAAAAAATCGAAATAAACGTGGTGAAACGCAGTGTTCCAAACAATCCCATAAACGCCACCACCTCTCCCAGGCTGACAAGGTCCTGTCTCCACAGGAACAACGCATGAAAGAATCCGGCGCCCCAGCACAGGCTGAACATCAACATGGGCCAATACCGGGCCTGAATAACGCCCTGGCGCACGAAATAATCCCGGAAGGTGCTGGCATTGCCCGTGAACTTGTCCCACTCGTAACGTTCCCGCACATTGGCTTTAACCACTTCGATCCCGGCCACCGCCTCCGCCAACCCGGCATTGATGATACCGAACTGTTCCCGCTGGGCGATGCTGACCGGCTTCAAGCGCCGGTTATAATCCACCACGGTGACTGTCAATAAAACGGTAAAGATCAGGGGAACCAGGAGCAAGCGGGGGTGGATCATCCCGATCATGATCACCGGAACCACCAGGGCCAAGACAGAATCGATAATCAGATTCAATCCCGGACTGAACATCAAGTTGAGCGCTTTCACATCATTGGTGGCACGGGCCATGATATCACCGATCCGCTGGCGCCCGTGAAAGGTCAAGCTTTTTCCCAGGAGGCTGGAATACAGCTCTTCCCGGGAATCGCGCTCGATCCTCTGGGCCAGGAACTCCATGGTGAAATTGCGAAAGATTCCGGTCAATCCCTGACCCACCGCGCATGCCAGGATCCCCAATATGATAGGCAGGAGGGCGGAAAGCAGGAATTCTGAAGTCGAAATCAAATCGAAGGCCCGTCCGACAAAGACTTGGATGTAGCTGTAGGCAAAATTGTTGACCACTGCGGCAATTCCCATAATGAGGGGCAGGATGGGGTATCGCAGCAGGTGCGAAAAGATCCAGCGCACCGGGCCCTTCACATTATAGGTATAAGCATTTTCTACCTGAAATTCCCGCCGGGAACCGAGAGACAGTTCTGCTGTCTGTTTCAAGTTTTTCGCTTCTTCTGCCATTTTCGAACCGGATAATCAAAGAGTTCCAAAATATTCTATACAAAACAAAAAAGAAATACTATTAGAGGCCGCTGAGGAGTTGAATTCAGCACATCGAGATGACCGCCCAGAAAAGTGCGAGAATCAGTGACTTCGACAGAATTCGTGTCGAAACAATCGGCGACACGCTGACGGCCTATGATATTAAAAACCCTGCGGGGTAATTTCTAAATCGAGGAATATCACCGATACGATTTTTTCTTTATCCGGATAGGAGGTTTTTGATCAGGCGAAATGCCGCTCTTGTAGATGTAGCCCTTCAGCTTTTCCTTAAATTCTTTTTTCATCTCTTTCAACATGTCTGGATTGTGAAACAGATCCAGAGCCGTAGTCGCCAAAACCTTCGCCGCCAGGAACATACCCTTGTAGCCGATGGGGTGTTTGCTCGATGTGACAACAGCCCAGCTGTGCCAGGGAATCCCATATGGCGCACAGGTGGTCGAAAGATGGATCGTCGGAGTAATCCAGCTCACCTCGGCAACATCTGTAGACCCTCCCTCCGGATATTTTTCGGGTTTCTTCAATTTTTCGATGATTGAGACCATTCCTTTTTCATCGACTCCCGCCTCTTTCTGAATCTTTTGAGCATACAGGATTTCATCCTTTGTATAGGTTATCGCCCCGATTTTTTCCAGGTTTTTCTGCATGATTTCCGATCCTTTCATGTTGATCAGCATCTCATGATAGCTGCCCATGTAATGAATCTTAGAGGATGTGCCCGTTGCTATGGCCGAACCCTCGACGATCTTTTTTACCTTTTCCACCACAACTTTCACTCCAGCCCTGTCAAGATCCCTCACCCAGATCCAGACTTTGGCATATTCGGGAACGATGTTGGGAACCTTCCCCCCATCCGTGATGACATAGTGCATACGGACAGAAGGCTTTACATGTTCGCGAAGAAGGTTGACTCCGAAGGTCATCATTTCCGCAGCATCCAAGGCACTATTTCCCATCCAGGGATCGAATGCTGCGTGGGCGGTCTTGCCAAAAAATTCGACCTGCAAATCGTCCACGGCCTGTCCGCTGTCCACATCGACAGATGTTTCATAGTCTGGGTGCCAGGCCAAACAGGCATCCAAATCATCAAAAAGGCCGGCTCTGGCCATGTAGAGCTTGCCCCCGACATCCTCCTCTGCAGGACAGCCGTAAAGCTTGAGAGTCCCTTGCATGGCATGTTTTTCAATAACCTCCTTGAGTGCTAGCGCTGCTCCAAGGCTTCCCGCGCCAAAAAGGTTGTGGCCGCATCCGTGTCCGTTCCCCCCTTCCTGAAGGACTTTCTTGAACGGCGTGCTGTCCTGGGAAAGACCCGGTAAAGCATCATACTCAGCTAGAATCCCGATTACCGGACTCCCCGAACCGAAAGTTGCGACAAAAGCGGTCGGCAGGTCTGCCACATCTTTTTCCACATGAAAACCCTCTTTCTCGAGAATCTCCTCAAAAAGTTTGGATGACTCATATTCCATCAGGGCAATTTCGGCATATTCCCAGATTTTATCGCTCACATCGATCAGAAGCTGGCTTTTTTGGTCTATGATCCTTAGCATTTCGTTTTTTGTGGGTTCGTCCATTGTTTGAGAGACAGAAAAGGAAAACATGACCAGGCAGTAGACAATCAGAACAGCCGTTTTTCTTTTTATTCTGTGCATTGTTTCCTCCAAATCTGACAATATCACTTTCAAAAAGGCAAGGTCAACGCATAAAGCGTTTATGCATTTCTATTTCCGTGATAAATGGGGCTTTTGGGAATGGTTGAAGCGACCATTGAAGATTTAGCCATTACGACCCGTTCTTCGAGGTGATCTGACGCAGTCAGACGGCGAGGCTGTATTGAGCACGACTTTGCTAAAGGAATAGAGATGCTTCCATAAAGCTTTATTCGTATCGGAGGGAATTGGCAGGGTTGGCCCAAGCGGCTTTTAAAGTCTGGGAAGCGACCGCCAGAAACGCAGTCAATAGCGATACGGATACAGCAAAAATATAGGTGCCGGCGTTGATGGGGGTGATGAACAGCATTCCGGTCTGCAACGCCTTGTTCCAGCCAAAATACAAAAGCCCCAAGGCGATGGCGTTCGCGATAGTCACGAGCAGCAGAAATTCCCGCGTCATCTTCCACATGATGTTCAACGACGAGGCGCCCAGCACTTTGCGGATTCCGATCTCCTTGGTCCGCCTCTCAGTCAGATAAGTGGCCAGTCCCATCAAGCCCAAGCAGGAGAAAAGGACGGCCGTAATCCCGATTATTTTCAAAAAGCCGGTCAACTTGCCCAAAAGGCCGAAAACCCGGCCAAAAAATTCCGACAGGGTCAAACACTCGAATGGCTGGCCCGGCATCAGGCCGAGCCACTGCTCCTTTATGTATTTACGGAGATCAGGAAATCCGTCTGCAGAAGAATACCTCACCAGCAATACACTGAGGATTTCCGGCTCCAAATACAACACTGCCGGGGGCATTTCGAATCCAATATCAGCAAAAAGAAAATCTTTTGTGACGCCGATCACAGTGCCTGCCTTGCCGCCGACGATCAACTGTTTCCCTATCGGATTTTCCCACTTGAGTTTTTTTACGGCTGTTTCATTGAGAATGAGGCTGTTTTTGTCTGCAAAATCTTTCGAAAAACTTCGGCCTTCCTTCATCTGAAGCTCGAGGGTTTCGACAAGACCATAATCCACGCCATAGGCTTCCATGGTGAAGGATTCGTCCGTGGCCGCCTCCGGAAGGCGAACCGGTGTCGGAGAATCCCAGACCATCGGCAAACTTCCCGCCGCAGAAACACTGACAACGTCTCGATGGCGGGCTATTTCTGTCTTCAACACATCGAGCTTGTCGATTGATTCCTTTCCAAGTTGCACGAAGGCCACCTTCTCCCGGTTGTATCCGAAATCGGCCTCTAAAAGTTGTCCGGACTGGTATTTCAACAGGGCGGCGCAAGCGATGAAAATGACCGATAACGAGAATTGGAAGACGATCATGGCCTTGCTGCCCCTTTTCTTTTTTCTCCCCGGCTTGAAATTTTCCTTCAGGACATGGAGAGGTTGAAAACCGGAAAGAAAAAATGCAGGGTACAGCCCGGAAAAAATCCCGGTGAGGATGGCGGCCACCACGAGATACTTCAGAAGAAAAGGATAGTTCCAGATAGAGTTGGAGACGTGGGGGATAAAAAAAGCAAGGGCAAAATCCCCCATGTAGGCATAAAAGACCGGGTGGATGACTTCGTACAGGATAATGGCGAGAGGTATCGCGATAAAGGACAACAACACCGATTCTCCTAAAAACTGTGCAATCAACTGGCGCCGTTTGGCACCGATCACCTTGCGGAGTCCGATCTCTTTAGTCCGGTGCATGGAGCGCACGGTCGACAGGTTGATAAAATTGATGCT
>Ga0114930_10002168_pt1 | contig 17946 bp, 18 predicted proteins | sample AnhtaG_FD_87300 | JGI IMG/M metagenome (GOLD analysis project Ga0114930, IMG submission 87300) | Deep subsurface microbial communities from Anholt, Denmark to uncover new lineages of life (NeLLi) - Anholt_01485 metaG | ecosystem: Environmental > Aquatic > Marine > Oceanic > Sediment | place... | reverse complement strand
TCTTATAACTCTTACTGATATTGATTATTATTTAAGCAAAATTGACATTTCATTAGGAACCGATAATATTACTGTTGCGGATTTGTGGAAAGGTGGTAGAACAACACAGGAACTTAATAACTTTTTAAATAGATGGAATAAAGCTAGAAATAAAATTAAGAAAAGTGAATTTTATGATATGTTAAATGAAAATTTTGATCTCGAAAATGGAGATAATCCCTTCATAAAAAAATATTGGGTTTCAGCTCAAAATATTATTACTGTATATAAAATGATAGAAAATTTCGCTGATTTTTCATATTTATTTACTCAAAATGATAAAGAATTTTTAAAAAAATTATGGAAAATATAATATTTATTTATAGTACTGTTAGGTATTTTTTATATGATTTTAAATATAAAGTTTAATTAGAAAAATCATTATAAACTAATCTTAAAGAATGAAATTTTAATGGGTTTAGATTTAAATAGGTATATTCGAACTATAAAAAATTTCCCAAAAAAAAATATTCAATTCAAAGATATAACAACTCTTGCTAAAATTCATGCCCCATTTAAAGAGTCATGCGACAGGATAATAAACCACTTCAAAGAAAGTAGAATCACGAAAGTAGCTGCTATTGAAGCAAGAGGGTACGTTTGGGGTGGAGTAATAGCATACCAATTAGGAGCAGGGTTTGTTTTAATCAGAAAACCTGGAAAATTACCTGCTGAGACGCTTAGTGAAACTTATGAACTAGAATATGGCACAGATACCATCGAAATGCATAAAGATGCCATTGAAGAAGGAGAAAAAGTATTAGTTTTTGATGATTTACTAGCAACTGGTGGCACAGCAAAAGCAGCTTGTAATCTAGTTGAAAAATCGGGTGGAGAGGTTGTTGGAGTTGCTTTTATAATTGAATTAACGGGAAGCCTACACGGTAGAGACAAATTAAAGGATTATAACATTGTCTCTTTAATAGAGATTCCAGTTGAAGAATAAATTATTATATTAAAATAATTTAACAAGTCTTTTTTTTATATTCCTTCTAACTCAGCAGGAGTATATCCAAATGTTATAAAAAACCTCTTTTTTACTTGTTCTAAATTAAAAACTTGTGTTTGCGCCCCTTTAGTTTCAACCACAAACGAACCAATAATAGCTCCCAATCGACAAGAATCCAATATAGTCATATTTAATATTAAGCCGGTTAGTATTCCCGCACGATATCCATCTCCTGCCCCAGTTGTATCTTTAACTTCCTTAGGCGTAGCAATTGAGATATTTATTTTAAATATTTTATTACTCTCATCTTTATAGATCAATTCAGACCCTTCAGATCCTTTAGTTATAATAATTGCCCTAACATGTTCAAGTATAGACTCTTCATTTAACTCGGATTTTTCTTTTATTTGATTTATTTCATGGTTATTGCCAATCAAAATTTCTGATTTATTAAGTATCTCTATTAGACTATCTTTCAGGAAAAGTGGAGTCACTTGTCCAGGATCAAATATAGAGGGAATATTTAAATCAAATAATTGACCGGCAAAATTAGTCATAGCTTCTATACTCTGTGTTGAATTTATTGCATAAATATATTCTTTCGGATTTAATATTTTTTCTTTTAAATCAATATCCTTACACTTATCTAAAGCACCGCCATGGAAAATGATCATTTGATTGGATTTGATATCATTAACTATATAACAAGCTGCTGTGAAAAGATCATCATGCTCATCAACTAATAATTCTATATTTTTAAACCTTTTTATATGATCTTTATATCCTAATCTCTCAAAATCATTTCCAACTGAACCAAATAATGATGTAACTGCAATATTTAAAAGTCCCAGATTATATGCGATGTTTCCTGCTGTTCCTCCAAAAAATTGATGACGACTATCTACTGTGACAGTGCTTTGATATTCCTCCTTATCGTGGTCAATAGATACTGCATTAATAAAACTCTCTTTAAAACCCATTATATAATCAAAAGCTAATGATCCAAGAACAAGAACTTTGGTTTTTTGCATGAGATTTTAAATTAAAATTAAGAAATAAATTTTATAGTAATCTATACTATATTAAAGCTTTATAGGAATTGATATTCTGGTAAGTTTTTTCATTATAGTCCCCGGTTAAAAATAATTTATTAAATTTCAAATATTATAATTTAAAAACTCTAAATGGAAAAAAAAAATGGATCAACTAAAAATTGGAATAATTGGTGGTTCTGGACTGGATGATCCGGATATTTTAAAGGATGTTAAAGATATAGATGCTGATACTTCATATGGAAAACCTACATCTCCTCTAAAAACCGGAAAAATTCATGATGTTGATGTAATTATCATAGCAAGACATGGAAGAGAGCATATTATTCCGCCAACGCAAGTAAATTATAGAGCTAACATACAAGCGTTAAAAGATCAAGGCTGTACTCATATTTTAGCAACAACAGCTTGCGGAAGTTTGAGAGAACAAATTGGAAGAGGTGATTTTATTATTCTTGACCAATTTATTGACTTCACTAGGCTCAGGAAAGTATCTTTTTTTGAAGAGTTTGCCCCCGGGGATATGAAACACACTCCAATGGCATATCCTTATTCAGAGGAGTTAAGAAATATCCTTATTGAAACAGCAAGGGAACTTAATCTTAAATATCATGAAAAAGGAACAGTTGTTACGATTGAAGGACCAAGATTTTCAACAAGAGCAGAATCAGAAATGTTTAGGATATGGGGTGCAGATGTGATTAATATGAGCATCGCTTCTGAGACAATTCTAGCTAATGAAGCGGGTATCCCATATGCTGCTGTTGCTATGTCTACAGATTATGATTGCTGGAAAGATGATGAGGTTCCAGTTACATGGGAAGAGATCTTAGATATATTTGGTAAAAATGTTAACAATGTTATCGCTTTACTGACTAATAGTATAAAAAAAATAAAATAACCTTACTTTTTCACGGTAATTTCTTTTTTTTAAAACCTTTGGAACAAAAAGTTTTGATAATTGCTAAAATCTTACGATTTATGAATTTAATAAAATTATTATTTTTTTACATATTTCATATTTATAATATATAAGAAATGTTTTGAAGCTTACAAAAATCTTAGAGACTTTTAAAAATGGTTAGTATTTCTTTTCTCGGAGGCTGTAGAGAAGTTGGACGAAGTGCTGTACTAGTGGAATCTAAAAGTGGTATTAAGTGCATGTTGGATTATGGGATTCGATTCCGAGGAGAAGAGAGACTTCCCTATAGTACGAATATAGAAAATCTAAAAGCAATCGCTCTAACTCATAGCCATATTGATCATTCCGGGGGCTTACCATTTTTATATAAAACAAAAAAAGTTCCATTCTTTACAAATTCCATTTCTCTTGCATTGACTGAAATTTTAATTAAAGATATGATAAAAATATCAAAGTACCCATATCCATTTGGATATAGAGAATTAGATTATTTAAAACGAAATTCATATTTCCTCAAAAATGGAACAAGACAAAAGATTGCTGATAATTTCTATATAACATTCATTGATGCAGGTCACATTCCTGGGAGTGCATCTATTTTACTTGAAGTGGATCATAAAACTATTTTGTATTCTGGTGATATTAACACACAGATTTCTAATTTAACACATTCTGCGAACTACCTAGATATTCCTGAGATAGATACATTAATTATAGAATCTACATATGCTCTTAGAAAGCATCCTCCAAGAGAGCAACTTGAGAAAGAATTTATAGAGAAAATAATGAATGTAATAGATAATGGTGGAACAGTCCTAATTCCAGCTTTTGGTGTAGCTCGTTCACAAGAAGCTTTACTCATTTTGGAAAAATATAACTACAATGGAAAAATCTTCATCGATGGGTTAGCAAGAAAAATATCTAAGTTATTTTTAGATCATCCAGATTTTATCAAAGATATTAAATCATTCAGAAATGCATTGAACAAAGCACAATTTGTATCAAGACCTAAAACTAGGGCAAATATTAAAAAATCTAATGGAGTTATAATTTCTCCATCTGGTATGTTAAAAGGAGGTGCTGCAATAGAGTATATACAATCAATATTGGTAGATCCTTTATCAGCAATTTATTTAGTAGGTTACCAAGTGGAAGGAACGCCCGGTAGAAATTTATTAGATGAGGGAATTTTTGAATTAAAAGAGTCTCGAAAAAATAAACCTAATTTTGATTTAAGAATTGAAGCACAATGCGAATATGACTATTTTGACTTTTCAAGTCATTCTGATGGTATCCACATTCATGATTATATTGAAAATCTGAATTTTAAAAGAAATGCCAATAGTGATATTTTCTGTATTCATGGAGATAATAAATCAACAACCAGCTTAGCTAGCGAATTGGTGAATAAAAATTATAACTCAGTAGCTCCTGAAACAGGAGAGATTTACCAGGTTTAGACGAATTGTTTTCAATATGTGATTCTATTTTTTTCGTAATTGATTTCGAATTGCAATATTACAGTTTTCCAGAAATAATTCTACTTTTTCAATAGGGATCTTGGTTCCTGCCGCAGGAGGATGTCCCCCTCCTAATACCTCTAAATTTGATTGTTTGCATGCATCTCTAATCGCTTTTGAGAGATTTATACCTTGATTTACAATGCTTTCATGTGCTCTTCCTGAAACTTTATATACGTCCTCATCAGATCTTTTTGCTAATCCAAATATAGGTTTTGATTTATCTACACCTTTAATATGTTCGAAGATTAACATGGAAGTAATTGTTCCTATAATATTTTCGGGAATTACATCTTCTCCAAAAAAGTATTGAATCGAGTCTTTCTCTTGAATTTTTTCATTCTCTTGAATCCAGGAAAGGCTCTCACCCAATGACTTTCTATAGTTTTTCAAAGCTTCCTTTGATTTTTGATAAATCTCCTTTCTATTTCCCATTGCAATAGCTATCCCTAACGAAGAATTATGAGTTCGGCCACAAGCATTTAGAAGATTAGAAAATTCTTTAGCATCGTGAAGTTCTGAGCCAGTGGGTTCCTCTTTTAATATATATCGATTAATAATTAATTTTTTTATTATTTTATTAGGTTCTAAATCAAGTTTTATTGATGCATATTCAATAATAGCAGAAGATATTATTTGTTTCTCATCCTGGTTCAATTCACTCAACGTTTTTACATTACCTTCAGAATTTTCCATTAAAATCCCCTGAGTTTTCAGGAAAATCAAAGATCTATTTGCATCTTTAGATAATCCAGGTAAATGAATTTCTGTTGAATAAGCAATTGCTTCATTTAAGGGTATTAAACTACGAAAATTTAAATCATTTACAACTTCGATTAACCCTACATTCATCGCATCTTCTAAAATTAAAGTATTTAGTCCTAGAAAAGATTTGTTTAATCCATGATTTTGAATATCCCCTATTGCTCCAACGATAGCGATCGGTGATAAGTCTATATTTTCTTGATTCAGACATTTGGCAAAATAGTAGCATAATCCCGCACCTGAAATTTCAACACTACCATCAATTCCAAAAAAATAAGGGTTAATATGCCAATTTTTCGTTTTTTCATGGATTTCTTCAATCAATTTAATTTCTTCTTTATTAGAAACATTTTGAGGAATGTGGTGATCTAAAATTAAAAAAGAATTAAACTTTGCTTTATTAACTAATTCTGTTTGTAATTCTAAATATTGTCCGCTACCAAAATCAGAAAAGATTAGAAAATTATTATATTCTTGAACTTTCTTTAAGATCTTCGCAATTTCTCTTTTTTCTAATTGTCTGAGTACAGTAATTTGAAATGGGATTTTCTCTCGATATAAAGCTTTGCCAAGAATTGCACCCGAACTTAACCCATCAGCATCTAGATGGGTATAGATATTAATAGGAGTTTCCTTGCCTTCAACATGTTTAAATAAGTTATTCTTTGCAATCTTAAGATCAGCAAGCAATTTAGTTAATTTTTCTTTTTCTGTGTCCATTTTTCTGAATAATTAGATAATCATAAATTCAAAATTGAAACTATAATATAATAAGATATCAAAATTATAATAAATACTCAATTAAAAAAAGTAAATTTACTAAGGTGAAAATAAATGCATCATATAAGAATAAATGAGCTTGCAAGAAACATTGTAGAGAAGATAATCAACAAGAAAGATACATATAAGGCCAGTATAATTGAATTAGCTAATAATTCTACTATTTTAGATATGACAAACGCCTCATGGAAAGGGGGTAAATTGGTGGGAGAAATTTGTATGGGTGGTTTAGGGGCTGTAGAATTTTCTCATTATAATTTAGAAGGGCATTTCATACCAAGTGTTATTGTTCATACTTCAGAACCATTAATTTCATGTATAGCTTCTCAATTGGCAGGTTGGAATGTGAAATTGAAGAAAGAAGTAGAAAAAAATGGACAAATGAAAAAAAAAGTCATTTTTCAGTCATTAGGTTCAGGACCAGCTCGAGCTAAAAGTAAAGTTGAAAAAATATTTAATGAAATTGATTACATAGATGATTCTGATTGTGCAGTTATTGTTTTTGAGACCCCAAAATTACCAAATGAAGAAGTCATGAATATTGTTGCTGAAAAATGTAGTGTTGATACAAGTAAAACTTATGCAGTTTGCGCGCCAACAGCTTGTTTAACAGGATCTATTCAAGTAGCAGCAAGAATTGTAGAAACAGGTGTTCACAAATTACATGAGATTAAATTTCCAATAGAATTAATCAGAGACGGGTATGGAACAACAACAATTGCTCCAATTGCGAAAGATGATCTAGGTGCAATGGGACGCACTAATGATTCCATAAGCGCAGGTGGAATGACATACTATACTATCGACGTTGAGAAAGAAAAAGAAGAAGAATTATTCGAGCTTATTAAAAAGGGTCCAGCAAATACATCTTATAGTTATGGAAAACCATTCATCGAAACATTTAAAGAGGCAAATTATAAATTTTATAATATGGATCCAGGATTATTTGCTCCAGCAACATACACTTTAACTAATATTAAAACAGGGAAAAGTTTAACTGTTGGAAAAGTAAATCATGAATTATTAAAACAATCTTATGGATTAGATTAGTTGAAAAAATAAAAACTTTGTTCTAATATCATTAATTTTTTTATTTTATAAAAATAAAGCCTATATATAGGTGAGTTCTTCTTGATACTTTAAAATTTCATTTACAGAAATATCCTTATCAAAGTTTATTTTTATATGTATCCCTAAATATGCGCATGCAAGATTAGCAGCAGCAGCAATTTCGGCTTTTTTAAGGGTTACAGAATATTCATCCTGCTGATTTTGTTCTTCTTGGTAAGCATTTTCTTGATATCGATGATCTTGAATTTTAGTAGCTCTTTCATTTTTCATCTGATATAATAAAGATGCCATTTTATCGGCTACTTTAAAAGGTAACTGGTTCTTAACAATTAAACGAATTATATTATTTACATCAAAATAATTCAAAGTTTCATATTTAGCACGTAGAAAACTTTTAAGATTTTCAGAGTCTTTTTCACACTCAATTTCTGTCCAATCATGGATGGCTAGTTTTCTTCTAAAGTATATCAGCTCCCAATCAATTTCCAGTTCTTTCAGAAATTCGAGTAATTTTATATCATTAGGTTTTCTTGATTCTATAATAATATAAAGTTGAAGACCATAATATTTATGCTCCTGTTGAAGGAAAAAGCCTCTTTGTTGCATAGATGCGAGAATCAATAACTTTATTGAAAAAACCTTATCGGAAACATTCTTTTTGCTACAGTTTAAGTAAATTACATTTCCCTCTTCACTGGCATATTCACAATCTAAAAATCCTAGAATACTCTCTTTATTTTCTTTTATAAATTTATTTAATCCAGTAAGAGTAGGTTTTACATCAAAACGAATTAAATCATCTTGTCCAATAGTAACATAATCATTATAATTACTTCCAATACCAAGTTTTATAGCATTTAATTTAAACTCTTTATCTATTCCAAATACTTTTTGAAAGGCTTCATTTATGGGAAACACTTCATCTTCGAGAATCTTAACCTCTGCTATAGAACTCTCATATGGTTCAGGTTCACTTAGCATCTTATTTAATACAGGCGCTTCTGAAGCCTCTACTTCAATTTCATATGATTTTGCTAAGTCTCTTCGAATAATGCAAACAGATCTCTTTTTTTTATTAAATATTGAAAGCGAATTGTTATCATCAAGCACCGCTCGAAATTTCTCAATGAATTTGTTTTCTGCGTTCTCTGAGCCTACTCTTCTTCTTCGAATTTTTAATCAACTAATTATTTTTGAAATTTATTCTTAGTTAATTTATTTATAAAATTTTTATCTTAAATTCTTAACTAAAAGAAATTATTCATCTTAGTTTTTTATTAAATTAAAACTAAAACAGCCTTAAAACTAAATAATTCATAAATGGATACTAGAATTTTATCAGAAAACTAATAATTATCTTATTCTAATTCCTCTTCTAAGAAATATTTGTCATCCTTCTTTATATAAACAGTCGTAGAACCAAAATTATTACGAACAGTATATTTATCTCCTTGAATATCTAATATTTCTATCGAATATGATAGTCTCCTTTTATTTAGGATATCTTCAACTATTTTTTTCTCTTCTTTAGAATCCATAACTAAGATTTATATTTCAAATCAAAAAAATTTTACTATTTTTACCAACATATCGGTAGTAAATTTAAAGATTGTAGACTCTTTTTCATCTTATATTTACTTATTAGATCAGAAAGTATAAACTTAAAATAGAATTTCGATTGAATCAAAAAAGTGGAATTCTATTTCCTAAATGAAAAAATTGAGGTTTTAATAATGGATATTTTTTCATTAGGGATAATTCAATGATTTTATTAAAAATCGGAGTTTTTTTTAATAAACAGTTTAATAAATAAATGAGTATTTCATTAAAATATTTACATAGCAAAATTTTGCATATAATCGATCTCTCGTCTCTGAAGCATTATGGTTCAACAGAAGCTTGACATTGGATTTTTCACTAGTATGTATAGTCAAACTAATGGTACAGCCCATGCTGTGCGATTCTTATCCGAGGCAGTCGCAAAACATACGGGTCATACAGTACATGTTTATGCACCTGGAATTCAAAAACCGAAAAACATACCAAAAAATCTCTGTCTTCATAATTTTTTTGGTGCAAAAATAGCCCCTAAAACCGGGGTTGTTCTAAGTTTTCCTATCCATAAATACTTTTTCTGCCAACATGATTATTTAGACATTGCTCATATTCATACACATGCAACATTTGGTAGTATGGCGATAAATTGGTCAAAATATATGGGGATCCCAATGGCCGGAACTCATAATTCCCCCCTTTCCTTTTATACCTCTCAATATATACCTATAGTGGGGGGTCTTTTGTCTAAAATGGATTGGGTCTGGCGATATGAAAGACATATCTTAGATAAATATGATCTTGTATCAGTACCGACAAAATCTAAGAAAGATTTACTTAGGAAGCAGAGATTTAAAGAACCCATCGTCTGTCTTTCTAATGGGATTCATGATCGCTATTTCACTGATGTTAAGGAAAACGGAGTTAGGGATAAATATAACTTAGATAATAAAAAGATTCTACTCTATGCTTCAAGACTTTCTCCTGAGAAACATCAATTAAGTATTATTAAATCATTTAAGAAAATTCATAAAGAGGTACCCAATTCACATTTAGTACTTGTAGGCAGCGACGGACCATCTACAACACATGTTTTAAAATTAATTAAGAAGAAACAATATAGAGATTATGTCTCTTATCTCGGGCGAGTTCCATTCAACGATTTATTGAAACTTTACAATACAGCTGATTTATCTTGCCTATGGTCTTGGATAGAAGCAGAAGGATTGGTACTTCTGGAAAGTATGGCTCAAGGAACACCATGTATAGGCTCTAATAGTATTGGAATTTCAGATGTAATAAGAAACGGGCATACTGGATATTTAAGTCAGGATTTAGATGATTTTAAGGATAGAGTAATAAAACTATTCAAAGATGATGATCTTCGACTTGAGATGGGTAAAAATGCTAGAAAAGTTGCTGAAAATTATAGGATAAGCATTGTTGCAAAAACCTGGGTAAAATTATATAAATTTTTGATTAATGAACTTTACCCACTTAGGTATTATAACAAAGAACGGAAAGAAAGGGTAAGGCTAGTAAAGGAGTTTATACACAAATTACCAATAGTTAGTTTTTAAATTGTGAGTTTTATTAGAAATTGAAATCTTTTCTAATTTTATCTAGTTTTATTTTACAGATTTCACATAAATAATATGATTTCTTATCAATTTCATCAATATTCTTAGAAAACCTCATAACACAGGAATTTTCCTCACAATGGGTAAAATCCATTAAAATATGTCCTATTTCATGAATTATTTCCTTAATAACTCTTTGTTCAAATAGTTCATTATCTTTTTGTCTATCATAAAATTGCTCTTTCAGTTTAAGTGTAGATACTACACTACATCGATGCTTTAAGTGAGTCTCTCCAAATAAAAAAAGTATATTGTCGTCACTACTCGAATAAATAGGAAGATCTGTGAGCGCAATTATCATACCAAGTCTTTCTTTCGTTCTTATATCTATTAATGATTGATAAAATTTATTAGTGGGGTGAATACTTAACTTATCATTGATTCCTTTCATTTCTTTATACTCTTTTTTTACACCTTTAGAGAGAAGTTCTTTTGAAAAATTAAATTGCCCTAAATTTATAATCTCAAAAAAGTAAGAATCAAAAATTTGATTCAAGTAAGATTCGATTTGTCTAAACAACTTAGCATCAAAATCGGCATAAAACAAAATTCCCAAATGACAAGGTAATATTAGTTTTTTCAGCTCATCATCTACTAATTCAAATTCTTCAGAATAAAAAATTCCTATTCTTGTAACAAGTTTTTTTAATTTTTCCTTGTATTTGCGTATTTTCTGCTCATATTTTTGAAACTTAGGCATTATTGTCAAATTAAAATTTTAAGCTATCTAAAATAATCATTCTCTAAAAATAAAATTAGTTTAAATTCATTAATAATAGGTATTTAAATCATTAATTATATTATAAAATAAAATATTTCAATTTGATTGAAAATTAAGCGTAGAATTATGGTTGAAAATTCAAAAAATTCAGAAGATATGGAGCAAAGAGGAGAAGAAATCGAACAAACCTCAAAGGATATAGATTTAGATAATAGAATTGTTAACAAAGATTTTATACCTCACTATTTTCCAACGTATAGGATTAAAAGAACACTTTTTCCAGTTCCGATAATTCTAGTTGTAACAATTGCGGGGATTTTAGCATATTTAACATATGTAGAAGCTGGAGTTCAAATAGATGGAGGATATTTTTCGGAAAGTGAATATGGCGCAATTGGGGGGATAATTAATGGACTTATATATACGGTGCTAGCTGGTTTCTCAGCTTTTGTTATCATTTATATTATTAAAAAAAGAGGTGTAGGCGCTTTAATGTATATTTTTGGGATAGGATTTGGTATAGTAACCTTTTTTCAAACATGGTTCTTTGGGGAGATAATATTATATTTATTGTTTTCCAATAATCCTAGATTATACTATTTACTTGATGTTGAATTAATCTTTCTTACAGCTGTATTTACTATATTTATGATTTATAGATATCTTACTTCAATATCAATTAGGATAAAAAATTTCATTGTGTTGTATATAGGATTACTAATTGGAGCGTCTATGGGTGTTTTGATGCCTCTTTGGACCACTCTAGCTATATTAATCGGAATTTCTTTATGGGATATGTTTGCTGTTTTGTATAAACACGGTCCTATAAAGCAATTAATTGATATAGTTTCAGAACCTAATGATAATATCACCAATACTTCAGAAACAGAATTAAAAGAAAAAATACAGAGCGGAGAATATACATATGATACTTCCAAATTGGAAATCGGAATTGGTGATCTAGCATTTTATAGTATGCTTACTTCTAGTGCTCTTGTTCAAACAAATAATGTAATAATTATGATTTTAACCTCAATAGCTATAATTATTGGAACAGGAATTACAATATTGGGTCTTAAAAGAAATAAAATTTTACCTGGTCTACCTATCTCAATTTTTCTAGGAATAGGGACAATGCTGTTCTCATGGTATATTTTTTCATTCATATTTGTTTAACATTAATTTCCTAATTTTTTAAAGGAAATTTCATTTTATTCTTTAGTACCGCGTAAAAGGTGTATATTTATAGTCACTATTAATGATATTAAAACGATAACTGTAGTAGGTGCAGGGATTATGGGTCATGAAATCGCTCAAGTTGCTCTCATGGGGGGTTTTAAAACTGTTATTTTAAATGACTTAACTGAGGAAATTATTAATAAGGCTGCAATTAAAATTAAAAATAGTTTAGAAAGACTTGAATCAAAAGGTAAGCTAAATGAAGGTTATACAGCCACTAATTTAATGGATAATCTAGTAAAGGAGGTTAATTTAGAAAAAGCCTTATCGAATGCTGACTTTATTGTGGAAGCAATTCCGGAGGTAATGATACTTAAGAGAAGGCTTTTTGAGAAATTAGGAAAATTTGCCCCTAATCATGCAATTTTAGCAACAAATACTTCTACAATGAGCATTTCTGAAATAGCATCAACATCGGGAAGACCTGATAAAGTAATTGGATGTCATTTTTTTACTCCTATAGTTGTACTACGATTAATTGAGATTATTAAAGGGAAGAAAACTTCAGAAGATACCGTAAAAATTGTAAAAGAAATTTGTGAAAAGTTCCCAGCTCTTCAAGGAAAGCGACTTTTGCCGATCCTTCAAAAAGAAAGTCCCGGATTTATTGTAAATCGCTTGACGATTACGACTGGTCTTTATTTAATCTGGCTTCTTGAGTATTCGAGGGAAAAAGGCATACCTTTGGAAAATATAGATGCAGATGCTGAATCTCTAGCTGAAATTGGACCTTTTGCTAAATTGGATTATTTCGGACTTGATACTACCTATAATGTTATGAGTTATTTCGCAGAAGTGCTTTCTCCAGAATTTTCTCCAGGAAAAACAATAAGTAATTTAGTAAATAACGGTCATCTTGGAAAAAAAACGGGAAAAGGACTTTTCGACTGGAAAGGCGGGAAACTCAATATTTCAAAAACTGAAAAAGCAGGACTTTTTAATGTAGAGCTATTTATGGCAATCCAATTAAATGAAGGCTGTAGACTCTTAGAAGATAAAATTGTTTCTGGTTATAAAATAATTGATGATACTATGATGGCAGGAATGAACCTACCAGGACCTTTTGGACCTGGTAAAAGAAATTATGAGAAATGGACAAGATTATTAGAAGATTTTGTAGAAAACTCAGGTATTAAGTATTTGAAACCGTGTAAACTAATGAAATCTGGTGATTTTGTTAATATGAGAAAATAATTGGTTTAATCTGCAAGGTCATATATATTTCTAATTTAGAATTTTCATAAAGCTTTAATAAAACTTTGCACAACTTAATTAAAAAAATTTAAAAAGGTTAGCAATTAGGATGTCTTTTATAAACGGACTTAAAGTTTTTTTCAAAAAGCCTATTTATATAATAATTTTAGTTTTATTTGTTGCCACATGGTTTTTGATTTTATTTGGATATACTTTCATTCCTGGCCGTGGATATGTTTTATTTCTTTATGTTTTTGTTGGCATATTAGCAGGATTTAACACATTATTATTTGTCATCTCCTTCTTTAAACCAATTGAAAAAATGAGTTATATTATTATAGTCATCATATTTTTAATTTCAATACCAACAATAGTAAAATTTAAAGAGATCCTGAGTTTATTTTACACCTTTTGCTTGATAGCTAATCAAATATTAACAGCATTTTTTGCATTTAAATTATGTATGGATTCATCGACTAAACTTGATGACTATTTCTATATCCAAGAGAGATCTAGGAATTTCACAAGACCAATAGAATTTATAATATTTGGGTTTATTGCTTTATTTACTTTTATTATTACCTGGAATATTTTAGGCAGGTTAACTCCAATTGCCGCGCAAAGAAGTGCCAATATCTTTAGAATTATTTTCTGGGTTGATGTAATTTTAATAATCATTGTAATATCTAGAGTAATCATTACTAAGAAATTCGCGGCATACATTACTTTATTTTTCATATTAACTTTTTTCTATATCCTTTATATTATAATAGATACTATTGCTGAATTTTTATTTCCAGATACAGTAAGCTTTGCATGGTATTTCTTCATAATTGACCTTAGCTTTTTTATTTACATTATAGGGTCGATATTTGATAAAGTGGAATATTTGGAACAAAAATTTAAAATTTTCGGGGCAGAAACGATATCTCTGTTTGTAATATTAATGAAATTAATAGCTCAATTTTATAAAATTATTCCGGATATATCAGATATTGCAGTTCCTCCCAATTATTTACTCTGGCAACAAATCTTTCTATTAGTCATATTTTTATGTTGTATTTTGATTTTTGGTGTCCATAGTATAATTGTGCACAAAGAAGGGAAAAATGAATCAAATGATTTAGAAAGTTAAAAGAGAGTTAATCACATATTATAAATAATTGGCTGATGATTTTTTAAATATAATAAGATTTATAATACATAGTGCTAATTAATAAAAATTCCTAATATGTCAAAGGTAGAAAAAACCATTAAAACCGGATTCGAGAAAATAATAGAATATTTCAATAATGAACTTGAAGTAAATCATCCTATAGCAATTGCGAAAGTCGTAGAAGACACTGGCTTTTCTTGGAGTTTTATTAAAAAAACTTTAGCTAAGATAAAAGAAGATTATGATGGATTTCATTTTGAAAAATCAGGAAATACATGGATTACATGGAAAGATCGAGATCATATAATTAAGAAATTAGATGAAACATGTTCTCGCTTTTTAGAAGATTCCGATGATGAATGTTAATATTATATAAAAAAATAAAAATTTCTTCATTTTTAAATTCTAAAATCATCATTAAGTTCACCGTCTTGAAATTAATCATTAGTCTATCAAAATTAATTAAATTTTAAAATTTTGTGAGGTATCAAAAAACTTTTTATTAGTGTGGGATTTCAATTAGTGTGAATTTTCACACTAAATAAAATTAATGTATCTGGTTAATATAAATGAAAATTGAAAAGTCTAGCCAAGATCTCGAAAATGAAGTTATATATAGTGGGCTATGTATTCACTGTGGCTCATGTATCGATTTTCTCGCTTAGAGAAAGCGCATGAAACGCCTTCTGCCCACACATGGACTTTAACCAAGAAACTGGAGAGGCTTATGTTGTAGATGAATGTGCTGAAACTGTAGGACTCTGTTATAATGCATGCCCAAGAAGCTTTCTCCCGATATCAGAAATTGAACAGAAACTATATGGAAAAACTCGTATTGATTTAGCAGTAGGGGTTTATAATGATATAATTCAAGTTAAATCCAAAAATAAAGACCAAATTTTATACAACCTTACTTTAGCTGCTTTTGAATCAGGAGTTGTAAAACATATGGTTTTAAGCGAGCCAAAAAGTAAAAAACCTCCTGTAGCATTCCCAGTTGTAGTAGATAACGCAAAAGATGCTAAGAAATATATACCAAAAACAACAATGGATAACGCAGGACCTCTAATTACCGGTATTGGTAAAGCCTATAAAGACTATAAACGTGATATTGGAATAATAGCAAATCCATGTCACTTACAAGGATTAGCAAAAATTCTCACTAGCGATTTCAACACCGGAGCAGAGAGAACTTCTTTATGCATTGCTTTTGCTTGCTCTTCTGGCGGGATGACGGGTTGTAAATATTGTACTGATTTTTCTGGGGAATTCTCCGATATTTCCTATTCACCTTGGGGTGCTCCAAAAGGCACTGGTGAAGCGTTTTTAATAATTCGAACTGATGTTGGTCAAAAGGTTGTTGATGCTGCCGTTAAAACGAAGTTGATTGAGATTACTGACCCAAATCCAGATTTATCAGAAATGAAGAAATTCCTTAACAAGAAACGTAAAAAGAATTTCTTGACTCTTCTCGGTAAAGATTTAATAACCGCTAAATATTTAGATCTTAATATTGATGAGTTAAAAGATATTCTTGAAGAATAAATAATATTTTAATTTCTATTTCTTTTTCCTTTTGTTTTGTAACTCTTTATCAATACAAAGAATTTTTTATGATTATAAATGTAAGAAAAATTTTTCTTACATTCTTCTAAAGTTAAAATGATCCAGAATCTTGTTTTTTTTAAAGAGTTATATAAATATAAAATCGATTTAATCTTATTAAAGCAAAAAAAATTATTTACAATTAAAGTCTATATAATTATTAACAATTTTAATCTAGCTAAGTTTGGTGATAGTAAGGGCTTATGGATAAAATTCCGCGAAAATTATTATTCAAGATTTGCGTCGTAGGAGATGGAGGGATAGGTAAGAGCACAATGGTGCAGCGATTACTGACCGGGCAGTTTATAGCACAAAAGATAACGATTGGGACAGATCTTGCGACCTGGGACATCCAAGTCAATGATTCCATAATGACTAGGCTCCAGATATGGGATTTCGCTGGCGAAAGGCGTTTTCGGATCTTTCTCCCTAGTTATGCTCGAGGTGCGACGGGTTGCTTATTATGTTATGATATTACCCGGCGAACAAGTTTCGATAGTTTAGAAGAATGGTATGGTATCGTAAAAAATAATGCGGTGGACCCTGTATTTATTCTAGTTGGAGAAAAGCTCGATTTAGCTGATGTAAGGAGAAGTGTGGAAACAGACCAAGCCGAAAAATTTAAAAATACTCATAATATTGATAGTTTTTTCGAGACTTCCTCTAAGAGTGGGGAAAATAATGAGAATATTTTTGAAACTTTAACACAGTTGATTTTAAAGAAAAAGGGATTTTTAGATTAAAATTTTTATTCAATATTTAATTGGTCTTTTATTTTTTTATCAAGTGCCTTAAGGTGTTCAATTATAATCATTTGAATATTCTTAGGTAATGGTTCGAGAATTTTATCTAACTCTTCTTTGCTAAAATTGTTAACATCCCGATAAGTTAAAATCAGAGAAATGACCGCAAAAAGAGGAGAAATTAATAGTATAAAATAGATAAGAGAAGAAGTAGTCATCGGATCTGATCCCCCACTTCCAGTTCCAGGTAGATTAAGTTGAATTCTGAAGAGGGGAACTTGGTTCGAAGTAATAATTAAAATAGAATTTAGAATGTTTAGGGCAATGAAGACGAATAAGTTAATTAATGCAATTAATCTAAAATTTTTTATTTTTAAAAATGAAACAATGGAATCATAAGTTTTAGGATTTTCTTTATTAATTCTGCTAAGAATAATTTCTACTTTTGAATGCTTCCATAGATCAACAAAAATCCAAAAAAATCCGAAAGTGTATAAAAAAATAAACAACCAGGTAAAATATTGGAAATACTGGTCTACTATATGTGGATTGTATAGAGATTCAGCCCCTATCCAAAATAACAGAATTAATTGAAAGAGAGCAGTGAAAAATAATCGGTTCGCGTGTTTCTTTTCTAATCCTATCGGATTATAAATAATAGGTCTCTCCTCAAATTCAGTTCTCCATTTATTTGTATTTACAATTCTAAAAAATATTGAAAAAGCAAAAGTAATAAGCGGAAATAATAAAAGAGATATATTCTCCCATACTTGAGTGATTACTAATAGAAAAAGAAAACTAAATATGATTAAATCACGAACTAGAGTTTCATTAATAAGGTCTTTTATTGATAAATAAAAATTGTTATTATCTTCACTCATTTTTTTATTAAAAGCAATCTTAATAATTAAACTTTTATGATTACTAGTTTTGAATTATCTGCTTATAGCTTATGAGTAAATTAGATTCAATTTAGCCAAAGCATAACTCTTGTTA
>Ga0114930_10002167_pt1 | contig 17951 bp, 14 predicted proteins | sample AnhtaG_FD_87300 | JGI IMG/M metagenome (GOLD analysis project Ga0114930, IMG submission 87300) | Deep subsurface microbial communities from Anholt, Denmark to uncover new lineages of life (NeLLi) - Anholt_01485 metaG | ecosystem: Environmental > Aquatic > Marine > Oceanic > Sediment | place... | reverse complement strand
GTCAGCCGGCTTTGCCCGGTCGCCGCCGCGGCCTGCTTTTCTTCCAGCCTGAGCGCGCGCCAGCCCTGGCCGGCGGCGAGGCCCAGGTGCAGCCGCCCCACGGCGATCGCGCCCGAGGAGACGATCAGGATTTCCTGCCCGCGCCTGCGCGCCTCCGCGATGTCGTCGGCCAGCGCGTCGAGCCAGGCGCGCTTGACCTTCCCCGCCGCTTCGTCCACCAGCAGCGCCGAGCCGATCTTCACGACGATGCGCCTGGCCGCGAGCAGGGGCGATTTCTTCGCGGCCGCGGTCATGGCGCGGCGAGTCCGTACGCCGAGTCCCCCCGCCCGGCGCGGGCTATGCCAATCCGGCCCCGCATCGCCGTGCCCGCGCTTGTCGCGCGCATGACGCCTGAGAGAAACGCCGCTCCGGCCTTGCCGCTCATGCCCCGCTCCTGGAGCGCGCGAGGGGGTGCCAGGGTCCGGCGGGCGCCTTCGCGGCGCGCGGCTTGTCGCGAACGGCTTTGGAAGCGGCTTTGGCGCCATGCCTGCCGCCGATGTGCTCGAGCAGCGCCGACAGCGCTTCCTTCACGCCCTTGCCGGTGGCGCCCGAGAGCGGCAGCACCGGCTTGCGCGCGGCCTTCGCCAGTTTGGCGCGGCGCGTCTCGATCTCCGCCGCGCTCAGCGCGTCGCTCTTGTTGAGCGCCACGATCTCGGCCTTCTTCTCCAGCCCCGCGCCGTAGGCCTTGAGCTCGCGGCGCACCGTGCGGTAGGCCGCGGCCGGGTCGGTCCCGGTGCCGTCGACGAGGTGCAGCAGCACGTTGCAGCGCTCGACGTGGCCCAGGAACCGCGTGCCGAGCCCCGCGCCCTCGTGCGCGCCCTCGATCAGCCCCGGAATGTCGGCCAGCACGAACTCGCGGCCCCCGGCGTAGACCACGCCGAGCTGGGGCTTGAGCGTGGTGAAGGGGTAGTCGGCGATCTTGGGCCGCGCGCGCGAGACCGCGGCGAGGAACGTGGACTTGCCGGCGTTGGGCAGGCCCACGATGCCGGCGTCGGCGATCAGCTTGAGCCGCAGCCACACCCAGCGCTCCTCGCCGGGCCAGCCCTTGTCGGCGCGGCGCGGCGCGCGGTTGGTCGAGGACTTGTAGTGCGCGTTGCCGAAGCCGCCGTCGCCCCCTTTCAGCAGCACCGCGCGCTGCCCGGCCTTCGTCAGGTCGAGCAGCACGGTCTGTTTGTCCTCGTCCAGCACCTGGGTTCCCGGCGGCACGCGCAGCACCGCGTCGGCGCCCCTGGCGCCGGTCCGGTTGCGGCCCTGGCCGTGGCCGCCCTTGGCCGCCTTGAAGTGCTGGGTGTAGCGGAAGTCGATCAGCGTGTTGAGGCCGTCCACCGCCTCGACGATCACGTCGCCGCCGCGCCCGCCGTCGCCGCCGTCGGGCCCGCCGAATTCGATGAACTTCTCGCGCCGGAACGCGACCTGGCCCGCGCCGCCGTCGCCCGAGCGCAGGTACACCTTGGCTTCGTCGAGGAATTTCATGGTCCGCCTGACCCTATCGCCCGCCGGGGCTTCGCACCCCGCCGGACCCGATCAAGGGACCCTTGGCTGCCCCGGCGGAACCGGGGCGGGGCGCCGAAGGACCCTACTCGGCGGCGTCCTTCGCCGTTACCGGAAGGACGTCGACGAAGGTCCGGCCGCGCCCGGACGGTCGGAAGGCGACGCGGCCCTCGACGCGCGCGAACAGCGTGTGGTCGCGGCCCATGCCGACGTTGTGGCCGGGATGGAAGGTGGTGCCGCGCTGGCGCACCAGGATGTTGCCGGCGGGCACGACCTGCGCCCCGAAGCGCTTGACGCCGAGGCGCCTGCCCGCGGTGTCGCGGCCGTTGCGGGAGCTGCCGCCTGCTTTCTTGTGCGCCATGACCTGCGCTCCTTCGATTCCTGTTGCAGCCCGGTCAGCCGCGCGCGATCGCGGTGATCTTCAGGACCGTGAGGTCCTGGCGGTGGCCCTTCTTGCGCCGGTAGTTCTTGCGCCGGCGCTTCTTGAACACGATGACCTTCTCGCCGCGGGTCTGCTTGACCACCTCGGCCTTGACCGAGGCGCCCTTGACCAGCGGCTGGCCGATCTCGACCTTGCCGCCCTCGCCCAGCATCAGCACGTCCTTGAGCTCGACCGACTTGCCGGCCGCGGCGTCGAGCTTTTCGACCTCGATCACGTCGTCCTTGGCGACCTTGTACTGCTTGCCGCCGGTTTTGATGACTGCGAACATGACCGATCCTAGCTGGCTCTAGAGGGCTGGGGTAAAGGCGCCGCGGTTTATCCAACGATCCCAAGGGGATATGGGGGTGCCGCAAGTCCGGGGGCGGCACGCCGCCCCGGCGCCGGAGCCGCGGAAATATAGTCGGGAAGCCTTGGGAGTCAACGGGTTTGAGGGGGAGTCGACGGAGTTGAGGGGGAGTCGACGGGGTTGAGCGGGAGTCGGCGAGTTTGAAGGGGCGCGGGCGGGGTTAAGAGGGAGTGGGCGGGTTCGAGCGGACACGGGCGGCGCCTGCGGCGGCGCTCGCCGGGCGCGTGTCCCGTTGGGGAACGGCGAATTCCACCCCCAAGACCGTCATGCGCGGGCTCCCCAAACCGTCATGCGCGGGCTTGTCCCGCGCATCCACGTCGGGGCAGCGGCAAATCGTCGGCGCGGAAGGCGGGGAAAATTCTACGCCGACCCCGATTTCCGTTCCGAGAACGGCTAAACCGTTAACAATTCTACTGAACCGGACGCCTTCCGCATCATTAGGAACGCAGTCATGCTTGTCGAAGCGATTTAGGTTTCATCCTGCTCTTCGTCGAAATAGTCCAAATCAACCTTCCTAAGCTCTAGTGTGCGCTCTGTCCGCACACCGACCCCATGCTTGACTAGGAGCTTCGTCAGTTCATCTCCATCAATGAGGACGATTCTCTGCTGTTTGATGGTGCGCGCAAAATCCTTGGCTTGTTCGGTGAACCTGCTCGTAGTGACAAAGACCCCTTTTGTCGCGCCGCGTTGAAGCAGCGATCCGGCGAAGCCCCGCAATTGATCAGGCGTAACCTGATTGGCCGCCGCGTACCGTTTGGCTTGCAAGTAGACTACATCTAGGCCAAGCGGGTCCTCATTGATCACGCCATCAATACCCCCGTCGCCGCTTCTGCCGATGCGCCGCCCAGCGTCGCTGCGTGAACCTCCGTAGCCCATCCTGAGAAGCAGATCGACGATTACCTTCTCAAAAAACGCCGGGCTTGCCGACATGATTCGGTCCAGAAGGCTCGCCCGAAGCTCATTCGTGATTTCATTGAACGATTGGTCGATCAGCTCTTCCGGTGTCGCAACTACCCCGGCGTTACCAATCGGTTCCGCCATCGTGTCGACGTCTCCGACCACACTGCGGCGAGTCCTGAAATCGCGAAACTCAGAGAATCTAGATAGAAAGTCGTTGTCCAGTTGCGACGGGTTATCCCGGAGAACAGACACCCCCCGCGCAGTTGCTTTGAAACGCCCGCGACCGGTCCTTTCGAGCAGGCCAGCTTGGGACAGATATGTCTTTGCCCAATGTACCCTATTTGCAAACCGGGTTTGTTTCCCGGATGGCAAGGTTTCACTGAGTTCTTCGTCTGAAAGGTTGAACTCTCTCGCGATGCTTTCAATGCAATCGCGTACACGAACTTCGCCGGTCGCTGCCAGGCGCAATAGCGGCAGCATGAACGTCTCATAGCCCGGTACTGACATATTTGCCCCCGCGAGACCCGAGCCAATCACCATTGGATGCTATGTCGCAGAGGGTCCTCCCGGCAATGATCGACCCCCGCCGTCAGTCGATGCTCTGATAGACAAGATCGTTGCGTGCATCGAACGCTCGCTAGATGACAGAGAAAATCAGGGTCAGTGCAACATTCGCCGCAAGACTTGCTCTTATACCTACCCCGTCGACCGCTCCGAGCCCGCCGACCGAGATCGCCTATGTCGCCTACGCCTGCGGCGGTTCTCCCTGCGCGCCCCGCCCTCAATTGTAATTCAGCGCCACCTGCTGGCCGAGCTGCACGCCGCGCCGGCCGAGCTCGTAGGCCGCGGCGTGCGTGATGTCGCCCGTGGTCCACAGCGTCACCGGCGCGCGCTTCAGGCCCAGGATCGCGAACAGCAGCTTGTCCGCCGGGCCTTGCGCCTCGGCCGTCCAGTACATGCGGTCGGTCGGCACGGCCAGGAACCAGCCCTTGACGTCGGAATAGGCCGCCGGCACGCCCTCGACCAGCTCGAACGCGGCGACGGGCGAGACGCCGAAATGGTACGAGCTGAAGATCTCGAGCATCTGCTGCCAATAGAGCGCGGCGGCCTCGGAGTCGGCGGTCAGCGCCGCCTCCATGAACTTCTCCTTGCCCCTGGTCTCCTTCATCGGCGACAGCAGCCCCGCGACGATGGTCTTGCGCCTGGGCGAGTAATAGGGATGGTCGAGGAACCGGTCGGTGAAGGACGAGGGCATGCCCATCTGCTCGAGCGTGTGGCGCGTGCGCCGGCGCAGCTCCGAGGCGGGCTGGGTGTTGACGATCTCCTGCAACGCGTCGACGCGCCCGAGGTTCGAGATCACCGCCCCCGCCGTGCCGGTGACCGCGATCATGCCCACGTCGACCGTGATGTTGCCGGCGGCCGACGCGCGCCCCACGCGGTCGAGCTCGGCCTGCAGGAGCTGGTTCGAGGAATAGACGTCGACGCCCATCTGCGCCGCGATCTCGCGCTTCTTGCGGCTGACGCCCGCGATCTCCGCGAACATGCCGTCCTCGAACTTCGACTTGTCGCTCTTGAAGCCCTCGCCGGTGCGCGCGACGAAATCGCCCACGCCCTTGGGGATGTTCGAGAGCGTCTCGACCGGGCTGGTCAACAGCGCGCCCACGCCGCGGATCGGCGCCATCGCCGCGTTCGCCACGCCCCCCGCCACGGCCTCGCCGGTGTCGATGGCCTTGAGCTTCGCGATCGCCGCGATCTCGCGCACGCGGATCTTGGCGAAGCTCTCGTTGGCCGCCTCGACCGACCCGAACCTGCTGTCGACCGCGGTCCGGTTCCACATCCCCATCGCGCCGGGCGAGGGCCCGGGCTTCACCGGGTCGGCGATCTCGTGCAAGTCCGACTTCGCGATCTCGGCCCGGTAGACCTCGCGCGCGGGCCGGTCGGCCGGGACGTCGAACCGGCTCCCCGCGGCTTGCGCGGGCGCTTGCTGCGGGGACGGCGCCGGGGATGGCCCCGGGGACGGCGCCGGGGACGGCGCGGAAGACGGCGCCGGGGACGGCTGCGCCGATGGTCCCGGGGACGGCTGCGCCGCAGGCTGGGGTGCAGGCGTGGCGTAAGCCGGCGGCGGGGGCGGCGCGAACTGGCTCGGCAGGGTTTGCCCCGGGGCCTGGCCCGTGGTCTGGCCGGTGGGCGCCGCGCTCCCGCCGGCCTTGGGCAAGCCCGGCAATCCGCCCTGTTGCGCCAGGGCCGGCGCGTTCCTACCTCCTGTAAAGCCTAGGGAAACGACCGCCAGGACGGCAGCCGTGATCAACCCCGCGCGAACGCCCATCCGCATCCCGTGCTCCCGGATCGGGGACCCCTTCGCCGCCGCGCGACCACCTCGCGCGCGGCCGTGGGTCCTCAGTAACGGGTTGTTCTATCGGGGCGTTTCGCCCCTGTCCATCGCCCGCCCCCGCCCCTTCCTACGGCCAAGCCGGCCCGGTCATCTCCGGTTCATCCCCCGGTCACTTGGGGTTCAGCCGCGCCCCGCTAGAACCGGCGCGTAGCGTGGGGAAATCGAGCGATGAACCAGAACGTGGCTAACAAATCCTTGAGCGTGCCTTCGTTCCGCGCCCGGCTCGGTGATCCGGCCCTGGCCAGGATGCTGGACCATTGGCTGAAGCTCGCCGCCGCCGCGGGCGGATCGGCCCCGCGGCGCGCCCGGTTCGACCCGACCGCGATTCCGGCCCTGCTGCGCCACCTGCAACTGCATCAACGCGAACCGGACGGCCGGTTCCGCTGCCGGCTTTCCGGCACCGCGATCGTCGCGGCGCTCCACCGCGACGCGACGGGCAGCTACCTCGACGAAGCGATCCGTCCCGAAGCCGTCGCCGGCCGCACGCGCCTGTTCAACCGCGCGCTCGAGACCGGCATGCCGGTGGCCTATCGCGGCGTGATCGACGTGCCCGGCCGCGGCTTGAAGGCCTACCAGCGCCTGCTGCTGCCGCTCGCGGGCGCGGACGGAAAGCCCGAATTCGTCCTGAGCGCGATGGCGTTCAAGACCCTGGGCCCCACGGACGCGGAGCGCCTCAACGACCCGCAGGAAGCGGCCGAGCTCGGGCGCGAGGCCGGCGCCGGCGCCGCCCAAGCCGGCGCGGCCAAAGCGGCCTAGGGTCCCCGACGCCGGCACGCCGTCGATGCCGGAGGGGCGTTTCCGGAATCGTCCGCTCACCGGGCACGTCGCGGAGACCGCCCGAGCGACGCGGACCACCCGACGCGGTCATTGCCGACGAAAAGCCTTCCATGCAGACTTCGCGGATCGGGTGCCCGAGACGCCCGCTCCAACCGAGGTGCGCCGTGAACAAGGACCGAGCGAAAGCTTTTGCCGACAAGATATTCGCCGACATGGCCGGTGCGATGACCGTGGGGATGGCCTATGTCGGCGTGAAAACGGGTCTCTTCCGCGCGATGGCGGGCAAGGGCCACATCAAGCCGGAGGACGTGGTCCAGGCAACGGGCCTTCAGGCGCGCTACGTCGCGGAATGGCTCAACGGCATGGCGGCGGCCGGCTATCTCGATTACGACGCGACGCGAGGGACATTTCAGTTGCCCGACGAGCACGCCTATCTCGTCGCGTCCGAGGGCACCGATCATTTCATGGGCGGGCTGCTCCGCTTCGCTCCCCTGCTGCTCGGCGTCGCGCCCAAGGTCGCGGAAGCGTTCCGAACCGGCGGCGGCGTGCGCTTCCAGGAGTTCGGCCCGGAATGCGTCGTTGCGCTCGACATGATCAACGGCGGTCAATACGAACAGCGTCTCGGCGGTTATTGGCTCGCAAAGCTTCCCGACGTGGTTCGGCGATTGCAGAACGGCGGCCGCGTTCTCGACGTCGGTTGCGGGGTCGGACGGGTCGGCGTTTCCATCGCAAGGGCGTTTCCCAAGTGCGAAGTGGTCGGTCTCGATCCCGATCCGGAAACCATCAGGCAAGCGCGCGAAGCCGCGGCGCAGGCCGGCTTGCCGGACCGGATCCGGTTCGTAGCCGCGACCACGCGCGACCTCGACCGCGGCGACGGCTTCGACCTGATCACCGCATGCGATTGCATTCACGATTTCTCTGCGCCGCACCGGACGCTCGGAGAAATGCGCCAATTGCTGAAGCCCGAGGGAACGCTCTTCATCGTGGAGCCCAAAGCAGCCGACCGGCTCGAAGACAATCTGAATCCGATAGCGACGATGTACTATGGCTTCAGCCTGTTCCATTGCATGACTCAATCGCTCGCGGAAGGCGGGCCGGGACTCGGGACCTGCATGGGACCCGGCCGCATGGAGAAGCTGATACATGAAGCAGGCTTCGGCCGTTTCGAGAAGCTGGACATCAAGAGCCAGACCAACCTGTTCTACGCCGCAAGGCCGTGATCCGGCGCAAGAGAGACCCTGGCAGGGAATGCCGAGCCCGATCTTGCCGCATCCCGGACGTGGCGCTTGCCGCGCGTGATGGCCGCTTACGGCTCGAAGGCGGGCCCCGGCAGGCGGGTCCCGCGCGCGTTCCTGGGTTCGCGTCCTACTTCTCGGCCAGGCTCTTGCTCGCGATCTCGTAGACGTCCTTGCTGAGGCCCGGGGCGGCGGCGACGCGTTCGAGCGCGCGGCGCATGCTCTCGGCGCGCCGGGCGTCGTAGCGCCGCCAGCGCGTCATGGCGCCCAGCATCCGGGCCGCCACCTGCGGGTTGAGCGCGTTGAGCTCGATCACCCGGTCGGCGAGGAAGCGGTGCCCGGCCCCGTCGGCGCGGTGGAAGCCCACGGGGTTGCCCGCCGCGAACGCGCCCACCAGCGCGCGCACCTTGTTGGGGTTGCGGATCGAGAACGCGGGATGGCGCATCAGCCGCTCGACGGTCTCGAGCGCGTCGGCGCGCGGCGCCATGGCCTGGACCGCGAACCACTTGTCCACCACCAAGGGCTCGTCCTTCCAGCGCGCGTAGAAGGAATCGAGCGCCGCGGCCCGCTCCGGGCCGTCGGTCTCGCACAGCGCGGTCAGCGCCCCGTGCACCTCGGTCATGGTCTGGGATTCGCGCGCCTGGCGCGCGCACAGGGAGAGCGCCTCTTCCCCGCCCAGCGCCGCGAGATAGCCGAGCGCGAGATTGCGCAGCGCCCGGCGCCCCGCGGCCGCGCGGTCGCGCGAACTGGGATCGTTGGCCTGGCACGCGCGGTAGACCGAAAGCAGGCGGCCGCGATGCGCCGCCGCCAGCGCGCGGCGGAAGCCCTCGCGCGCGGCGTGGATCGCGTCCACGTCGATCTCCGCCATCTGCTCGCCGAGATAGGATTCCGAGGGCAGGGTGAGCATCAGCGCGAGCAGCGACTTGTCGGCGGCCTCGTCGGCCAGCACGCGGCCGAACGCGGCGACGAAGGCGGGATCGGCCGTTGCCGCCTCGCCGCGCCCCGCCGCCGCCACGGCGCGCAGGATCAGGCCCGTGGCGAGCGTCTGCCCGGCCTCCCAGCGCGCGAAACCGTCGCTGTCCTGCTGGTAGAGGCGCAGCAGGTCGGCGTCGCGGTAGCCGGCGTCGAGCCTGACCGGCGCGGAGAACCCGCGCAGCAGCGAGGGCAGCGGCGGCGCCGGCACGTCGAGAAACGCGAAGTCCTGCCGGCGCTGCTTCAGCTCCAGCACGCGCGTCGTCCCGCCGGGACTCGCTTCGCCCTCGAGCCTGAGCAGCAAATCCTTGCCGTCCGCGCCGACCAGCCCCACGGCCACGGGAATGTGGAACGGCAGCTTCTCGGGCTGGCCCGGCGTGGGCGGGCAGGATTGTTCCAGCGTCAGCGTGTAGCGCCGCGCCGCCGCGTCGTAGCGCCCGCGCGCCTTGACCGCCGGCGTGCCGGCCTGGGCGTACCAGCGGCGGAACTGCGCGAGGTCCGCGCCGTTGGCGTCCTCCATCGCCTTGCTGAAATCCTCGCAGGTCACGGCCTGGCCGTCGTGGCGCCGGAAGTAGAGGTCCATGCCGCGCCGGAAGCCGTCGCGCCCCAGCAGCGTCTGGCACATGCGCACGACCTCGGCGCCCTTCTCGTACACGGTCTTGGTGTAGAAGTTGTTGATCTCGATGTACTGGTCGGGCCGCACGGGATGGGCCATCGGCCCGGCGTCCTCGGGGAACTGGAGCGCGCGCAGCGCGCGCACGTCGCCGATGCGCTGCACATCGGCGTCGTTCACGTCGGCGGAGAATTCCTGGTCGCGGAAGACCGTCAGCCCCTCCTTGAGCGAGAGCTGGAACCAGTCGCGGCAGGTCACGCGGTTGCCGGTCCAGTTGTGGAAGTACTCGTGCGCCACCACGCTCTCGATGCCGTCGAAGTCGTCGTCGGTCGCGGTGTCGGGCCGCGCCAGCACGTACTTGGTGTTGAAGACGTTGAGGCCCTTGTTCTCCATCGCCCCCATGTTGAAGTCGCCCACCGCGACGATCATGAACGTGTCGAGGTCGTATTCCAGGCCGAAGCGCTCCTCGTCCCATTTCATCGCGCGCTTCAGCGACTCCATCGCGTGCGCGCATTTGTCGAGGTTGCCCGGCTCGACGAACAGCCTGAGCGCCACGCGCCGGCCCGAGCGCGTGACGAACGCGTCGTCGAGCGAGACCAGCCGGCCCGCCACCAGCGCGAACAGATAGCAGGGCTTGGGGAACGGGTCGTGCCAGCGCGCGTAGTGCCTGCCGTCCGGCAAATCGCCTGCGGCCACGCGGTTGCCGTTCGACAGCAGCACGGGGTAGCGGTCCTTGTCGGCGCGGATCGTCGTCGTGAACCTGGCCATCACGTCGGGGCGGTCGGGGTAATAGGTGATGCGGCGGAAGCCCTCGGCCTCGCACTGGGTGCAGAAATTGCCGCTGGAGAGATAAAGGCCTTCGAGCGCCGTGTTGGCGGCGGGATCGATGCGCGTGACGATCTCGAGCGCGCAGGCGTCGGGCACCCCGGGGATGGTCAGGCGCTCCTGGGTCAGCGCGTAGTCGCCGGGCCCGAGCGCGCGCCCGTCGAGCGCGAGCGAGACCAGCTCCAGGCGCTGGCCGTCGAGCGCCAGCGCCCGGTCCTTGGGGCCCGCGGGATTGCGCCGGAGCGCGAGACGCGCGCGCACCTCGGTGGCGTGCTCCGCCAGGTCGAATTCCAGGTCGACCGCGGCGACCAGGAAATCCGGCGCCGCGTAGTCCGTGAGGCGGATGACCTTGGGCGCGTCCTGCTTGGCTTCCATGCCGGGGGTCCGTCGAAGGGGCTTGCGTTCCGGGGCATCTCTTGCGGGGCTTCCGTTCCGCCGCCGCGTGCTTCAACATAGCCGTTGCCGGACGCTGCGCAACACCGCGCGGGAAGGAGCTTGGGCCGCCATGCAGTTCGTCATCCTGTTCGAGGACAACGCAGAGAAAGCCGACCAGCGCGCCAAGCACATGGCCGCGCACCTGGCGTTCCTGGAGAAGAGCCGGGTGCAGGCCGCGGGGCCGCTCACCGATCCCGCGAGCGGCGCGGGCGCGGGCGGCATGTGGCTGATCGAGGCGGCGAGCGCGGCCGACGCGAAGAAGCTGGTCGAGGCCGACCCGTTCTGGCCCACGGGCCTGCGCAAATCGGTGAAGATCCTGCAGTGGCGCCAGGTGTTCAAGGACGGGAAGAAGGTGGGGTAGGCGGGACAGCGGAGAAAAGCCGAACCATCAGGGCCGGCCTCCGGGCCGGCCGTCCACGCCGCGTTTCGGGTGCCCGCCGACGAAGCGCGGGCCGCGGGGTCAAGCCCGGCCACGGCGACGGAGACGCTGGCTTGCACGCAACGCACGCCCAGGCGCGCGACGCCGCCTAATACAGCCCATCCAGCGCCTTGCCGTAGACCTGGCGCACGACGTGGCGGCGCACCTTCATCGTCGGCGTCATCATGCCGTTGGCGATGGTGAACGGCTCGCCCGCGACGACGAAGCGCCGCACGCGCTCGATCACGTTCAAGCCCGCGTTGACCTGCTCCACCGCCGCCGCGAGCGCCTTGGCGAACGCGCCGTCGTCGGCGAGCGCGGCCAAGAGCGGCTTGAGCCCGTGCGCGGCGGCGAACGCCTCGACGAATTCCTGGCGCGGCACCAGCACCGCCACCAGGTAGGGGCGCTTGTCGCCCGCGACCATCGCCTGCGCGATCTCGGGCCGGAGCGTCAGGTACCCCTCGATGCGCTGCGGCGCCACGTTGTCGCCGCCCGAGTTGACGATGATGTCCTTCTTGCGGTCGGTGATCTGGAGGTAGTTGTCGGCGTCGAGCATGCCGATGTCGCCGGTGTAGAGCCAGCCGTCGCGCAGCACCTCGGCGGTGGACTGCGGCTGGTTCCAGTAGCCCTGCATCACGTTCTCGCCCGCGACCAGGATCTCGCCGTCGGCGGCGATCTTGACCTTAACGTCCTTGAGCGGCGGCCCCACGGTGTGGATCTTCACGTTTCCCGGCGGGTTGACGCTGACCACCGGCCCGGTTTCGGTGAGGCCGTAGCCCTGGAGGATGCGCAGGCCCAGCGCCGTGAAGAACAGGCCGATATCGGCGTTGAGCGGCGCGCCGCCCGAAACCAGCGCCTTCAGGCGCCCGCCGAAGCGCGCGCGCACCTTGTCGCGCACCAGCCGGTCGAGCAGCCGGTCGGCGAGCCGCTCGCCGAGACTTAAAGAGCCGGGCGCCTCGTACTTCTTGCGCCCGAGCGCGACCGCCCAATGGAACAGCTTGGCCTTCAGGCCGCCCGCGCGCTCGACCCCCGCCGATATGCGCTGGTGCATGGTCTCGTAGAGCCGCGGCACGGCGGTCATGATGGTGGGGCGCGCCTCGGGCAGGTTGGCCGCGAGCTTGTCGGCGCCCTCGGCGTAGTAGATCTGCGCGCCGATCGAGATCGGGAAATGCAGTCCCGCGGTGTGCTCGTAGGAATGCGACAGCGGCAGGAAGCTCAGGAACGTCTCGTCGCCCAGGCCGAGCGGCTCGAGCACCGCGCGCGCGCCGGCGCAGTTCCTGAGGATCGCGCCGTGGCTGAGCATCACGCCCTTGGGCACGCCGCCGGTGCCGGAGGTGTAGATCAGGCAGGCCGTGTCGGCGCGCTTGCGCGCATTGAGCGGGCCGCCGCCGCCCGCCCCGCCCGGCGCCTTTGCGCCCAGCGCCAGCGCGTCGTTCCATGCCACCAGCTTCACCGCCGACGCCTGGGGCGCGTGCGCCCCCGGATCGATCGCGATCGCGGCCCTGACTTCGGTGCCGGCGGCGGCGGCGAGCACCGAATCGACCAGTCGCGGCGACGAGACGATCACCGCCTTGGCGCCGCTGTCGTTCAGGATGTGGCGGTGGTCGGCCACCGTGTTGGTGACGTAGGCCGGCACCGAGACGGCGCCGGCCGCCATGATGGCGACGTCGGCCACCGCCCATTCCGGCCGGTTCTCGGCCACCAGCCCCACCCGGTCGCCCTCGCCCACGCCCAGCGCCCTGAGCGCGCGCGCCAGGCCTTGCGCCTGCGCGGCCGCGTCGCGCCACGACAGCGCCGTCCAGGCGCCGCCCTTCTTGGCCCAGGCGAACGGGCGCGCGCCGTTGGCTCCGGCCACCGCGAAGAACATCTGCGACAGGTTCTGCTGCTGCCCGGTATCGACAGCGTTGGGCATGGAGGGTCCCCCCGGCGTTCACGGACGCGCTTGTTCCCGCGCGCGACCCGACTTATATCGCTTCCCTAGCCCACGGAGGAAGACGATGCCCCTGCCGCCCCGGACCGCCGCCGCCAGCCCCGCCTCCCCGCCGGCCCCGTCCGCGGCCGTAGCGGTGGCGTCGGCCACCGCCACGGCGGTGCTGCCGGTGTGGAGCCTCGTCGACCTCTACCCCAGCATGGACGCGCCGCGGCTGAAGAGCGACCTGGCGAGCGTGGACCAGGCCGCGCGGGAGTTCGAGCAGCGCTACAAGGGCAAGCTCGCCGGGCTTGCCGGCGCCGCGCTCGGCGAGGCGATCGCGGCATACGAGCGCATCAGCGAGACGCTGTCGCGCCTGTCGTCCTACGCGCAGCTGCTGCACGCCGCCAACATGACCGAGGCCGAGATCGGGCGCTTCTACCAGACCATGCAGGAGCGCGTGACCGACGTCTCCTCGCGCACGCTGTTCTTCGCGCTCGAGATCAACCGCATCGACGACGCCGCGCTCGACGGCCAGCTCGTGGACCCGCAGGCCGCGCGCTACCGCCCGTGGCTGCGGGACGTGCGCGCGTTCCGCCCGCACCAGCTCGCCGACGACCTGGAGAAGCTGTTGCACGAGAAGGCGGTGGCGGGCCGCAACGCCTGGATCCGCCTGTTCGACGAAACCATGGCGTCCTTGCGCTTCGAGGTCGGCGACAAGCGCCTGACCTCGACCGAGGTGCTGCACCTGCTCGCGCACAAGAACGCCGACGTGCGCCGCGACGCCGGCCGCGCCTTCGGCCTGGGGCTGGGCGAGAACGTGCGCACCTTCGCGCTCGTCATCAACACGCTGATGAAGGACAAGGAGGTCGAGGACCGCTGGCGCGGCTACGCCAAGCCGGTGAGCGCGCGCAACCTCGGCAATTTCGTCGAGGACGCGGTGGTGGACGCGCTGGTGGCGGCGGTGAAGCAGTCCTATGCCGCGCTGTCGCACCGCTACTACGCGATGAAGGCGAAATGGCTGGGCGTCGAGCAGCTCGACTACTGGGACCGCAATGCGCCCCTGCCCGAGGACGACGACCGCGAGATCGGCTGGGAGGAGGCGCGCGACACGGTGCTCGGCGCCTACGGCGCGTTCTCGCCCGAGCTCGCGGGCATCGGCAAGCGGTTCTTCGACAACGCGTGGATCGACGCGCCGGCGCGCGCGGGCAAGGCCGGCGGCGCGTTCGCGCATCCCACGGTGCCGAGCGCCCATCCCTACCTCCTGCTCAACTACCAGGGCAAGGCGCGCGACGTGATGACGCTGGCGCACGAGCTCGGCCACGGCTGCCACCAGATCCTGGCCGGCGCGCAAGGCCACCTGATGGCCGACACGCCGCTGACGCTGGCCGAGACCGCGTCGGTGTTCGGCGAGATGCTGACGTTCCGCGCCATCCTGGCGCGCGAGAAGGACCCCAGGCGCCGGCGCGTGCTGCTCGCCACCAAGGTCGAGGACATGCTCAACACCGTGGTGCGGCAGATCGCGTTCTACGACTTCGAGACGCTGGTGCACGACGAGCGGCGCAAGGGGGAGCTGACCGCCGAGCATATCGGCGAGATCTGGCTTTCGGTGCAGCGGGAAAGCCTGGGGCCGGCCTTGCGGTTCGAGCCGGAGTACCACCACTACTGGGCCTACATCCCGCACTTCATCCATTCGCCGTTCTACGTCTACGCCTACGCGTTCGGCGACTGCCTGGTGAACTCGCTCTACGCGGTCTACCAGGACGCGCACCCCGGCTTCGTGAACAAGTACATGGGCATGCTGCGCGCGGGCGGGACGCTCCGGCACAAGGAGCTGCTGGCGCCGTTCGGCCTGGACGCGAGCGATCCGGCGTTCTGGCGCCGGGGCCTCGACGTGATCCGCCGCTTCATCGACGAAATCGAGGCCGCAAGCTGAGCGCGCCCAAGCGCCGCGTTCCGAAAGCGAAAGGCGAGCGCCCGCCGCGCGACCGCGACACGCTGGGCGGCCGCGTGCGCCGCTACGCCAGGGTGTCGGCGGCGGTGGGGGGCCTCGCGGCGCGGCTCGCGGGCGCGCGCTACCTGGGCTTGAACCTCGACCGCGCCAAGCACGCGGGCGAGCTGCGCCGGGCCTTGGGCGGCCTCAAAGGCCCGCTCATGAAGGTGGCGCAGCTCATGGCCACCATCCCCGACGCGCTGCCGGGCGAATATGCGGCGGAGCTGGCGCAGCTCCAGGCCGACGCGCCCTCGATGGGCTGGCCGTTCGTCCGGCGGCGCATGACCGCGGAGCTGGGACCGGACTGGGAGCGCAAATTCGCCGGGTTCGAGCGCGACGCCGCGCACGCCGCCTCGCTCGGCCAGGTGCACCGGGCGCGGCTCGCCGACGGCACCCGGCTCGCCTGCAAGCTGCAATACCCCGACATGGAATCGGCGGTCGAGGCCGACCTGGCGCAGCTCAAGCTGATCTTCCGCGTCTACGAGCGCTACGACCGCGCGATCTCGACGCCGCAGATCCACGCCGAGATCGCGGCGCGGCTGCGCGAGGAGCTGGACTACGCGCGCGAGGCCAAGCACATGCGGCTCTACGCCGCCATGCTGAAGGACGAGGCCGGCGTGCACGTGCCGCGCCTGATCGACCGGCTGTGCACCAGGCGGCTCATCGTCATGACCTGGCTCGACGGCACGCCGCTGCTCAAGACCGGCGAGCTGCCCGCGGCCAAGCGCAACCGCGTGGCCATGAACCTGTTCCGCGCCTGGTATGTGCCGTTCTATTTTTTCGGCACGATCCACGGCGACCCGCATCTCGGCAACTACACGGTTCGGCCCGACCAGAGCGTCAATCTGATGGATTTCGGCTGCATCCGCGTGTTCAAGCCGTCCTTCGTGAAGGGGGTGATCGACCTGTACGAGGCGTTGCGCGACGGCAACGAGGCGCAGGCGGTCGCGGCGTACGAATCCTGGGGCTTCGCGCGGCTGGACCGCGCGGTGATCGAGGTGTTGAACCTGTGGGCGCGGTTCGTCTACGCGCCGCTGCTCGACGACCGCCCCCGGCGCATCCAGGACGCGGAAACCGGGCAATACGGCCGCGCGGTGGCGGAGAAGGTGCACGAGGAGCTCAGGCGCCTCGGCGGCGTCAAGCCGCCGCGCGAGTTCGTGTTCATGGATCGCGCCGCGATCGGCCTCGGCTCGGTGTTCATGCGGCTCAAGGCCGAGATCAACTGGCACCGCATGTTCCGCGCGCTGATCGAGGGCTTCGACGTGGACGCGCTGGCGCGCCGCCAGGCCAAGGCGCTCAAGGCCGCGGACCTGCCGCCGCCGGAGTGATGCGCTAAAGCGCCGCCACCGCCCGGGCGAAACGCTCTACCTCGTCCTCGCTGTTGTAGTAGTGCACCGAGGCGCGCACCACGGCGTCGAGCCGCCGCGCGGTCATGTCGATCAGCGTGGAGGCGCGGCCGGAGGTGGTGACGTTGACGCGCTGGGCCGCGAGCTTGTCCTTGATCGCCTCCGCCGCGATCCCCTCTTTCGTGAACGTGACGATGCCGCAGCGCACCTCGCCCAGGTCGCGCACCGTAACGCCTGGGACCCGCGCCAGGGCGGCGCGCAGCAAATCGGCCAGCATCCGCACCCGCGCCCAGATCGCCTCCATGCCCCAGCCGAGCGCGTAGTCGATCGCCACGCCGAGGCCGATCTTGCCGGCGACGTTGCCCTCCCAGTTCTCGAACCGGCGCGCGTCGGGGCGGATCGCGTAGCGGTCGGGCGCGGTCCACTCCGCCGCATGCAGGTCGAGGAACGGCGGTTCGATCCGGTCGAGGAACTCGCGCCGTACATAGAGGAACCCGGTGCCGCGGGGCCCGCGCAGGTACTTGCGGCCGGTGGCCGAGAGCATGTCGCAGCCGATCGCGCGCACGTCGACCGGCACCTGGCCCACGGATTGGCAGGCGTCGAGCAGGTAGGGCACGCCGGCCGCTTCGGCGACCTTGCCCACCGCCTCGGCCGGGTTGACCAGCCCGCCGTTGGTCGGGACATGGGTGATGGCGACGAGCTTGACGCGCCCGTCGATCATGCGCGCGAGCGCCCGGACGTCGATCTGCCCGTGCGCGTCGTTGGGCACGGCCTCGACCACCGCGCCCTGGCGCTTCGCCACCTGGAGGTAGGCGATGTAGTTGCTGGCGTATTCCGCGACCGCGGTCAGGATGCGGTCGCCCGGCCGGAACGTGAGGCCGTAAAACGCCATGTCCCAGGCGCGCGTGGCATTCTCGACCACGGCGATCTCGTCGCGCCTTGCGCCGATCAACCGGGCCGCCGCGTCGTAGGCGCGCTCGACCGCGGCGTCGGCTGCGTCGGCCGCCTCGTAGCCGCCGATCTCGGCCTCGAGGTCGAGATGGCGCTTGACCGCTTCCAGCACCGGCGCGGGCGTCAGCGCCATGCCGGCGTTGTTGAAATGCAGCACCCGCTCCGCGCCCGGCGTTTCGGCGCGGGCGCGCTTCAGATCGATGGTCAACGCGTGGCCCCCCTCTTTCGCGGGCGGTTTGATAGCACGCCGCCGGTGCTATGATCGACCCGCACGTGCCGGCAAGCGGGGACGCCGTGAGCGACAAGGAGCTTCTGGCCGCGATCGCGCGCGGCGACGCCGACGCCGCGGCCCGGGCCTTGGACGCAGGCGCCGGGCCCGCCACGCCCGCGCCCGACGACCCAGCCCCACCCGCGGCCGGCCCCGCCACCTCAGGGGCGGGAGATGAGGACGCCGCCCGCCAGTGGGCCACCCCGGCCTCGCCGCTGAAGGCGTCACCTCGCACGCGGCGGCGGGTGCCGACGCCGGTTGGGCGGCGGGTGCCGACGCCAGTTGGTGGCGAGGAGGGGGTGGTGGTCGAGGGGGAGATCACGCGGCCGCGCCCTCCCGTGTTCGAGGTAGAGGAAGCCCTGCCACCCCCTGAGAGCCACGCCCGCACGGACGCCTTGCCCGTCGCCCCCGTCACCATCGAAGTCCTGGCGCGGGCAACCGCAGACGCGGTGAGCATGCTGTACGCGTCCGCCCTGCACGCGCTCGGCGCGGCCAGCGCGCTGGAGGCGGCGTCCATCCTGGCCGCCCGCGCTCGGGCGGCCGCCACGGCCGCCTTGCATGCCCACGTCTCGCCGGCCCTGGCGGCTCGGTCCGCGTCT
>Ga0114930_10002165_pt1 | contig 17952 bp, 18 predicted proteins | sample AnhtaG_FD_87300 | JGI IMG/M metagenome (GOLD analysis project Ga0114930, IMG submission 87300) | Deep subsurface microbial communities from Anholt, Denmark to uncover new lineages of life (NeLLi) - Anholt_01485 metaG | ecosystem: Environmental > Aquatic > Marine > Oceanic > Sediment | place... | reverse complement strand
CCATTTATTCCCTCTCTCACAGTTGCATAAGTAATAATTAATATTTGGTATTGACTGAAAAAACAGAATATTTTGGGCGAAATTTGGTCCGGGCTGAATAGTTACAAAATATCTTCAAATAATCGCAATTAAAAAGCATAAACCGGATTCAATTCTAAAATATTGGCTGCTAGAAAATGTCACCAACTCTATTAAAGAACTTCAAGATAAGTACACGTTCAGAGAGTTAGAACTAACTAATGAAATCCTTGACTCCTTCGGTATCCAGAAAAAGGAGACCGATCTTGCTTTAAAGATCAATATTTCTGACGACAACATCTATAACGCTGCAGATTATGGTATTCCACAAAGAAGAAAACGACTCGTTGTTGGCGATTATCCCCGACCGAACCCCACACACAAAAAAAGCGAATGGGTCAAATTAAAAACAGTGATCGATGCATTCAAAAGCGAAGTTATCAACGACCCAAACTATGCTTTTTCTATAAATAATGATGAATTGACTGACCATTTTTACGATGCCAGTATCCATGAGTACAATTGGTTACAGGCTCGAGATCGAAAACAACAAGCTAGATATTATGGAAAGATGGCTTTCCCTGAAGATACATCTTCACCCAGCAGAACGGTTATGGCTATGAGAACGACCTCATCAAGAGAAGCACTGATATTTGGGGAAAATAATCCTGGTACGTACCGTTCCCCAACCATAAGAGAGATTGCAAGCCTCATGTCATTCCCAATAACATATTTGTTCCAAGGCAATAGCGAAGGCATAAAGTACAAACTTGTTGGTAATGCAGTCTGTCCTAAGCTTGCATATGCATTCGCGAAAGAAATACTAAAAAAAGAAAAGATTGGACTCAAACAAGATTTTAACCCCAATTCTGACAAGAGTAAATTAAAGTTCGACCTGACCGGGTGGAATTCTTGTAAGAAACCACAGAACAAACATGAAAGAGCTAATTTCGCTGAAATTGTTCCCGACATGAAGTATAAAAATTTTAGGGTAGAGTTGGATAACAATAAACCTAGATACACAAATGGTCCAATAAGATGGTTGGCAACTATACACCATGCAACCGGTAAAGAAAACATGAAGGTGGCAGAACCATCAAAAGAGAATGTCCTCACCATGCTATATCAGTTTAAAGATGGAGAAAAAATAAATTTTTTCATCAAAGCTATTGAAGAGGTCTTTGATAAGAGAATACCATGTGCAGATACATTCCAATCACAATATTGTTTCGTAGAACCAAACAAAAATCTCTTCACGCCAAGGGATGCTCTTGAAAATGTCAAAATGCTTGTCGATCGGTTTTTTCCAAAGGATGAATATGAAGGTGTATCATTATCCAATATGGACAACGAAGAGGATGGAAGAATAATTAAGTTCGATCCTTATGACATTCCCTATGAGGACATACCAATTTGGATTGTAGCAGCGTTGTATTCTCTGATACACATCGTAGAACTAACAAGGAGTATCTAAAATGGTTATGATTCATTTGGTTCCAAGATAGAATTGATTACCAACTTATTACCATTGTCTTTAAAGGAATTGAACATTACTTTTATTCCATATTCTGCATACATCTCAACTTCTTCCCACAAATCTTTAGGTTCATTTATTTCTGGCTTTCGTTTGAGAACTAATAATACCATTAGTTCTTTTACACTCCTCTTAATACTAACTAAATTCACATGATTTATTGAATTTTTTTTATCAATAGGTGTTTGCTCATCGAAATGATAACCTATACTAAATGCAGTATTGAATAATCCAGTTATCCCAGCATTGTCTTGGGTAAATAATCTATAATGGTCCTTCTCACGGATAACATGATACATGGAATCTCTGTATGCTGAATGAAATTTTACGTTTCCTGCATCTACAAAGAGATCTAAGTTATTCACATTTACACCTCTTTAAAACTTGATCTATAATCTTTCCTTTCAACGGTGAACTCTTTTGCTATCGATGGTTTCATATTTTTGTAAATATTACCACCAAGTTCTTGTGGTTGAGCTAAAAATATCACTTGATTATCAAGATTTTCTAGAGCTTTTCCAATACCGGCACTATGTACATCATCCAAACTCGTAACAGGGGTATCCATCAATATTACATTGTTCCTTCCAGTATATTGGTTCAAACCAAGCAAGAAACTCATCGCAAGTACCTGTTTTTCACCCTTTGAGGGAAGTTTTACAGAATTATTGTCCTTTGTTTTGATGACGAAAGCATAACTATCTTCATCTTCAAAGTCAATTCCTTTGTATTCATCAGGCTTATTGGTAATCTCATTGAATAGTTCATTTGACTTATTTAGAATTTTATCTCGCTTTGATTTCGTTCCCATTTCCAATGCTTCGTCTAGCAGACCACTCAATTTTGAGAGGTAATCTATATTCCTAGTTACTCTAAAGGCATTACTGTCATCGTGACCAAGTCTTTTTATCTCTCGTGTAACATCCTCTTTAATTTTTTTACGTTCTTTAATCTTGTCTTTAGCTAACTTTATTTTATCTTCAGTCTTTGTATTATTTTCTTCTAATGAACTAATCTGTCGGTTGATTGTCCCAAATCGCCAAATTCTTCTCTTTGGCTTTCTATTTTCAAATCATTTTTTTCTTTTTCCAAAAAATCAATTTTATTTTTAAGTTCATCTAAGTTATCCATATATAACTCAAAATCGCATTCTTCTAATAAATTCAAAGAAGTGATGAATTGTTGGTTCTCATCTTTGAGATTATCACGTTCCTTTCTATTCTGCTTAAATAATCTCAAAGATTCCCCTATTCTTTCTTGTTCCTTTTTCAACTTTGATGTTTCTGAATCGTTCAATTTGTGACCGCATACTTCACACATGGGGATGCTTTTCTTTAATATGTCTTCTTTAGCAGATTGGGTATCTGCTTGTATGTCACTTAATCCACAAACTTCTTGAAGATCGCTAATCCTGTTATTATTCTCATCGATGTACTTTTTTAAATCGCTCTCGATGAATTTTATGAAAAAATTGGTAGAGTTTAATGATAATTTACTTTCGACCTCTGATTTCTTTTTGTCTTGTTCACGGATGGCATCAGATATTTTATCTAAATCATCCATAACCTTCGGTAAGTTTGCATAACGAGTTCGTTGTTCCTCGAGTTTCTCGATGTAACTATTATTCGTTTCGATGGACTTTTCATGATTTTCTATTTTTGCGTTTTCATTATTGATGTCTGTGATGATTCCATCTATTACTTTTTTCTTAATCTCCACTTCTTTGCTAGTTGAAGTTTGCTGAGTCAACTCTTTATCATATCTGTTTTCAAGTTTTGATAAATTGTCTTTTAGTATTTGCATCTGTTTCAGACCCAATAACTGCAGAATACTGTCCCTATAGTTTTGCTCTATGCTCTTCTGAGCAATCATAAATTTGCTGAGCTGCTCACCATCGAACATGAAGAAATCGGCAAAATTTTGTGGGACTATATGTTCTAACATTTCTTGAGCTTCGTTGACATCAAGGATATCAATTTGATTTTTAGATAAAGAAAGTTCAGAAGATTTTTTGACACGAGGTTGAAATTTTCTTGATAGGGTATAGGTATCGTTTCCATATTCAAATGAGATATCCACAAAACACATATCATTAGATGGATCTAGCCGATCATTGAGAAAATCTTTTACATGAATCTTGTCGGAATCCTTAAAATACTCTATAGCTTCACCATAAAATCCCCATTTAATCGCATGGAATAAAGTCGTCTTCCCAAAACCATTTGGGACATTGAACAAAAAAATATTCTTATCTGATTCATTGGTAAAATCCAATGTATTTTTACCGTAATAACAGCCAAAGTTGAACAATGTTATCTTATTTAATTTGAAATCAATCATTTTTGCACATCCTGAAGTATTTGATCAATTTCATTGACTACTGTCAGTTTGCGTGCATCTGAAATATTCCTATTTATCACATCTAGCATCCGTTCTATCACAGTTGCATCTTGAATCGTGAACACACGATCAATAATATCTTTAATATCATCATCCATTGAACAGTCACTCCATTGAATCTATAATAATATCTCCGTATTCAAGTTTTTTAATGAAATTTTCAGCCTCATTAATAGCATTATCCATGAATATAAATATTCTTTGAAACTGATTCTTTATAAGGGTAATCTCATAATCTGATAGTTTCTTTTTCCCAGATCTCAGTTCATCGACAGGATGTGGAAATACAAACATATCATGTACAATTGCAAACTCTTTATCCGCGTGCAATCTGAGAATTCTACCCCTTCTTTGAATGTATTCACGAGGGTTACGAGAACTTGTAAGAATTATAGCAGAATCACAAACAGGTATGTCGATTCCTTGGTCAAGACATTTTATTGCAACAAGGAATTGTAGATCTCCGTTCTTGAATGAATCAAACACATACTCTTTATTTTTAGAATTTAGGTCTCCATAAAATTTACGACATTTAAACCCCGCTCTTTCGATTATATTTGCAACTTCATTCATATGTTCTTTGTCATTACAATATACAAGACATTTGTTAAGAGAATCAGCCTCCTCTGCAAGTATCTCTTTAAGAACCCTAAACTTATCTTTGCATTCTTTTATTATATCTGCCCTCTGATTCAACAATAATTGTAAGTAAGTTCCATTTCCAATATCCATTAAATCTACATGACCGCCATTCGTCTCAATTGCAATTTGTTTATTGATTTTTTCGGATAATTCTTCATATCTCTCTAATTCTTCCCCTGCCAAAGAACAATCATGAAGATAATATTTGTATTTACATAGACAAGGTTCATATCCAGTAGGAGGGTTTATTGCTTTTTTCATGTCCCAAATAAAGATTGGCTATTTTCCAAAATATTCCTGTATCGCACTGTTACCTTCTTCATCCCATGCTCTTTCAGGAGTCGCACTAAGGCCCAATCGATATTTTATATTGGCCAATTTGGACAACATCTTTCTATTTTTAGGAGAACCGATCTCATGAACTTCATCAATGATTAGATAAATATTTTCTAACAAATTACCAATCTTACTTAAGAATTCATTACCCCTCATAGTGCCAAATACAACAATTATTATTAAGAGTATATTCTCTCTTCTAGATTGACGAATTTCTCTTTCAATGTTCATCTTCCATCCAGTATTAGAATAACATACTATCATTCTCTTTGGAACCTCAGCAAAAACAAATTTGCACTCTTCCACCCACTGATTAGCTAATTCTCGTTGAGGGACACCAATAAGTAAGAACTTCGATCTCAAATCAAGTTGTTTTATTGCATTCAAAGCGGTGAATGTTTTACCAGTACCTGTTGCCATCTCCAAAATACCAATATGTCGATTATCAATCCATGCTTGGATTGCTTCTTCTTGGTAATTTCTTAAGGACTTCTTTGTGCTTTGATTCCATGCATCTTGATCTTCATGAGAAATATAACCACAACATCCAGAATTTTCATCGTATTTTGTATTTGATTCTTCATCGAAATCGATTTCATCATGGGGATTTGGAACATTCTTTGGTCTTATAGAAATAAGATCTTTCTTTAACGCACTAGGTAAATCCATCACTTCACTAGTATTATCATGATTCGACCAAATTTTGCTGAAATCATCCATTGCCGAATTTATAAACTCCTTATGTCCTTTTTCCCAGCTTCTATGAACACAAAAAGATTCTCTATTTTCTTTCCAAGCTTTCCATGTTTCATTGATAGACCCATCGATTTGAATCTTGTTACCATCGTAATCTTCAAAAATCAGAACTTTTTCATGGAATAATGAATTTTCAGAGGCCAGATAATTGCCATTATTATCTTTGTTAATGCCAATTTTTATCTCGAGTTTATCATTTGCAACCAGCCATGCTAAAAGTTCAAATCTTTTTTTGACAACATCATTTTCAAAATCTTTCTTACACACATCCCATTTTTCATGCAATATGGTGTCGAATTTCTTATTACCAATGTTTATTGCATCAACATCTTCTTGGGAAGGTTGACTACCTATAATCAAATACATTTTTTCTCCATTTTCAACAAAAGCACTTATTCCTCGTGCAGCTGCTGCAATCGATGTTGAAGAAAAAAAACCTGCAATCCGATAGTAATATCTCGACCTGCTTAAAGCCGGAACAAAAAAATCTTGGATTAGATCGTGCGTAGAGCTACTATATCTTGTAGACCATGGAAAATCAAATAATCTATTTGTTTCAATCATCTAATATATCCTCATTTATACCAAGAACGATTTTTCTTCTAATCTTGTCAAGTTCTATTTCATGAGAATTGTCGTATTTGGACTCATGGGATTCTGACTTTTTAATTATATTCTCCACTTTTCTCCACTCATCCTCATCAAAAGCCTCCTTTACGCTTTTTAAGGTCCTGAGCATACCATTGTTACCACTGTACAATAGAATCGTTCTTAGTAGATTTAGTAATTCTTGATTTTCATAACCAATCCTTTCAATCTTTTCATTTATGTCCTGAGGAGTTTGAAATAAATTAGATATGCCACTAATCTCGTTAAACCTTAACAAGCCTGTAAACCCTAGAATATCATAACATTTCTCACCAAGTAAATCTATTGTCTCATCGAGAACAAGCGGAATCAGTTCCATAATATTGTCACCGAATTCCCACATCTCATCGATTAAAATTGGATATTCTGTACTAAGTTCATCTAACACATAAACACAAACAAAAAGATCATCAAGGTACCCTTCTGGACCGCCGTCATCTGGAATATAATCTTCAGGTATCGCAAAATAACTAAAACAAGAATTTATTTTGAACTTTGCCTCCCACGTCAGTTCTTTTGATGTGTAGACCTTTTGAAGCAAATTGAAAAAACGCGGTATGTTTATTAAAAGTGATTTGTATTTTCCTTCATACTCAGAAAAAATATCATAGAGCATCTCAGAATAAACTTTTGACTCACTTTCAATCATATATGAACTCCATATACCTTTGAATCTCTCCAAACTCGTGATGTGTTCTAATAATAGACCGAAGGTTAGTCATTTGGTGTGTACTAGATTCAATTTTCATTATAGAATCTGCTTTTACCGCAAGCATAGCATAGAACAATCGACGTTTTTCTTTATGCTTCATGAGCCTATTAGTCATGTCTTGGTCATACAAGAAATCAAATAAAGTAAACTTACTAAAACCTACTATATCAAGGATTTTTTCAGTTTTATCTCCAAGAATATCTGAGGCTTTATTAACAACATCATAAATCAATTGAAAAATATCATCTTCAAAATCAAGGTCCTCTATGTTGTCCAAAATAATACTTTTTGATACTTTATCTCTTATTTCTTTAAGTACGTAAGCACATATGTATAAGTCATCAAGGTATCCGTCCTTGCCTCCTTTATCAGGAATTATGTCCTCTTCAAGAACAAGGTAGGAGAGAGATGCATTAACAAGCATCTTTGTATACCACTGAGATTTATTATTGCAACCAATATTACATAACAATTGATAAAAATCAGGTAGATATTTTAAAATATCTTCATCATCTTGGCAATTATCGACTGCAAGCTTAAGATAATAATAATAAGATTTGTTTTTAAGGCCTTCCTTTTTTTCGAGATCAATAGAGTAATCCATTTATAATCCCACCTGAATTAACAAGAAATACGTGATATAATTTACAATTTCTAATTAATATTCGATACTTTTACTATATGTGTAGCATACAATGTAATTTTTATTATATAGAAATCTGTCTATTGTAGGTCCGAACTTCTGATTACTGATTGCAATGTCTTTTTTATTTTCTCGTTGGACATAATCTATAACATTATATACCACAAATAAACACCGACGTCAGCGAGATTTTTCTTGTAAATCGAAAGATATTAGCATTTATATTTTTGTATATATGCATTCTACAAAAATATAATTGAAATATTTGCGATACCAAAAGCCGTATAAATCACATTTATTGCACAAATTTTGTTGGCTAAACCAACAATCTCTATATAATCGTCCTTCTCAGTCATCACCTTGAATTATGTTCTTGATACGCTTTGCACAACTTAAAGCATCTTTTTTGATCTCGCATTCCCAAAATACGATAACACTCCAACCATCTTCTTCGAGATTATGTATCTTCTTAGCGTCTCTTTTTTTGTTCCTCTCGAACTTCTTTAACCAGAATTCAGTGTTTGATTTCGGAAGAGGAAGATTACAATAAGGGCATCTATGCCAGAAACAACCATTGACAAATATAGCAATTTTACGACCAGGGTATGCAATATCTGGCCTACCTGATGCTTTCTTCCAATGAAGTCTATAACCAGAGATACCAATCTTTCTCAAAGATTTTCTTAATATTAATTCCGGTTTAGTGTCTTTAGGCACATTGGAACTCATTACTTTTGATGTGGTTTCTGATTTTGGTATTGGAGCTCGGCCATCTCTAATATATTTCATTATTTATCATTTGTTTCCTTAAATAAATATTCAATCGACTTAAAAAATTTCACCTTTCATATAACTTGGCAGAAATGGCTTTTTTACGTAGCAACTACAATTGCCCCGTACCCATATCCTCTGTTAGTTCAACCATGAGGATTATGCAAATCCAGCGAAAATCCCGCCTGCAACAACAGGTGCAGGGTAACCCCTACACAGATTTCAAATAACACCAGGGCCGCCACCATCACAATCCATCGTCTCACCGTACCACATCTCTCATTCATAAGCCAGCACCTCGTTCACAGTCAACCGGGACGCTTTCCAGGCTGGTAGAAACTCGTAATGGCCGAGAAGACGCCTCTCTCCTGCCTCCCTCAGTCCCATTAACGTGATCAGATGATACTCCCTGCCGCTGGGCTTGATGGACTGCAGTTTCTGGATGTTCAGCAGCCTGGCCCATTTATCAATCATCTTCTCAAAATGGCGCAGGGTCAGCCGCTTCCCGGTCCTATCGTTAATGAAAATGTCCCCCTTCTTCCTGTTCCCCACATAGTGCCGCAGCATCTCGCTGGTATTGCCGGTCAGCTTCATGGTCTTGGGCATGTGGCGCCTGGTCAAGCGGTTGTACCTGGCTCTGTCCTGGGGAAGGTGATCTCGCCGGTGTTGCGGTTCCACAGCTCTATCCTGGCCTCCAGGACCTCCCTGGGTCTTGCAGGCACCATTGTCTTTGCGCTCTTCGCGTCCTTTGCGGTTCATTGATCGATCCCACGGACTATTTTCCTGCCCCCTTTTTACTCAACCTCCTGCGGGGCATGATGAGTTCAGAAGCTAATGTGGTTCTGTGAATGGTGAGGTTATGCCGGTAAGCGCCGGAGCCCGTTGAAATATATTTTATATGTTATAAAAATAAGATGGGTGGTGGTGCACATGGTACGGCATTTGTTTCGGTTCATGCCACGGTCCAGCTGCACAATTTCCTGTTTTTCCTGACTTGGTTGGGTGTTTGAGGTGAGGGGCTGCCGGAGAAATATAATTAAGAAGTAATTTAATTGTTAGGTAAATCGATTCTCTATATATTTTTGGTTAACTCATATTTATTGGGTTTTATTGAATTTTAAGCCATAATAGCCATTTATCTGCGTTCATCTGCGTTCATCTGCGGTTAATTTTGATTTAAAATTCCAGCCCCGGCTTTCCTTCACTTCTCAATTCCTGCTTCCATGCACTCCTACAGGTGGTCCTTTTTTAGCATCACACCGCTGCCCGGTCCGTTTGCACTGCCCTGAGGGCTCACCTTAAAGCAATTCCTCGCCTTCGTCTTCTTGCTGTGCCCCGCAGCCTTCGCAGATGCATCAGGATCGCCGCCACTGCGGATCATGGTGCCCCTCTCCTGCCTCCCTCAGGCCATTAACGTAATCAGATGATACTGCCTGCCACTTGGTTTGATGGACTGCGGCTGTTGTGTGGGTTTGAAGATGGGGCGTTATGTCGGTAAGTGTCGGAGCCATTGAAAATATATTTACAATGTGATTAGAAAGCTATTAATAAGAAATAAGGAAACGGCAAGTCTATACCTATTTTTGAAAAATAGTTATACTTTTATAGTATTCAATAAGTAAGTGTGTGAAATTATCTGGATGGGTTCATATTTGTCAATCTTTGTATCAGGCCCGTAATATTTCATGTATGAAATGAGATTGTCGTGTATACCCGAAGATATTAAATTCATTAACAATGGAGGAACAAATTTATGGAGCATAATCCGTTTGAGATATCGCAGCGGCAGTTGGATGAGTGTGCAAGGATTCTCGAATTAGAACCCAGTGTACAGGCTATCCTTCGAGTACCGATGCGTGAACTGCACTTGTCCTTGCATGTACGTATGGATGATGGCAATGTCCGTGTATTTCCAGCATACAGGGTGCAATATAATGATGCCAGAGGCCCAACAAAAGGGGGGATTCGATTTCATCCTGATGAGACTATTGACACTGTGAGAGCCCTTGCGGCCTGGATGACATGGAAGTGTGCATTGCTTGATCTGCCACTTGGCGGAGGGAAAGGTGGAGTGATCTGCAATCCCAAAGAGATGTCTGATGCTGAGCTGGAACGCTTAAGCCGGGCCTATATTCGGGGTTTATCCCAGTTTATCGGTCCAGATAAGGATATCCCTGCACCTGATGTCTACACAAATCCATTAATCATGGCCTGCATGATGGATGAGTATTCAAAAATTGCAGGCAAGAATGTATTTGGTGTTATTACTGGTAAACCGCTATGCGTAGGTGGTAGCTGCGGGAGGCAGGATGCAACGGCCCGGGGTGGCTGGTATACTATTAGAGAAGCTTCCCATGAAATTGGCCTGGACCTTAATGATGCCACAGTTGCCATCCAGGGCTATGGGAATGCCGGATATTATGCAGCATCTCTGGGCAAATCTCTTTTCGGCTGTAAAATAGTAGCTGTCAGCGATAGTAAGGGCGGGATCTATAATAAGGAAGGACTTGTTCCGGATGCTGTCTATGCACATAAGGCTAAAACCGGTTCAGTGACCAATTTTCCGGATTCAGAATCCATTACCAATGAAGAACTCCTGGAATTGGATGTTGATATACTTATTCCGGCAGCACTGGAAAATATCATCACAGATAAGAATGCCCAGAACATCAAAGCCAAGATCGTCGCTGAATTAGCTAACGGTCCTACCACGCCGGAAGCAGATGACATTTTGTTTGAAAATGGTGTTCATCTGATACCTGACTTCCTGTGCAATGCAGGTGGTGTGACAGTATCCTACTTTGAGATGGTACAGAACCTGTATATGTACTACTGGGGTGAGGAAGAGGTTTACAGGCGTTTGGATAAGAAAATATCTTATTCATACCATTCCACATTGCATGCTTCCAAAAAATATGAGATTAATATGCGTAAGGCTGCATATACAGTAGCTGTGGAACGTGTGGTTGAAGCAATGAAACATCGCTGTTGGGTTTAATTCACCAAAGCAAGATTGAAAAAAATATGGGACGTTGCTGATTGAACAACGTCATTTTTTTATTTTTTATACTTGGATAGTCTCTTTTTTGGATTCCTGCTTCCTGCCATTAATTGCTGCAATCCTGTCCTGGTCTTCTGGCAATAAATGTAAATATCAATGGCTCCTGGCGGGATGTCTTTAACATCAATGCCGTACTTTCGCTAAATGGTCCCGGGTATGATGCTTCCCTGCCCCTGAATGTGGCTTTAAATATTTTGCAATTGTCCCTGCACCCGTCTACACACCTGGTACAAATTCCGGGAACATGTGCCACGCTTTTTGAGCGGTTAGAGGTTCAGGTAGCTTCATTAGCATTTGGTATTTTGAGATACATGATTTAGCCTTTTGATAAATAAGGTTTGATTTCTGGAGTTTTTCAAGGTATTAGATGTGTTGGCAAAATTTATCCCGGGGTCTATTTCAGTTAATAATTCGGCTGACTATCAATAGGCTACCGGTAAGTTACTATATATTTATACTATAAATAAACATCCTATGTTTGGGTATAATTGGATAATATTTTTATATGATCATGGGTAAAAGGCTTCCTTTAAGATGGGTAACTTTATATACAATATAGTAAGAAAGTGGTGTATGGTATTGGCAAGCCCACATATATTTTTTAACATGTGTTAAAAAAAATTTCAATTCAAATAATCTGGAGAATTACATGAAAACAGGAGGTATTAGATGACAGATAGCGAATCCAAACTGTGTTCAATAGTGGACAAATATAATGCGGAACAAGGTTCGCTGATCTCCATATTACAGGATATCCAGGCAGAATATCAGTTTTTGCCGCAGGAAGCTCTGGAATATGTGACAAGCAGATTGAACATACCTGGAGTTCAGGTATACGGAGCAGCTACTTTTTTCAAAGCATTCAGCTTGAAACCAAAAGGCAAGCGGCAGATACATGTGTGTATGGGAACTGCCTGCCATGTAAGAGGTTCTCAAAGGGTGCTGGAAGAACTGGAACGCGAACTTGGGATCAAGGCCGGAGATACCACACCGGACAGGGAATATACGCTTGAGACAGTCAATTGCGTGGGGGCATGTGCTCTGGGTCCGGTTGTGGTTGAGAACGAGGAATATTACGGACAAATGGCTCCAATAAAAGTCCAGGGTCTTATAAACAACAAATAGGTCTGATAGGTGATTTAATTTGAAACTTACTTCAATTGAGGAACTGGAAGATCTTAGGCAGCAAATAAAGTCCGGCATTGATCCTAACAAGCCATGCATTGCAGTATGCGGTGGCCCGGGATGTCTGGCAAAACATTGTACCCAGATTCGGGAGGCTTTTGAAAAAGAGATCGTGGATAAAGGTCTCATTGATAAAGTCGAGATCAGAACTACCGGATGTCACGGGTTTTGTGAAGCAGGCCCGATCGCGCTGATATTTCCAGATGAGATATTCTATCAGACATTGACTGTTCAGGATATATCTGAAATTGTCGATACTACAATAATCAATGGTGAAGTGGTTGATAGGTTGCTATATAAAGATGATCTGACTGGACAATCCATAATTAATGTGAACGATATCCCCTTCTATAAAAAGCAAATGCAGCTTATCCTGGGCAATAACAGCAGGATCGATCCCCACAGCCTGGATGACTATCTTGCCAATGGCGGATACTCTGCCCTTACTAAAATGCTGGGTAATATGGCACCACTGGAGGTGTTGGATGAGATCAAACGATCAGGTCTTCGGGGCAGAGGTGGCGGTGGTTTCTCTACAGGACGAAAATGGGAATCAACCCGAAATGCTAAAGGAGATCTCAAATATGTCATATGCAACGCTGATGAAGGTGATCCCGGTGCTTTTATGGACCGCAGCATCCTCGAGGGCAATCCACACAGTGTATTAGAAGGTATGATCATTGCAGCTTATGCCATTGGGTCAAATGAAGGGTATGTCTATGTAAGGAATGAATACCCGCTGGCATTGAAGAATATTATTATCGCTATTGAACAGGCTAAACAATACGGAATACTGGGTCCCAACATTTTGAATTCGGACTTCACTTTTGATGTTAAGGTAAACCGCGGCGGAGGTGCTTTCATTTGCGGTGAATCCACAGCTTTGATGGCCTCACTGGAAGGCAAGCGCGGGGAACCCAGAGCCAAGTATGTCCATACCTCTGATAAGGGATTGTGGGATCGTCCTTCCAATCTGAACAATGTGGAGACCCTGGCCAATGTGCCACTGATCATAAACAACGGGGCAGACTGGTACTCTGGTATCGGTACCGAGTCCAGTAAGGGTACCAAGGTGTTCAGTCTGGTAGGCAAGATCAAGAATACCGGACTGGTGGAGGTGCCAATGGGCAGGACCCTGCGTGAGATCATATATGATATCGGCGGCGGCATCCCTAACGGTAAGTCCTTCAAGGCGGTACAGACCGGGGGTCCCAGTGGTGGTTGTCTTCCCGAAAGCATGATAGATCTACCCGTTGATTACGACCGGTTAACAGAAGCGGGTTCCATGATGGGTTCGGGCGGTATGATCGTGATGGACGAGGATACCTGCATGGTGGACCTGGCCAAATATTTCATCAATTTCCTGGAAGAAGAATCATGCGGCAAATGCGTACCCTGCCGGGAAGGACTATTTCAGTTGGGTGAGCTGCTCACAGATATTACCGAAGGAAGGGGCAGGATGGAAGACCTGTCACTCATAGAGGATCTCTCAGAGGTACTGAGGGATGCAACACTATGCGGTCTGGGCAAGACAGCACCCAATCCTGTAATGTCCACATTGAAATATTTCAGGGACGAGTACGAGGCCCATATCAGGGACGGCAGGTGTCCGGCCGGAGTATGTGAAGCACTGATCACATACAGGATCGATCCTGAAAAGTGTAATGGCTGTGGGCTTTGCCTGAATAAATGTCCGTCTGATGCCATTTCAGGGGATAAGAAACAGCCCCATGTGCTGTATACTGAAAAATGCATCAAATGCGACATGTGCTATGAAGTATGCAGATTTGATGCAATAGGAAAGGAGTGATATCATGTCAGAAAAGAGAGGCCAAATGGTCAGGTTCATGTTGAACGGTGCCGAAGTGCAGGCTGATCCGAACTGGAACCTGCTGGAAGCAGTACGGTTCTATGGGATAGACATCCCCACATTGTGCTATAATGAAGGGCTTACTCCCTTTGGTTCGTGCAGGCTCTGTGTGGTGGAGATCGGAAACGGGGACCGGACCAAACTGGTCACCTCATGCATGCATCCTGTGGAGGAGGGACTGGAAGTACGGACCCACAGTAAACGAGTGATAAAGACCAGGAAAATGATCCTGGAACTGCTGGTTGCCCGCTGTCCCAGCTCAAAGACGTTGCAGGATATGGCTTCCAGGCTTGAATTGCAGGAGGTCAGGTTCAAACCATTGGACGACGACTGCATACTGTGCGGCCTGTGCGTGCGCATGTGCGAGGAACAGATGGTGGCTAAGGCCATTGGATTCGCTGGCAGGGGTGTTGACAGATACATCACCACACCTTTTGATATGAACTCAGAGGAATGCCGCAAATGCGGTGCATGCATGCATATCTGTCCGGCCTGTGAACTGAGGTGCCAGGGACCACAGGCAGAGACCGTATTGTGTAGCGGGTGTCTCAATACTGAACCGGTCTGTGCAAATACCTATGATGATGCCATGTGTTTCATGGTGCCATGTTTGTCATGTGTGAAGGGACCGGATGATCTAAAATAGAGGATAGAATTTTGAAAATAACTTGTTGAAATATAAAAAAATAACTGAATAAAATATTGGAGGATTTAGAATGTCATTAACGAGAATAAATGCGACAGCGGCTACGCTGACAAAGAACAGGACAGAGGGGTCGGTAAGTCCCTTAAGTGGCATGTGCGTCACCTGTGTGGACGGGTGTATCGGCATGTGCGAGATAGGTAAGTCTGCCTACCGGGGCTCGGAGGTAATTTACCCCCAGACTTATGGGATCACTACGTCTGCCTCTGAGAAGGACTACCCCCTGGATCTGAGCCATTTCACCATCCTCGGGACCGCAGTAGGGGCTCATGGAATTGAGGCTAACAGTGATGTGGCCATTTTCCCTAACGTAAACCTTGAGGTGGCAATAGGCAAGGATAAGGACATTAAACTGAGGCTGCCGTTCATTATTCCAGGACTGGGCAGCACAGCAGTTGCCAGCAATAACTGGGACGGACTTGCTATCGGTTCTGCCATGGCAGGCATACCTCTGACCATTGGTGAAAATGTGTGCGGAATGGACCCCGACTCTGTCATTGAGAACGGGAAAGTAGTGCATTCACCAGACCTTGCCAGCAGGGTCAAACTGTACAAGGACTGGCAGCGGGACGGATACGGTGAAATCATCCTGCAGGCCAATGTTGAGGATACCACCCTTGGCGTCCAGGAGTACGGTCTGGAGAAACTGGGCGTTGAGACCGTTGAACTGAAATGGGGCCAGGGAGCCAAGGATATTGGCGGCGAGGTAAAGCTCAACACGCTGGAGCGAGCCCAGCTGCTGCACAGCCGGGGTTATGTGGTGCTGCCTGACCCCACAGACCCTGACGTGATCGCTGCTTTCAATGCCGGCAGTTTCCATGAGTTCGAGAGGCACAGCCGGGTCGGTATGGTGACAGAGGAAGGGTTCATGAGCCGCGTAGAGGAACTGCGCAACGCAGGTGCCAAGCATGTGTTCCTCAAGACCGGTGCGTACAGGCCAGCTGACCTGGCCAGGGCAGTGAAGTATGCCAGCAAGGCAGAACTCGATCTGCTTACCGTGGACGGTGCCGGCGGCGGTACAGGCATGAGCCCCTGGAGAATGATGAACGAATGGGGTATGCCCCAGGTTGAGATCTACTCACTGCTGTACCAGTACCTGAAGAAGCTGGACGATCGCGGCGAGTATGTGCCCGACGTAGCTGTAGCAGGCGGTATTACCCTAGAGGACCAGGTAGTTAAAGCACTGGCCCTGGGAGCACCGTACTTCAAGCTAATCGGTATGGCCCGGGCACCTTTGGCAGCAGCCATGGTGGGCAAGACCATAGGCAGCAAGATCAATGAAGGACGTGTGCCAGTGTATATCAGCAGGTTTGGTAAATCTGTAGAGGAGATCTTTATCTCAGCTCCTGAACTGAAGAAGATGTACAATAGCAGGTATGACGGGATCCCGCCAGGTGCTATTGGTGTATATACCTACTTCCAGCGACTTGCACAGGGTATGCGCCAGATGATGACAGGCAACAGGAAGTTTGCTCTGCAATATATTGAAAGGGATGATATTGCAGCTCTAACAAGAGAAGCTGCTGATGTTTCAGGCATCCCCCACGTGATGGATGTGGACAGGGACGAAGTGGAAACGATCCTGAATTCCTGAATTGGATAGTAACTTTGACCGGGGGTTTTCCCGGTCGGTTTTTTTTTCTAATTTATTAGTACAATTTTTAAGACCTTAATGACCTTTTGGTTCATGTTTGAATTCAGGTTTTAATAAATTCAAAAATATTAACTATCATAACGATAATTCTTCCAGGGATGGCTAAAATCTCAGCCAAAAAACCCATCAAGCAGTGCGATCACATCGGACCGGGTGAGTATACCAATGGATGCTTTTATGGTAAATTCTTATAAAATAAGACTGGCAAATAGGTATTCAGATTTTTTGAAAAACGTGCTGGACGACAATTTAATTTCAACTTTTTTATACGGTTCAGTGGTTCGAAACGAGGATAACGAATCCAGTGATATTGATCTAATGGCGATTGTTAATAACAGTCCTGCTGCTGACCAATTGAGGATGCTTGGAGAATCCGGGCGGTTTAATGAAATTAAGGGTTTTGGAGATTTCAAGGATATTTCCTGTGCAATTCTGACACAAGATAAATTTTTAGATCTTCTCGAACTGGGTGCACCAAGGGAAGCCATCAACCCTCTGAGAGAAGCTGTTGTATTATTAGATACCGGATTTATTGAAGGTCTTAAGAAGCAACTTGAAGACGGCTATATTTCTTTGAGGAAAGATGCATACTGGGATTATTTGCGATATGGGGATATCCGCCGATCATATCTGATGAGAAGTATTGAGAATGATGACCTGGAGGCCGCCCGTTCAGATGCTGCGGCGGCTGCGGCTCATTATCTGCGTGCGTATTTTCTTTGTGAGACTGGAGAGATGATTGTCTCGAAGAGGGCGCTGGTTGAGAGGATACATGAGCATCCGGAGATTGAGAGGGTGTATGATGGGGTGTTGGAGGGAGATTTTGATGTGGATGCCGTGCTGGATACACTGGATGAGGTCAGGGACTGGGTGACTGAGCATATTTTTGCTTTGAAAACCGCAGATGAACGCGGATGAACGCAGGCGTGCCGAGCTAAGCTCATATTCGCCAGCTGGTGAAAATCCAGCCTGAGGAAAGGCTAGCCACCACCTCAGAACTGAACCCCACACCCAGCCTG
>Ga0114930_10002164_pt1 | contig 17955 bp, 9 predicted proteins | sample AnhtaG_FD_87300 | JGI IMG/M metagenome (GOLD analysis project Ga0114930, IMG submission 87300) | Deep subsurface microbial communities from Anholt, Denmark to uncover new lineages of life (NeLLi) - Anholt_01485 metaG | ecosystem: Environmental > Aquatic > Marine > Oceanic > Sediment | place... | reverse complement strand
CGTCCAGGCACGGCGAGCCTGGGCCGAAATGGTATTCGAGCACCACGAAGGGGTCGCCGGTGGCCGCATAGCCATAGGCGCCGGTGGCCGACGAGACGTCGGTCAACACGTCCACGGTGTTGGCCGTGTTGCCCATGATGAGGGCCTGCCGCGTCTGGCCGGTGTCGGCGTTGAGCAGCATGCCCTCGAGGTCCATCCCGGCAAAGGGTTGGCCGCTCGTGGTCAGTGTGGTGAGGTTGGTTTGCTGATTGTACACGGGGGCCGCGGTCCAGACGCCGGCAGGCCCCATGGTGAACAGGGGGTCGGGGTTTCCATCGACGTTGCCTTGCGCGCCGTCGACGTTTGCGTTGATCACGTCGCCGCCCGTGTAGTTGGTGTGGACGCCGTCGTTCCGGTTACGGAAATCGCACGTGCCATTATTGAAGAACAGGCAGTTCACGGCGGAGACGTTCGAGTCGTCGTGCTCCTCGTGGATGGCGACGTTCGGCATGCCCTCGAGGATGCAGTTGGTCAGCGTCGGGCAGGAACCATTGTTGACGACGATGCCGCTGAGGCGGTCCGAGCCGCCCGTGTACCATGCGTGGTTGCTGCTGATGGTGCAGTTGTTGAGGATGGGGTTCGAGTCGCCCTGGCAGTACAGTGCGCCGGCGCCCCAGTTCACCGCGTAGTTGCCGCTGATGATGCAGCTATTCAGCGTGGGGCTGGCTTCGTTGTGGGCGAACACGCCACCGCCGCCCGAGCCCTCCGGCTGGCCGTTGTTCGGGTTGATCTCGGACGTAACGGCGATGTTCCCGCTGATCACGCAGTTGGTCACCACCGGCGAGGACAGGATGCAGCCGAGCCCGGCGCCGAAGCGCCCGACGTTGCCCGCGATCACGCAGTTGGTGATGCGCGCGGTCGACCCGTTGTCGCACATGATGCCGCCGTCGAACTCGCCGAGCCCGCCGTGGGCGTTGGCCAGCACCATGCAGTTCGAGATCGCGATGGTCGACCCGCCGCCCACGTAGACGCCCGAGCCGCGGGCAATCGTCTTGTTCTCGCGCACCACGCAGTTCGCGATGAAGTTGGTGCCGTCGACCTCCGTGCACGCGATGCCGCCGCCGTTGGTCGTGCTGAAGCCGTTGCGCACGGTGAACCCGTCGAGGCCGGCGCCGACCGTGGCGGCGAAGGTAACTACCGTGCCTTCGTTGTTGCCGTCGATGATGGTGAGGTTCGCCTCCGGGACGCGGTCGGCCATGGCCGTATTGCCCGAACGGAACCCGCCGTAGGCCTCGACCCCGTCGGTCATGGCGATGTGTTCGGTGTAGACGCCTTCGGCCACCCAGACCCAGGCGCCGACGGCCCCGGCGTCATCGATGCCGTCTTGGATCGAGGCGTAGGCATCCGCCCACGACGTCCCATCGTTCGCGCCGGTGGCGGCGGCGTCGACGTAGACCACGGGCTTGACCTGGAGTTCGACCGCGCGGGTGTCCGCGCCGCCGAAGGTGTCGTTGGCCACGGTGAGGAGGTCGCTGTAGATACCCTCGGGCAGGGCGTTTGCGTTGGCATTGACCGTGACGGTCACGACCGCGGTGTGGCCCAGGCGCAGTGCGCCGCCCCACGCGGCCGAATCCGCGGGGCTCACGTCCAGCCAGGCCGGCGCGGTGATCGACCAGTGCACCGGGGTCTCGGCGGTGTTCGTCAGGGTGTACGTCGCGCTCGCGGGCGCAAACGGGCCGCCGGCCGGGCCTCGCGCGACGAAGGGGCCGGTGGGTGCGACGTCGATGCGGCTCCGGACGAGCAGTTGGCAACCGCGCACCACGTATCCCCCATTGGTCAGATCGTTGAACTCGAGATTCTCGAAGTACAGGCCGGGCGCCATGCCCTCGGCCATGCCGGTGTCGAGGTCCACGCTCACCACAACGCTGCCGGCGGCGGGCAGGGCCGTGCCGCTCGAGGGCGTGACGGCCACCCAGGCGGGCGCGCCCGTGATCGACCAGTCCATCGGTAAGGCGCCGTTGTTCGTGATCGCGTATTGGCGCGACGTCGGCAAGAACGGCCCGCCTTGCAGGCCTTCGGAGGCGAACGGCGCACTTGGGCTGACGGCCATGTCGCCGGCGAGGCTCCAATTGATGAGCTGTCCGGGCGGCGCGGCATTCAGGCCGGCCAAGGCCGCCGGGGGCAGGGCGTCAAGATACTGTGCGTTGGCTACGGCGGCCGCGTGGTCGGCGTTGGGGTGCTGGCCGCAGAAATGCATCACGATGACGGTGCCATTGGCGGGCGCCACCACGGGGTAATCCACCGCGTACGACGCGATGGGGTCGTCCGGACCGTAGGGGAAATCCACCGCGCTCGGTGTCACCGCGCCGCCGGGCCCCCAGTAGTTGAAGTTGAGGGCCGGGTCGTGGTTGCCGCCGCCGGGCGCGTCGTCGTCGCTCGTCATCCAGCGGTCCTCGGGTGCGAAGGCGGCGTCGCCGCTGGTCGTGTCGATGCACTGAGCGCCCGCGTCCGCGCCCAGGTCGCCGTAGATGGCAACGTCGACCGCGATAGCCGAGGACGTCGGGTTCTCGAAGTACTCGAGGAAACACGCCCAGCCTTCGCCCGGCGCATCGGGCACGTAGCACCGCCGGGTCACGTTGAGGCCACCGAGCGTCACGGGCCCGGTGACCACCGTGCGCCCGCCGAACTCCGTGGTGAGCGTCGTTCGCGGGAACGCCTCGCCGTCGACCATCAGGCGCACCGCCCGGTCGAACGCGTCAACGTCTTCCGCCGTGGTCGGGCTGCCGTCTGCTATGGCCCCGTCCCTGATGAAATCCCACCAGAAGCCATCGCCGTCCTGCAGGAAGTACTCCGCCTGCCAGGATTCACCCTCGCCCTCGCCTTCGCCCTCCCCTTCACCCTCGCCTTCTCCCTCACCCTCGCCTTCGCCCTCCCCCTCGCCTTCGCCTTCTCCCTCACCCTCGCCTTCTCCCTCACCCTCGCCCTCGCCCTCGCCTTCACCCTCGCCTTCACCTTCGCCTTCGCCGCCGGTCACGTCGAAGGTGTTGCTGTTGCCGAAGGGGCCGTCCCCGGTGTAGGCCATGAGGTACATGCCGGCGGCTGCCTCCTCGACCGTCACGTCGCCAGCCCACACGCCGCCCGAGAAGCTGCCCGTGGCGGCTGGGAGAACCGTCACCTCGCCGCCCATCCTGAGCCGGATGTTGAGCACGCGGCTGGTCGAGTAGGGCGACGGGGTCGTGCCCGACCACGTCAAGGGGTCGCCGTAGCCGTCGTTCGTCCGGTAGTAGACGCTGCGGGTCGCGGAGACGCTCGAGTACCGGCAGTAGCCGTAGCCTCCGCGTTGGGCGTTGTCAAAACTGAAGTCCACCATCAGGTTATCCGTGCCGTTGTAGGCGAACGGCGTCGAGAAATCGAAGGAAACCCACCCGGTGGACGACACGGTCTCGTCGTTCTGGTAGACGACGGTCCAGCCGGCGTCTTCCCAGGCCGCTGGCGCGTACTGATCCAGCGGCGTGTGTTTCATGCGGATGGTCCAGTGGTTCATGGTCTGGCCCGGCAGGGTCGAGACGTCCAGGCCGAGCGAGGTGATCGTGCCTGCGGCCCCGATCTCGCTCTGGAGGTAGATGCACTGGGTCCGGGCGTCGTTGTATCCCGTGGCCATGGGATAGCTCCAGGTCGAGGCGCCCGTGCCCACGGCCACGTCCCCGGCCGGCACGAGGCCCAGCAGGTTTGCCGTGCCCTCGAAGGCCGTCACCGTGGCGCCCTGCGAGTCGACGGCCGTCATGCCCGCCGCGAAGGACGTGCCAGCGGTTTGCGGCGACGGGACCGTGTCCCACACGAACGCGTCGAGAGGGCGGACCTCGAGGGACGCGGCCCGAGTCTGTTGCCGGGTCAACAGGTGATTCGTAAACGTGACGACGTCGGTGTGCGTGCCGGGCGGAAGGGCATCGGCCCCGGCGTTGACGCTGAGCGTGACGGTCGCCGCGGGACCACCCGCGGGCAACGTGCCGCTCGGCGGCACCACGTCGATCCACGGCTGCGTGGCGGCCGCTTTCCATGGGAGGGTTTCGGCGCCCGTGTTGGTCAGCGTGTACTCGACGGTGGCGGGGCCGAAGGGGCCGCCCTCGGGGCCGCTGAACGCGGCATCCGTCTCGGGGCTGACCTCGAGGTCGTCGGCCAGGACGCCCAGCAGGCATACGTCGTCGAGGTTCCAGCCGGGGTAGGTCACCGACACGTCGGTGGGCCCCATGCCCCAGCGGACGTAGACCGTCGGCTGCCCCGCGGCCACGTCCGACAGGTCGTACGAGTACTCCTGCCACGCCGAGTCGGTGATGCGATTGGTGTCGTTGGTCCAGACCTCGGTCCAGTCCGTGCCGTTGGCGCTCACCTCGAGCGCGGCGTGGTCGCACCACGACGCCTCGAGGCCCAACCACCGCCAGAACGTCAGGCGCACCTTGCCGGCGCTCGAGCAGTCCACCGGGGGCGTCGTGAGGTAGCGTGGCGTGGCGATGTTGTTCTCATAGTCCCCCGCGAGGTTGTAGCCGTAGACGGCGTCCCCGGTGTGGCCGGCGCTCGGGTCGCCGTTGTAGCTGCCCTGGCCCAGGGGCACGCCGTATGCCCACTGCCCCTCCGTGGTCCAGCCGGGGTCCGTGTCCATCGAGAAGCACTCGAGCACGGCCAGGGTCTGAAACCGGTAACACGCGCCGCCGTTGTCGTCGGTCGTCCGGTTCCCGACGCGGTCCCAGGCATCCACCTCGAAGAAGTAGGGCGTATCCATCTCGAGCCCCGTGAGCCGGATGATGTGCTCGTCTCGCAGCAGGGGGTCCGTTTCGATCACCGTGTAGGCTCCGCCGGGCACCAGGCCGCAGCGGATCGTGGCCGTGGTCGGCTCGGGCGCATCCGCGGCGTCCATGGTCGAGAACGCCACCGTCACGGTGCGTGCGGTCTCGTCGTACACGCGCACGTTGGCGATCACGGGCGGCCGGCACTCGGCCGTCGCCGTATCCGTGACCGTGGCGGGGCTGCCCGTGCCGTCGTCCGTGTCGTCGTAGGTGGCGGTAATGGTCTCGCCATCGGCGATCTGGACGGTCCCGTCGCCCGTCGCCACAGGACACGGCGCCGTCGTTATCGTCCCTTCGAATACGCCGGTGGCCGGGCCGGTCTCGACGAGCGTGAGCGGCTCGGCATCGCCTCCCGAGGTTGTCATGGCGATGGCTTGGGTCCCGGCGCCCTCGAGGTCGCCGTCGACCACGCGCAGGTGGAGCGCGGCCCCGTAGGTGCAGGCTTCCTCGTCGATGAAGACGGCCCCGGCCGGCCCGCCCGTCACGGCAATCGTACCCTCGTGCGGGTAGTAGTCCGGCGCCGTGATCGTGACGTCCATGGCGCCGATGGTCTCCGTCGTAATCGCGGTCTCGAAGTGACCGGACGCATCGGCCTGGCCGTAGACGTACACCTCGCCGCCCTTGACTAGACACACCACCGCGTCCGCGACCCCGGTGTCGACGCCGACCGTCTGCGTGCCGACCAGGACGGAGCCCGGATAGCTCGGGGCGAAGGTCGCGGGGTCATGGGTATACAGGGGCATCTCGGGGTCGCCCAGCAGGTTGAGCGAGAACTGGACCCACCGCATGCTCGAGCCGGAAGAGCCGCAACTGCCGATCCAGTACTCCTTCATGCGCGTATAGACCGACCCAACGCGTTGCGGCGCGTTCGCGGGATCGCCCGTGAAAAGGAACTGATAGAACATGCGGTCGTACATGAGCGACGGACCGTGGCTGCTCGAGCCGTAGGTGCCCCAGCCATAGCGGCTGCCGCCGATGTAGGACACCGCGCCCCCGTTCGGATTGCGGATGAAGGCCTCGCCCAGGCACGGCTCGGCAAGATCGAACGCGTTCGTCGTGCATGACATGGTGACCACGTTGGTGTACTTGTTGGTGTTGGGCACCGCGATGGCGACGGTAGAGCTGTAGCCCTCTCCCGACTCCATGCCGTAGACGGTCGGCCCGCCGTGGGTGGCCGTGTGCAGGAAGTTGTACCCGTTGACGAGCTGCTCGTCCATGTTCGGGTTGATCACATCGTAGAGGGGGCCGGCCAGGCCGCCTTGCGAGCCGCCCGCACCGCCCGCGAAGTCCGTGTTCGTGTCGTAGAAGCGGTACTTGGACCCGTCCCAGTAGGGCTGGATGTAGCTGGACCACATCAACTCGGACTTGCCCTCGGCGTCGCCCGTGGTCCAGAGCTCGACGCCCATCAGAAGGAGCTTCTCGGCGAAGTTGCCCGAGCGGACGGCCTTTTCGTATTCGAGCGTCTTCGCAACGATGGCCGCGGCCTGGGCCTCGGTGCGCACCGCCAGACGGCCCACGTACACATCCGGCCCCATGTCGATGGTGTCGTCCGTCGACTCGGCCGTGCGCTCGTCCCCGTCGTCGTTCCAATCCATGTCGTCGAGGCCCGCGTAGTACAAGTCCGTCGGGATGTCGAGGGTCGTCTCGTAGGACATGTAGCAGTCGCGGTCCGGAATGATCGTGTCGTCCCCGGCCAGACACACCCAGACCGTCCCGTTGTTCTCGACGTAATCCTTGATGCAGGCCTTGATCTTCTCCTGTGTGTCCGCGCCCGAGTAGTTCACCTCGATCCAGGCTACGTCCACGGCCTCAGCGGGCACGCCCTTCCTGGTTTTCCAGTCGAGCAGGGGCTGGAACTCATCGAACATAGACGCAGCGCCGATCAGCAGGTACGCGACCTCGTTGTCTTCCGTGGCCGACAGCGCCCGCGCCGTCCCGTATCCTAGCGACGCCAGGTCTTCCGGATTGATGACGTCGCTCTGCACCAGCCGCTCGAAGCTGGGCTCGCGCGACGCGTACGACACGCTCTCGGCCGCAAACGCCCCCGCCTTCGGGTCAAACTCCAACCGCACCCGGATGGCCGTTCGCAGCGCGAGTTGGCCCGTCGCCGGCACGTAGTCGATCGGGTATACCCGCAAAACCGCCAGGTGGTAGCCGCGGACGATCACCGTGTCCACGAGTTCGACCGCGTCGGGACGCTGCGGCGCGGCGCTGCCATAGACAACCGCGTCGGGAGCCACGAAAGCGTGAGGGCCCGCATCATGCGTGGGCACCGCGGGCTGGGCCGGATAGATCTGGTGTTCGCCCTTCAGGACCACCGACTTGTCCACAGCGGCTTCCACGGACGCGACCCTGGCCCCCGGCGGGATGAGAACGTGGACGTTGCGCACGGGAAGCCAGGGATGGCCGGGCTCGCCCTCGAGGGAGCACTTGTCCCCGATGACCTCCACCAGGTCGTAGCCGTCCACTTGAGAGAAGATCAGGTCATCTTCCGTGGTGACGATGGCGATCTCTCTCGAAGCTGTGGCGCCGCCCTGCGCGACCGCGGGCTCGAGGCCGCAGAACACGACCGACATCGCCGCCATGAGCGCGGCCTTCCCCAATAGCCTCATCTTCTATCTCCCCTTGCCTATGAGTACACGCAAACAGAGAAAACGCCAAGCGCACCACTTGTGCCCCTTCCCTGGGTAGTCATTGTATCCCCGCGGCGCCCGGCGCACAAACCAGACTCACTACTGGATGCTCGAGGGGCACAAGCGCCCCACCCCGCCGCCGGTCCCGCCAGTAGCGCCTGACCCCACGCCCAGACCAGCGGTCCCGCCAGTAGGCCGCCGTTGCCAACGGCGGCCTGGTCCCACGCCAACACCGCCAGTAGGCCGCCGTTGCCAACGGCGGCCTCGCCCCACGCACAGACCTGCCGTCCAGGCAAGAGGCCGCCGTTGGCAACGGCGGCCTACCCTACGCCCAGACCGGCCGTCCCGGCAGTAGCCGCGGCAGTTCTGAGGAAGTGACGCCTGGAAACAGGGCGTGTCATTTTGATTGGGGCCCCGGGGGTTCTACCGTGATCTCGGGCGGGCGATTGTAGGCCGTCCACGCGTCCGCCATGCGTTGCTCGTCGGCGCCGCCGGGGTGGATGCACAGGCGGTAGCGCAGCGTGATGGTCTCTCCTTTCGGCATGGGGATCAATGCCCCTCCCGGATAGAGCGGCTGGAAGAAGTTGAGCGAGTCGTACTTGCGCCAGCCTTGGGGATACATCGGGTTGCTTTCGGCCTGAAGGATGGTCACCCCCGCACGCGCCACCCCGCCGGGGAACACGGCCGAGTAATCCGCCCAAGCGCGACGCGAGTCCGCCTCCGGCCCGTCGGTGTGGAACACGATCTGCTGCCCCTCGCCGGGGGCCATCCGCACGTTGAAGCCGCTGTAGCCCGCTTCCAGCCGGCCGGCGAACTCGAGGCCTTCGACGAGGGCCTCGAGCCGGATCTCGAGGTCGATGAACCGGGACGCGTCCACTTCGCGATAGGCCCGAATCGCCACGTGCTCCGCCACCACAGGGACCGCGTCGTCCCACATCCAGCGGCTCTGCGCCGTCAGCTCGCCGAACACCGGGCCGCGACGAAAGCCCGGCGTGCCGACCGGACGCGCCCAGATGCCGCGCACGGCGAACAGGTCGCGCGTCTCGCCTTTCCATTGCAGCGTGGCCCACGACCAGTTGACGGCGCGGTGGTGCGGGTGATCCTCGGGGTAGTCGTCCGTGAGCACTTCACCACGGGGTCCGTACAGGGGATGGATGTAGTCGCCGCGGCCGTAGGCCGGGTCGATGCCTTCGGGTGCTTCCGTGGGGCCGTGGTGGTAGCACAGGATCGGGCGCTCGCCTTCACGGAGCTCGACGGCGCGGCCGTCGTCCAGGTAGCGGGCCGATATCAACGTCCCGGTGTCTTCCGCGCGCGCGACAACGAGCGCCGAGAGCACCAGTGCAAGACCCCGGGAAAGCAACGGACCTCTCCTCCCTTTCGCTCTCGCCGCCAAGCCAATGGCCCGGCCCGCCCTACTCCCCGTGGCCGGCCCACCAGTTCGTGGACCAGGCGACGGCTTTCTCGATGCCTTCCCGAAGGGGCGTCCGGGGGCTGTAGCCCAGCAGCGCGCGGGCCTTGCCGATGTTGGCCACGTAGTGGGTCACCTCGCCCACGCGCGACTCCTCGACCGTCATGTTCGGCGCGACGCCGAGGGTCTCGCCGACGTACCCGGCCATGGTCAACAGACTCGACCCCTCACCGTAGGCCAGGTTGATGGTGTGGTTCTTGTCCCGCCCGCTCGCCAGCAGCTCGATCCCGCGGCAGATGCCGTCCACACAGTCGTCCACGTACGTGAAGTCGAGGACCTTGTCCTTGCCGTACACGACGATGGGTTCGCTGCGGCTGATCCTCCGGATGAACAGCGGGATGACCCGCTCCATGCGTTCGATGTCGTTGTCGTAGCGGCCGTAGACGTTGCTGAACCGGAGAATAAGATACGGCAGGTCGTAGCACTGCGCGTAGGAATATACCAGGGCCTCGCCCGAGATCTTGCTCGCCGAATACGGGCTCTCCGTAAAGGCGAAATCGGCGTGGGATTCCTCGGTGATGTAGCGGTGGATGTCCCCATACACCTCACGCGAGCTGCTGAAGATGATGGGCACGCGGTGCTGGCGGCAGAACTCGAGGACGTTGAACGTCATGGTGATGTTCTCGAGCGCGCGCTCCGGGTGCTCGACCAACTCGTGGACCTTGGCGTGGGCCGCCAAGTGGACCACGCAGTCGAGGCGGGGCGGATACTCCGCCTGGCCGATGCCGCAGGCGAAGTCGCGGTAGGGCGTGCTCAGGTCCTGGAGGAGCGTCTCGAGCCGGTCCGTCCACGTGTTCGAGCGCACGTCCACCCCGAACACGAAATGCCCTTCGTCCAGCAACCGCAAGCCGAGATTCGTGCCAATCTGCCCACTCGACCCGGTAATCAATATCCGCATTACGGCTACCTCATACTGAAGGACTTGCGAAGGGGATTACTCAATACTCTCATAACCCACGACATTAACCCTACACCTCCGCCACGGCCACCGGGCCGCCCTCGTCGGCCGACCGGTCCGCCGCGATACACACCGCCATGGTCTCCGCCGCGTCATCCAGGTCGGGGAACGGGCGCGTATCCGCTACGATGCAATCCAGGAGGTGCTCGACCTCGCCCTGGAACGGATGATGGGCCACGTCGCCGCTGTCGGGCAGCACGCACGGCACCTTCATGAACGCGTTCTGCCCGGGAAAGACCTTGGGCGCGTACACCTGGTCGTTCCGCACCGAGCCTTCGGTCCCGTACACGCCGATGTTGAACACGTAGGGCATCTGGGCGTCGAAGCAGCTCGTCGTGCGCCCCACCGTGCCGTCGTCGAATTTCACGATCGCGGTCAGCGTGCCCGGGTACTCGAGCGGGTTCTCCGTCTTGACCTGGTAGGCCGTCACCTCGACCGGTTTGCCGCGGGCAAACCACCGCAGCGCGTCCACCGCGTGACACCCGCCCGCCAGGATCGAGCTTCCCCCCTGTCTGCGTGACCCGAGCCAGTGGTCCGGCCCGCGCCAGACCCGGTGCAGGTAGTCCACCTCGACCATGAACACGTTGCCCAGCGCGCCTTCCACGATCAGGCGGTCCACGGTCATGAGCAGGGGATTCCAGTGGAGCACGAAGCTGACCACGGTTTTGACGCCGGCCTTGGTGACCGCCTCCTGCTGGCGGCGCACGTCCTCGATCGTCAGGGCCACGGGCTTCTCGATGATCACGTGCTTTCCGGCCTCGGCCGCGGCCACCACATAGGGCGTATGCGAATCATGGGGCGTCGAGACCACGACGATATCGACGCCATCGCGGGCCAGCATCTTGTCCGCGTCCGTGTCGACCGAACAGTCCAGGGCGTACTGCGCTCGGTACGCTTCCGGCTTTGCCGTCGAGCGGCTGGCCAGGGCCCGCACCTCTGACCGCGCGTCCTTCCCAAACGCCTTGATGTATTCCTCCGCCACCCAGCCGCAGCCGATGATGCCCACACCCAACGTATCCATGGCCCATCTCCTTTCGCGCGTCGCCTCGCGTTTCACGCGTCGCCGAGCGGCCCTAACACGGCGCGTACACCACCGCGAGTATGCGGGCATCAGCGTCGCCCGCGGCCCGCACGTCGTGCGCCGTCTCGGAATCGTAATAGATGCTGTCGCCGGGGCCGATCTGGACGCGCTCCTTGCCCCAAGTCACTTCGATCTCACCCGATAGGACGTAGATGAACTCCTCGCCCTCGTGCGTCGACAGCGTGCAGTCCTCCGGCACCGTCGGGTGCACGTCAATGATGAACGGCTCCATGTGACGGCCCCGTTTGTTGGGGGCCAGCGAGTGGAAATCCAGCGTACTGATGCGCGTCGCCGGCCCGATGCCCGAGAAACGCACCACCGTCTCCGATTGGCCCGCCCGCGTCACCACCGGCCCGTCGTGGGGCGCGTCGTCCAGCAGCGCACCCAGCGGCACCCCAAGCCCCCGGGCGAGCTTCAGCAACGGGGCCAACGACGGCGCCAACTCGCCCGACTCGAGCTCCTCGACGACGTGGGCGCTGGTCTGGCCGCGCTCGGCCAATGCCGACGCCGACAGGCCCTGCGCTTCACGCAACTCCCGGATCTTGTTGCCGACGCGGTTTTCCTCGAACATGACATATCCTCCAAGACGGCGGGGCCAAGGCCCCGATCATGGCACGCCGCGAGCACGTCGTCAAATCATGGCCCAGCATGGCCGAAGGGCATGGCGGCCGGGCGCCGGCGGTCGCCTCACGGGTCGCGTTCGATCTCGACGCGTAACCGGCGGCTCATGCTGCGTTCGTAGAGGGCCGGGAGCAGACGCGATACCCAGTAGGCGAGTTTCCCAGTCGGGGACAGCACCACGAGGCGGCGCCGCTTGACCGCCGCACGGAAGACGGCCTCGGCCACGGTCTCGGGCGTGAGGGGACTGCCCGTGGTGGAACGGTCGAACGCGAGCCGCGAGCCGTCCCCCGCCAGGCCGGCCCGTGCGAAGTCGGTCTCGACGAACGAGGGACAGACGATCATCACGTGGACGCCACGGGGCCGGAGCTCGGCGCGCAGGGTCTCGAAGAAGCCGTGGAGGGCGTGCTTGGCGGCGCAGTAGCCCGTGCGCCCGAGCAACGGTGCGAAGCCGGCCACGCTGCTCAGCACGATGATCTGGCCCCGGCTCTCGACGAGCAACGGGAGGGCCGCCTGGGTGCAGGCCACCGCGCCGAAGAAGTTGACCTCCATGACGCGGCGGTAGACGGCGAGGTCGGTCTGGACGAAAGGGCTGACGTGGGTGAGCCCGGCGCCGTGGACCAGCACGTCGAGCCGGCCGAAGCCATCTTGAACCGTGGCCACGGCACGGGAGACGTCCTCGGCCACGGTGACGTCGCAGACGATGGGCAGGACGGTCAGTCCCTCGCCGGTCAGGGCGTTGGCGGCGCTGTCCAGGGCCTCGCGGTCGCGGTCGAGCAAGGCAATCCGGGCGCCGGCCTCGCCAAAGCGGCGCGCGAGCGCCGTGCCGATGCCCCCGGCGCCGCCGGTGATGGCTACTACGCTTTCACGAAACATGTCCGACCTGGCTGCGTCTATGCTCAAGGAAGAACTCGAAGGTTTGTCGTGAAGTGTAACGGGGCTTGTAGCCGAAGTCGCGCTTGAGGCGCTCATTGGCGAGCACGGGACGGTAGCGCAGGAAATTGACCTGCTCCGGGCCGTATTGCGTCGCGCCGACGGCGCGCAACACCCACAACGCCGCCTTGAGCAGTGGCACGGGGATCGGGACGTAGGGTTTCTTGAGCAGGCGCGCTATCTCTTTGAGGGAAAGCGCGCCGTCGCCCGCGAGGTTGTAGATGCCCTCGGCGCCTTCTTCAACGCCCTTCACCACGCAGGCGGCCGCGTCCTGATCCCAGATGAATACAAAGGGGACCTCGCATCCCCACAGTCCGAGCACGAGCCGCTTGTCGAAAAGGTCGGTGATCTGATTGCGTGTCCGGTCTCCCAGGACCGTTCCGGGGCGCAGGATCAGTTGCTTCAATTCGGGATGCGCCGCACGGTAGCGCGCCAGCATCTCCTCGACTTGCCGTTTGTGGTCGGAGTAGGCGAATTCGGGGTTCCCTCGGATGGCGTCGTCCTCGTCGAGCGGCTGCGGGTTGTCCGCGTAGTAGCCGTAGGCGGCGCCGCTGCTTGTCACGATCACGTGGCGTACACCCGCAGCGAGGCAGGCCTCGAGGACGTTTCTGGTGCCGAGCACGTCCACCGAATGCTCGAACTCGCGGTCGTGCTGCTTGCCCGGCGTTACGATGGTGGCGAGATGAACGACCGTGTCGATCTCGTACTGCCGCAGGACGTCGGCGATGGCCGGGTCGCGCACGTCGCCCGTCACGTAGTCGACGCCCTCGAGGCGGTCCGCCTTGGACGGCTCCCGCACGTCCAGCGCCACTAGGCGCGCCACGAGACCCGAGGTCCCGGCCAAGTGGCGCATGACCTCCCGGCCGATGTAGCCCCCGGCCCCCGTGACGAGTACGGAACGTCTGGCGGAATCCGTCATCACGCGCCCTGCGTCGCCGGCGTGGCGTCCAGCGGTCGCCGCGCCCACACGGCGGCCACGGTGAGTCCCGCGATGATGTGCCAAATGCCCCACGCCCCGGCCACGAGCGCCATGCCCCCGAGACCGTCGAAGAACGCGAAGATGAGGATCAGGCCGAGGGCGGAGTTGCGGATGCCGACCTCGATGGTGACGGCCCGCACGTCCCGAGGGGCGAGGCGCAGGGATCGCGCCACGGCGTAGCCCGCCAGCAATCCGGCCGCGTTATGGATGAAGACCGCGACGGCTACCCAGCGCACGTAGTTTACGAACACGTCGTAGTTGTTGGCGAACAGGTACACGACGAACCCGATGAAGAACACGATCGAGAAGTATTTGAAGGGTTTCTGAAGCGACGCGGCGCGCGCGGGGAAGCGCCGGTTGAAGGCCATGCCCGCCGCCAGGGGAATCCCGAGGATGATGAGCACGGTCAGCGCCATTTGCACCGGGTCGAGGTGGATCTCGCGCATGAGGGCCGCCGTGTCCGGGTGCAGACGCGCCCACACGGTGACCGTGAGCGGCGTCATGACGATGGCGGCGAGGGTCGAAACGGCCGTCAGGCTAATGGACAGGGCCGTGTTGCCCTTGGCCAGGTGGGTGAGGAAGTTGGAGAGGTTGCCGCCGGGGCACGCCGCTACGAGCAGCATGCCCAGGGCGATGCTCGGTAGCGGGCGCAAGATGAGGATGAGCACAAACGTGAAGGCCGGCAACAGAAGGTACTGTGCGACCAGCCCCGCGGCCACCGGTTTCGCCGAGGTGACGACGTGCCTGAAATCCTCCAGGCCCAAGTCCAGCGCCACGCCGAACATGATCAGGGCGATAACGCCGTTGAGCAGCCACAGGCCGCCCCCCTCGAAGTTCAGTCGGACCGCGTCGACGGGCATGGGGCGTCTATTTCCCCGCGGGTTCCTGGTGCATCTTCTTGAAGGTCATCAGGTTTGGCGCCCACATGTGCTTGACCGGATCGACGTCCACGTGGATGACGGCCGGTTTGCCCGACGCGACGCTGCGTTCGAGGGCGGGCCGGAGTTGGTCCGCAGCGCTGACGCGTTCGCCGTGGGCGCCCATGCTTTCGGCGAGCTTGTCGTATTGGATCTCGCCGAGCTCGGTGTTGATGGTCTCACCCGGGTCGAGGGATTTCTTGATGAGGGTCTTCCAGGGCCGGAAGACAAACTGCTGGGTCATCTTCACCATGCCCCATTGCTTGTCGCAGCAGACCAGGTAGATCACGTTGAGCCTATTGCGGACGGCCGTCTCGATCTCCTGCTGATTGAAGCCCATGGCGCCGTCGCCGATGACGCAGTAGACCTGCTTGTCCGGGCGTGCGATCGCGGCGCCGAGCGTCTGCGCCACGCCCGCCCCGAGCATGCCGAACTTGGACGTCGCCAACAGGGTATTGGGCACGCGCACCTCGTGGTAGAACATCCCCCAGATCGTCGTGTTGCCCCCGTCGACGATGTACACCGCATCGTCGTCGAAGAACTCCTGGCACACCTGGGCCACGTGGGCCGTCACGAGCGGGTCGGCGAGGTCCGCCAGCGACTTATCGAGCTTGCTTCGTTGCTTGCGTTGCGCGTCGTTGTAGCGGGCCACGGCTTGGCGCCGCGCCTCGAGCGGCATGCGGTCCTTGCGCGGCTCGAGCGCCTCGTAGAGTTCGCGCAGGAACACCTTGGCGTCCGCCAACACCATCATCTCGGCCGGCTTGTTCAGCCCGAGGATCTCCTCGTCCACGTCCACCTGGATCAGGCGCTGCTTCGGGGGCTGGGCCCAGTTCGGCGCCTTGCCCCACCAGTCCGTCTCGCCGAACCGCGAACCCACCGCCAGCAGCACGTCCGCCTCGTTGCGGACGCGATCGTTCAGGTCGACGTAGACCATGGGAACGGCGAGGTCCAGATGCTCCGGCAGCGCGCCGCGCCCGCCCCAGCTCGTGCACACCGGCGCGTGCAGCAGTTCCGCCACCCGGCGCAACTCGTCAAACGCGCCCGCGTGGGTCACGCCGCTACCCGCGTGAATCAGCGGCAGTTCCGCGTCGGCCAGAAGGTCGGCGGCCCGCGCCACCTGCTCCGGGCTCGGCGCGATCGGCTCGAGCCTGCGGTAGGACTTGGGCTCCGGCAGCGCGCCCATCCGGTCCTTGCCGTTGAACAGATTCTCCGGTATCTCGACGTGCACCACGCCGGGGCGTCCCTGGAACGACTTGCGGAACGCGCGCTTCATCAACTCCGGAATCCGCGCGAACGAGGACGCCGTCCCGCTCCACTTGGCCATGGGTTTGATGACGCCCACCTGGTTGAAATACTGGTATGCGCCGCCTCGGTCGGGGTAGCCGATGGCGAGCCGGCGCGTGCTCGTAATGAGCAGCACCCGGTTGCCTTCCCCGTTCTCGACCGCCACCCCCGGCAGGACGTTCGCCACGCCCGGCCCATTGCTCGCGATGGCCACGCCCAGCTTGCCCGTGAGCCGCGCGTACGCCCCCGCCATGTGCATGGCGCACGCCTCATGTCGCGGCGTGATCAGCTCGATCCCGAGCTTGCGAAAGGCCGCGTACAGCCCCACGTACGTCCCGTCGACAATCCCGAAGACCGTCTCGACGCCCTCGTTCTTCAGCATCGTGGCGACCACTTCGCCGCCCGTCATCTTCTCCATGAAATCTACCTCGATCCGCGGCTCTCCCCCAAACGCTCCGGCGCATTTTGAAGCCCGCCCCGGAGCGAAGTCAAACCGATTTACCGAGGGACGGACGGCTGAACTTCAAGCCGCCCAGGCTGACCCGTTCACCCGCAGGACGGCTCTTGCGTCGCGCCGTCGGCCGTGCCATTGCGCTGCTGACGGAGACGGCGGAACAGAGCATAGGGGAAGACGAGCACCTCGCGGACCCCCGCGACCGTCGAGATTTGGCGGAGGCTACGGACCATTTCCATCAGCAGCGCCTGTCGCACCACGGCCTCGCGCACTTCGCCCTCTTCGCGCACGGCCAGCAGACGGTGCAGCGAGTACAGGCCGAGCCCGAAGGCGATCAGGAACAGGAAATCCAGGCCGCGCAGATCGACGGTGGGAACCAGGAGCTCTCCATGGCGGCCGGCCGAAGACGCCAGCCGAAGGGTCAACGTGAGCTCCTCGGAAGCAAACCAATCGGCCAGCACACCCGCCAGAACAGGCGACACGCTGGCCGCCACGCCGGACACGAGCGCGTTCACGGCCAGATAGGAGGCCCCCTTGCCATAGGGCGCGGACTTCAGCGCCAGGTTCCAGGCGCTCAGGGTCACGCCCGCAGTGGACACGCCCGCCAGCACGTGGATCGCGACCAGAAGCGGGATGGTCATGATGTAGGTTTCCGGCAGGGTCGTGAACGGCCACAGCAAGAAACTGAAGATGAACAGCGACCCGCTTGCCGCCAACACCGACTTGTTGCTGAAGCGATCCGCCAGGGACCCCCACACACGGAAGAACAGCACGTTAACCATCTGGCTGAGGACCGTCAGGCCCAGCACCCACGACATGCTCAGCTTCAGACGTTCGAGCAGGTACACCGCGAAGAACGGCGCCGCCAGGTTTACGGCGAAGCTCCACCACCCCAGGAACACCAGTAGCTTGCGGTAGTTGACGTCGCGCAAGGGCTCGCGAAGGGTCTCAGCCAATCCCATGGGCTGTACGGAAGGCATTTGGGGCTCCGGGGTGCGGGCGAGCAGAACCACGCTGCCGAGACCGCACGCGGCCGCACATACGAACAGGATGCCGTACGCGCCGGCCTCCTGCTCGAAGTGCGCTTTCCAGAGGTCGATGCCATAGCCGCCGGCCAGGCTCAGCACGGCGCTGATGGCTATCATGAGGGCGAAGCGCCGGGCAAAGAAGGACGCACTACGCTCTTGCGGAATGAAATCGCGCAGCCAGGAATTGAACGCGCAACCGCCCACCGCGCCCACGCCCCAGTGAACGCCCAGCGCCGCTACGAAAATGGGCAAGGCGTACGCACGTGGCACGAGCCACGGCAGCGCGGCAATAAACAGCCACACCATGCGGCTCAGGACCGCGGCGCCCACCAGGAGCAACTTGCGCCGGCGCGTCCGCTCGACGAGATAGACTGTAGGGACTTGCAGCACCTGAGACAGCGGGCCGATCGCGGCCAATATCCCGATGACCTTGTGCGATGCGCCGAGCATCAGCGCAAAGCCCACAAGGAAGGCCCCCGTGGTCAACGCGAACATGGTCTGCACGAAGATGCCTTCGGCCAGCAGCAGACGCATGCCGCGCCGCACGTCCGAGTCGCTCAACGCACTCTGAGGTTCAAGCCAACGAATCATACTTCTCCCTGCACGCTTTGGAGACAAGAGCGCCCAATTCTACTTCGTCCTTCCCCAAAACGCCACCGTCGAATCAAGCCATCTAAGATCTTACCGGAGGTGGTATCGTCCTGCCATTTGCAATCTTACCGGGAAAGGGAGGATGGGCCGTGGCAGGAGAACGGACTTTGGAGAGCTTGAAGATGTATCGG
>Ga0114930_10002163_pt1 | contig 17955 bp, 11 predicted proteins | sample AnhtaG_FD_87300 | JGI IMG/M metagenome (GOLD analysis project Ga0114930, IMG submission 87300) | Deep subsurface microbial communities from Anholt, Denmark to uncover new lineages of life (NeLLi) - Anholt_01485 metaG | ecosystem: Environmental > Aquatic > Marine > Oceanic > Sediment | place... | reverse complement strand
TAATTTCATAATAAACAAGTAAAAATCAATTTCACAGCAAAACTGTAGAATCTTATGTGAAACACTGTGTAATATAAAAAATTTTAAATAATATTTTTGGACTATTATCATGAGTTTTTTTGATACACCACTGCAGCCCGTTGAGATAGACATTTCTGAGATTCCTGGCAGATTGCCTCTAATGTCCCTTCGCAACACGGTGGTATACCCGCGCCAGGTTATACCGCTTTCGGTCGGTCGGGAAAAATCACTGGTCCTGGTTGAGAAGGCTTTAGCAGCCGATAAAATTATCGGACTGGTAGCACAAACTGACGGAACGGTTGACGACCCCGAAGAGAGCCAGATATATAAATTCGGCATCTCGGCATTGGTCTTAAAAGTGTTGAAGTTCCCCGACCAGACACAGCATATTGTGGTTCAGGGGCTCTACAGGATGAAAATCAATAACATTATTCAATCAGACCCATACTTTATTGGCGATGTTACCTCCGTTGAAGAAATTAATGTAGAGGATGTGTCCATAAAAGCGATGGTCGGCAATCTGAAAGGGATGTTTCAAAAAACCGTTGACCTCGCATCCTACCTATCTCCTGAACAGGGGCTGATTGTCGCTAATACCGACCAACCGGGCAGGATGTGCGACATTATTGCTTCAAGTTTAAACATTCCCATACCGGATAAACAAGTGATTCTTGAAACCGTTGACCTTAAAAAGCGTCTTGAAAAGGTCACACGTCTGCTGGTAAAAGAGATGAACGTTCTGGAGCTTGGGAATAAGATTCAATCGAAGATTATGGGTGAAATCGATAAAAGCCAGCGGGAATATTTTCTTCGCGAACAGATGAAGGCTATCCAGAAGGAACTTGGCGAGGAAGACGAACGAACGGTTGAAATACGCGAACTTTCCGAAAAAGTGAAAGCAGCCAAAATGCCTGATGAGGTCAAAGAGGTTGCTATAAAAGAAATTAACCGCCTGTCAAAAATGATGCCGTCATCAGCCGAATACACGGTATCCCGCACGTATCTCGACTGGATGACAGATATGCCATGGGGCATCAGGACGAAAGACCGGCTTAACATTACAAGAGCGGAAAATATCCTAAATGAAGACCATTATGGTCTGGAAAAGGCAAAAAAACGGATTCTGGAATATCTTGCAGTTCAGAAGATTCGAAAAAACAAGAAAGGACCGATTTTATGCTTCATTGGTCCGCCCGGTGTTGGTAAGACGTCGCTCGGAAAATCAATTGCGCGTGCATTGGGTCGGAAATTCATTCGGATTTCTCTTGGCGGGATTCATGACGAGGCGGAAATTCGCGGTCACCGACGGACATACATCGGCGCACTCCCCGGCAGGATTATTCAAGGGGTAAAAAAAGCGAAATCCATGAATCCTGTGTTCATGCTGGACGAAATTGACAAGCTTGGTCAGGACTTCCGCGGCGACCCGTCCAGCGCTCTGCTGGAAGTTCTTGACCCTGAACAGAATTACTCGTTCTCCGACCACTATCTCGACGTGCCGTTTGACTTATCACAGGTTATGTTTATCATGACCGCAAATCTTGCCGACCCCATTCCGCCTGCGCTCCACGACCGGATGGAAATCCTCGAGCTGCCCGGATATACAGCAGACCAAAAACAGCAAATTTCTGAAAGGTTTCTCCTTCCCAAACAGCTATCCGAACATGGATTGAAAGATTCGATATTGTCAATAAAACCGTCAGCCGTTCAACAAATGATAAGCAGCTACACGCGTGAAGCCGGTGTCAGAAACCTCGAGCGGAGCATAGCCGCAGTCTGCAGGGGCGTCGCAAAACAGATAGTAGAAAAATCAATCAAAAAGGTTTCGGTTACCAGAAAAAACCTGGTGAAGTATCTGGGTCCCGAGCGTTATTACTACGAAGTAGCTGAACGAACCATGAAGACGGGTGTGGCGACAGGGCTTGCGTGGACGCCGGTCGGCGGCGACATCCTGTTTATCGAAGCCACGCAAATGCCGGGCAAAGGGAATCTCACACTGACGGGAAAGCTCGGCGATGTCATGAAAGAATCCGCTCAAGCCGCATTGAGCTATGTAAAATCACAAGCGGCAAAGTGGAAAATTAAAGACTTTCGCTTCGATAAGACCGACATTCATATCCATGTTCCGTCCGGCGCTATCCCGAAAGACGGACCATCTGCCGGCATTACAATTCTAACGGCGCTTGTCTCGTTAATAACCGGCGTGAAGGTCAAAAACGACGTTGCTATCACGGGCGAAATTACCTTGCGGGGGCTGGTGCTTCCCGTGGGCGGTATCAAAGAAAAAGTGCTGGCTGCTAACCGCGCCGGAATTATGAAAGTCATTATACCTGAAAAAAACCGCAACGACCTCGAGGAGATTCCTGCGGATATTAAGCGAAAAATGACATTCTACTTCGTAAAAGAAATGGATGAAGTTCTGAAAATCGCCCTCCACAACCCCCCGAAGTCGCTACTGGCGGATTGAGGGGATGTTAAATTTGTAAATTGAAATTTAATCAAAACTTTTGCAGAAAATGAGCAAAAACTCGCTACTATAAATAAATCCTATGGTAGAGCAGGTTTACGGCTGAAACGAGGTCAAAAACGCAAACTAAAGTTTGCGGCTACCAAGACAAATTGTTGAATAATGTCAACGGTAGCCGCAGTCTTTAGACTGCGTAAAGAACAATTCGCCCCGAATTTACTTTGTACTGAGGACTGAAAATGCCGTGGCTTTTCCTACAAGATTTGATAATACCGGATAATCTTAGTTTATGTGAAAGATGTTCACGTATAAATAGTTTTGCTAATATTAAAATTTGCCGAACTCCTTTTTAATATAAAATTTCTCTGTTTATGAAATAACCAACACATAATGTTGTTTTTTTAGGTTTGAAATATTATCTTATACTAAATATTTATTTTTTGAAATATATATAGACATTTTTCAATAGAAGAAAAAATTATATTAACACTGATAATCGCAGGCACCCCAACAAAAGACTTATGGGAATCAATGCTAAAAACAATCAGAAATGTAAAATAAAAAAGGTCTAAATGATGAGAGATGGGTATGATATTTCTCAAATTTGTTTGAATGGGCACGTTATAAATGACAGCACCAGAGAATTTCCTGAACATAATAAAGATTTTTGTGATAAATGCGGCGAAAAAACAATTACTACCTGTCAAAAATGCAAATCAGATATACAAGGATGCTATCATGTGAAAGGTGTTGTAAGAAGTTACAAAACTCCAGCGTCTCATTATTGCAAGAATTGTGGCAATCCTTTTCCATGGACTGAAGCAAAAATAAATTCAGCTCTTGAACTTGTTAAAGAACTCGAATTATCAGAAGAAAACCAAGAAATTATTAATGAAAATATTAATGATATCATAACAGAAACACCCAAAACAGATCTTGCGGTAATAAGGTTTAAAAAAGTTATGTCAAGTATCGGAAAAAATGCCTCTGAAATGTTTAAAAATATATTAACAAACATTTTAAGTGAAGCAATAAAAAAACAAATTTGGCCTTAAAAAAATTACCAAATAACAAAACAATCCAAATTTTTGTTTGTTATAACATATGATAATTGACAAAAAGATTGAAATCGATAGTATTTCTTTATCAACTACACCAATTTTTTTAATTAAAAACGGCAAAAAAAATTTTAATGGAACTGGTTTCTTTTATTCTCATTTGCTATCGCATGATAAAAGAATTCTATATTTGGCAACGGCTCTTCATGTTTTAATTGGAACTCCACCATTTAAAAATAAATCTCCAATTGCTGAAGAAATAGAATTTTATTTTCCTTTTTCATCAGACAAAAAAATTGGCAAAGTTAAGCGTGTAAAATATCCATTGCTGGGCAAGAATAAAAAACCTCTTTATATAACTCATCCTTTAAATCTGGAAGTTGATGCCGCTTTAATACCTATTAATACCGAAGATTACTCTGAATGTTTTTCAGGAAAGAACGTATCATTAAATTCAATCTCAAATAACTGGCCAAATCCGGAGTTAAAAGTGAGAATTTCAACCAACGTTGTTGCTATCGGTTACCCATTTGGATTTCACGACGTAATAAACTCACTACCAATTTGGAAAACTGGAAATATGGCAAGTGAGCCAAATATTGATTTTTTAGGGAAACCTTTATTCTTGGTTGACATCTCTGCTTTTAAGGGAATGTCTGGTTCGCCTGTTTTAGCTATTACACATGAAATGTCTGAGTTAGAAGACAACAGGGTTATTGCAGGAGGAACTAAAAAGTTTTTGGGATTGCTTACTTTTATGAGAACTATTAAAAATGGGTTTGATGAAATAGACCTTCAATTGGGCTATGTTTGGAAATCTAGAATTATTTATGAAATAGCACAAAGCATAAACCTTGATAAATATCAAAATTCAATTTTGTATAAGTCTAAAAATCGTTAAGTATTTAATAATAAAATACCAATTCCTCCGCCGTTCAAAACTACCGATCCTGCAAAACCTGTTTAAAATATAATTGGTTGTTTAAAACTATTAAAAAAATTTATTGAAATCTTTTATTTTATATTTTCTAAAAAATTTATTATGTTGTTTCTACATATAATATGAGGTTAAATGATATGCCATTTGAAATAAATAATCCTTGGCTTATTGCAATGTTCAGTGCAATCTGCGGGGGTGTTATAGTAGGGATTATTTTGTATTATATGTTTCAATACAAACAGGAGCAAGCGAAAAAATCCATACTTTTAACCGCATTAAATAATGCAGATGCTTTATTAGAAAAAAACATGATTGAAGAGGCATTAAATTTATACCATGATGTTTTAAAATCAACATCTGATAAAAAAGATCCAAAAATCTATGGTAGTACAAAAAACAATGAAGGCATTTGTTATTATAATTTAGCTTTAGTAGATAATAAAGAGGATAATTTAAAAAAAGCAATCCGCGCCTATGAAGAGGCTTTGAAAATCCGCACACCGGAGAAATACCCTGTTGACTATGCTACTACGCAGAATAATCTTGGCACTGCATATGGTACTTTTGCCGAAGTACGAGACAAAGAGGAAAATCTATTAAAAGCAATCCGCGCTTATGAAGAGGCTTTGAAAATCAGTACACCGGAGAAATACCCTGTCGATTATGCTATGACGCAGAATAATCTTGGCAATGCATACTTTACTTTTGCCGAAGTACGCGACAAAGAGGAAAATCTACTAAAGGCAATCCGTGCCTATGAAGAGGCTTTGAAAATCCGCATACCGGAGAAATACCCTGTTAACTATGCTATGACGCAGAATAATCTTGGCAATGCATACGTTACTTTTGCCGAAGTACGCGAAAAAGAGGAAAATCTACTAAAAGCAATCCGCGCCTATGAAGAGGCTTTGAAAATAAGCACACCGGAGAAATACCCTGTCGACTATGCTATGAGGCAGAATAATCTTGGCAATGCATACCGTACTTTTGCTGAAGTACGCGAAAAAGAGGAAAATCTACTAAAAGCAATTCGCGCCTATGAAGAGGCTTTGAAAATAAGCACACCGGAGAAATACCCTGTCGACTATGCGATGACGCAGAATAATCTTGGGACTGCATACAGTACTTTTGCCGAAGTACGCGAAAAAGAGGAAAATCTACTAAAAGCAATCCGCGCCTTTGAAGAGGCTTTGAAAATCCGCACACCGGAGAAATACCCTGTTGACTATGCGATGACGCAGAATAATCTTGGCAATGCATACCGTACTTTTGCCGAATTACGTGACAAAGAGGAAAATCTACTAAAAGCGATCCGCGCCTATGAAGAGGCTTTGAAAATATACACATTAGAGAAATATCCAGTTAACTATGCTATGACGAAGAATAATCTTGGCACTGCATACAGTACTTTTGCCGAAGTACGCGACAAAGAGGAAAATCTACTAAAAGCAATCCGCGCCTATGAAGAGGCTTTGAAAATCCGCACACCGGAGAAATACCCTGTCGACTATGCTATGACGCAGAATAATCTTGGAAATGCATACAGTACTTTTGCCAAAGTACGCGACAAAGAGGAAAATCTACTAAAAGCAATCCGCGCCTATGAAGAGGCTTTGAAAATCCGCACACCGGAGAAATACCCTGTCGACTATGCTACGACGCAGAATAATCTTGGCAATGCATACCGTACTTTTGCCGAAGTACGCGAAAAAGAGGAAAATCTACTAAAGGCAATCCGCGCCTATGAAGAGGCTTTTAAAATATTCACACCGGAGAAATACCCTGTCGACTATGCTATGACGAAGAATAATCTTGGCAATGCATACCGTACTTTTGCCGAAGTACGCGAAAAAGAGGAAAATCTACAAAAAGCAATCCGTGCCTATGAAGAGGCTTTGAAAATCCGCATACCGGAGAAATACCCTATTAAATATGCGATGACGCAGAATAATCTTGGCACTGCATACGTTACTTTTGCTGAAGTACGCGAAAAAGAGGAAAATCTACTAAAAGCAATTCGCGCCTATGAAGAGGCTTTGAAAATCCGCACACAGGAGAAATACCCTGTCGACTATTCTATGACGCAGAATAATCTTGGCAATGCATACCGTACTTTTGCCGAAGTACGCGACAAAGAGGAAAATTTACTAAAAGCAATCCGCGCCTATGAAGAGGCTTTGAAAATCCGCACACAGGAGAAATACCCTGTTGACTATGCTACGACGCTGAATAATCTTGGGACTGCATACAGTACTTTTGCCGAAGTACGCGACAAAGAGGAAAATCTAAAAAAAGCAATCCGCGCCTATGAAGAGGCTTTGAAAATATTCACACCGGAGAAATACCCTGTTAATTATGCTACTACACAGAACAATCTTGGCAATGCATACAATACTTTTGCCGAAGTACGCGATAAAGAGGAAAATCTAAAAAAAGCAATCCGCGCCTATGAAGAGGCTTTGAAAATCCGCACACAGGAGGAATACCCTGTTGACTATGCTGAGACGCAGAATAATCTTGGCAATGCATACCGTACTTTTTCCGAAGTACGCGACAAAGAGGAAAATCTACAAAAAGCAATCCAAGCTTATGAAGAAGCGTTAGAAATATTCACAATTGATGAATACCCCATTGGTCATGAAAAAGTATTATTGAACCTTGAAAAAGCAAAAAAGATGATAAAAAACTAAATATTGTTTTTATTATATTTTAATTTGTTTCCGTAATTTTAATAAAAAACTACAAATCGCAATTAAATTTCACTTTTCTGCCATTTTGTCATACTTTATTTTCCATTTCTCAATTTTAATAATATCCCTTTTTATAGTTGTTTTTTACCTTCTTTTTCCCGATATTTCAATACAAAATATCCCAAAAAATGAAATTTCTTTTAACTCATACCATCGAGTTATGATAACTTTTACTTTATTTTTTGAATTATCCAATCATGAATAAAAACTTTTGGAGCATGTTACAAACATGCTCCTGCGAAGAAGTAATAATTACAAAAATTTTTACACAATAACAACTTATAAATTTTCAGCATAGAAAGGGGTTACATACACTATGAAAACCAAAATTTGCATAGTCTTTATTATCATATTTTTTGCAGCGGGAGCGCTGTATGCGCAGGACATACGTAAGCCTACAGCCGCAGGCGGATTTTATCCCGATAAGCCCGAAGAACTTCGGGGCATGATAAAGTCTTACTTAGCAGAAGCAGAATACCGGCAATTTGACGGAAAACTGCATGCGGTTATTGTGCCGCATGCGGGGTACGTATACTCCGGCAAAGTCGCAGCAGAGGCATACCGGCAGCTTGAAGGCAAAAAATACGATGCAATCGTTATTGTTACTCCGAGTCATTATGAGTCTTTTTTGGAAATAAGCATATATCCGGGGGATGGACTGAAAACCCCTCTGGGAGTGGTTAATATTGACAAAGAGCTTGCCGAAAAAATTGAGAAGAGCGCCGAAATCGTCTCTTTTTCCAAGCGGGGCTATGGGCAGGAACATTCCCTCGAGGTACAGCTGCCTTTTTTGCAGACTGTTCTGCCTAACACGCCGGTTGTGCCGCTGGTGATGGGATACCAAAATTTTTCTTTCAGCTATACTCTTGGCACAGCGCTTGGGGAAGCATTAAAAGATGCTAACGTTTTACTAATTGCAAGTTCAGACCTTTCGCATTTTCACCCCTACGATGAAGCTGTACGCATGGACAGTGAAGTTATTGACGCCATACGTAATTACGACCCGTTCCTGCTGAGCCAGAATATTTTCAGCAGGCGGTGGGAAGCTTGCGGAGGGGGTCCCATTGTCGCCGTTATGGTTGCAGCCCAGGTACTCGGCGCAAACAGCGTCGAAATCATGCAGTATGCCAATTCCGGTGACGTTACAGGAGACAAGAGCTCTGTGGTGGGATATGTAAGCGCTGCGATTACCTCTAAACCGCCAAAATCTCAACAATATTCCGGGGAAGAACGGGAGATTCTCCTGAACATCGCCCGTGAAGCGGTTGAAAATTCGGTTCGGGGGAAAGCGCTTCCACCCTTAACATCGCTTCCGGGTCCACTAACAAGAAAAAGCGGTGCATTCGTAACGCTGAAAATTGATGGAACACTTCGCGGCTGTATCGGGGAAGTCTTTGCAGATAAATCCTTAGCATTTGCAGTGCAATCCACCGCAGTGAAATCCGCACTTAAAGATACTAGATTCAAACCCGTTATCGAAGAAGAATTATCCAAGCTTGAATATGAAATTTCGGTATTATCCCCGCTGCGTCTGCTGGAAAATACAGATGAAATCGTGCTCGGCAAACACGGGCTTTTACTGATAAATGGTAATTATTCAGGGCTTTTACTGCCGCAGGTTCCTGTCGAAAACAACTGGAACCGGCAGGAATTTTTAGCGTACCTGAGCCTCAAGGCGGGATTGCCACAGGACGCATGGAAATACCCCAACACCATGCTCTTCCTCTTCTCAGCCGAAGTCTTCGGTAAGGATAAAATGTAAATGCATACCTATCTATTTCAGTTATGTGCCGGTGATCCCGCTAAGCGGGATATACACATGCGATGGGATACAATCCGCTCACGCCTCTCGACGCAAAACCGGGTGACAACGAAAATGGATAAAAAAGATGGCGGCTTAATACTAATACGAAATACATCAGAACCTGAACCGTTTCATAAAATGATAACAGGAGCGCTCTCTATCGAATCAAAACCACTGAACAAAATAATATTAAAATCATAAATACTGTAGTGACGATAAGAAATTCATAAATTCTTGTTTATATAGAACATAGGTCAATTCAGCGTTAAAGAGTGGTTAAAATAATGTATTTTGCATCTCGAAAAGGTATTACGTTAGTGGGCTTGTTTTTCGGAGTAGTTGCTGCGATTTTACAGAGAGTTGGGAACCCCCCTAACATGGGTATTTGTATCGCCTGTTTTGAACGGGACATAGCAGGCGCTTTGGGTCTGCATAGAGCCGGCGCAGTTCAATATATTCGTCCGGAAATCATCGGCTTTGTTTTGGGGTCTCTTGCTGCTGCTCTGATTTTTAAGGAATTCAAGGCAAGAACGGGATCAGCCCCTATTGTCCGGTTTATTCTGGGATTTTTTGCAATGACAGGCGCTTTAGTCTTCTTGGGTTGTCCCTGGCGAGCGCTGCTTCGTCTTGCCGGCGGTGACGGAAATGCTATTCTTGGATTACTGGGTCTCATCGCCGGGGTATGGATTGGCGTGCTTTTCATAAAGTCCGGCTACAATCTGGGTCGCAACAGAAAAACCAACACTGCGGTTGGCTGGGTGATGCCTGCAATGATGGTCGGACTGCTTCTGCTGCTCCTCTTTCGACCGCAATTACCGACAGTTGCGGTATTTTTCAGCGCCACTGGACCCGGAGCGCTGCATGCTCCAATTCTGGTCTCCCTGCTTGCCGCTGTGGCTATCGGCTTTCTTGCTCAAAGAACGCGTTTTTGCACGATGGGCGCCATCCGGGATGTTATTCTTATCAGGGACATTCATCTCCTTTGCGGTGTATTCGGTCTTCTGGTGGGCGCTGCTGTCACAAACATACTATTTAATCAGTTTCATCCCGGTTTTCAGGGGCAGCCCATTGCCCACACCGAACACCTGTGGAACTTTGGGGGCATGGTTTTGGCTGGTCTTGCTTTTGCGCTTGCCGGCGGTTGTCCCGGGCGGCAGCTTTTTCTATCCGGCGAAGGGGATGGAGACGCGGCGGTCTTTGTCATCGGTATGATTGCCGGCGCAGCCTTCGCACATAATTTTGCTGCCGCAAGCACCCCGGCGGGAACAGGCGAATGGGGACCGGCTTCTGTTATAATGGGACTGGTTGTTTGTCTTGGTATCGGGTTTACCATGAGGCAAAAGGCATAAACGGAGATAAAGGTTATGATTGAAAAGCTCAATGTAAGCGGGCTCTCTTGTCCGCAGCCTGTTTTTGAAACCCGGAAAAAAATGAAAGAGATGGGAGAGGGCGTTTTAGAAGTTCGTGTGGACAGCGGAACGTCACTGGATAATATCACAAGAATGGCTGTGAATGAGGGATGGAAAGTTGAGGTGAAAGAGGAACAAAAGGAATATATACTTATTCTATCAAAATTACAGGATGGGTAAGAATTTGGGTTCTTCTGAAATTTTGTTTGAAATGAGCTAAATAATTAATAATGAATTATTCTTTGATTGTCATTTCTAATGAATATATTCTCTAATGTCATTTCGAACGAATTCGAGAAATCTCGTTTATTATTTTTTTACACTTAAATCTCTTATTGCTGAATAAAGTATCCAATTATTGCAATGACCTTTCCAAATGTCGTAGATAAAACCTCATATCTATGAGATTTCTCCCCGAGTACTCGGGGCTCGAAATGACACATGGTATTACTTGATTATTTTGTACAAACAAAAGTGCGGATGAACCAAAATTTGGAGGAGAAAATGATTTATCTGGATAATGCTGCTACCTCGTTTCCTAAACCTGAAGAAGTAGGACCGGCAATGCTCCATTTTCTTGAGAATGTAGGAGCTAATCCCGGGCGCTCCGGTCACAGGCTTTCTATTGAGGCAGGTCGCATACTGTACGAGACAAGAGAGAGTGTAGCGGAATTATTCAACGTTAAGGACCCTCTGCGAATTGTATTCGGAATAAATGCTACCGAAGCTATAAATCTTGCCTTAAAAGGACTGCTGAGACCGGGAAACCGCGTGATTACGAGCAGCATGGAACATAATTCAGTCATGCGTCCCCTCAGAGAGCTGGAGAAAAAGGAGATTGACATTACTGTTGTTCCATGTTCTTCTCAAGGCTTCCTTGATCCAAAAGACATAGAAAATTCGATTGATAAAAACACCGTGTTAATTGCCCTCAACCATGCTTCCAATGTAGTGGGCAGTCTGCTGCCGGTTTCTGCTGTCGGAGAAATCGCAAGGAAACATAATCTCCTTCTCATGGTAGATGCAGCCCAGACTGCCGGCTGCTGCCCGATCGATGTTGAAGAAAACATGATAGACCTGTTGGCATTCACGGGGCACAAGAGCCTATATGGTCCTCAGGGAACCGGAGGACTCGTCATCGGAGAACGGGTCGACATTGAACAATTAAATCCTTTAAAGACCGGGGGAACAGGGAGTAAATCTGAGCATGAGTACCAACCCCGTTTTCTCCCGGATTTGTGCGAAAGCGGAACGCCGAATACTGTGGGGTTAGCAGGACTGGATGCCGGTGTACAATTTGTCATTAAACAGGGTATAGATAAGATACGCCGGCACGAGATTGACCTCACACGGCGTTTGATCGAAGGATTGAATCAAATTCCCGAAGTCATTATTTACGGCGGTTCTGAACCGGAAAATCAGATAGCCGTAGTTTCTTTTAATATTAGGGATACCTTCCCTTCCGAAGTGGGATTACAGCTTGATGAGGGATATGGTATTATGTGCCGGATTGGGCTTCATTGTGCACCGGCAGCCCACAAAACAATTGGGACGTTTCCCATCGGCACTGTTCGCTGTAGTATGAGTTACTTCAATACACATAGTGAGATAGACCAGACAATCAAAGCAGTGGCTGACATTGCTAAAACCAGCAAGAGCTAATGTATGGATGGAAATTTTAGTGTTGTTCTTTTTTATTCTACAAGTGCAGCCATAAGAGCGGAGAAGTTAATACAGGGGGCAGGACTTAATGTGAAGCTTATTCCTGTGCCGCGCAATCTTAGTTCCGATTGTGGCATCTGCCTCCGCTTTGATAATAATGATATAGAAGAAATCCGAACTATCTTAAAGACACAAGAAATAGAGTACGATAGTATTCACCAGATGTGATGCTTTATATATGCAACTTCGGATAACGCTGGAAGCGGCTCTCCCGCCAAATGCCCTCAGGTAATATTCTCACTAAAACGTAAATTCAAAACATAATGCTGTGTTATTCCCGCTCATTACGGAGAGCGTTAAATAGTTTAAATTTTGGAAAAGTCGAAGGTGAATCCCGAGTACTCGGGAGACAGCGTAGGTACATTTCTCTGTTGGTGATAACACCAACAGAGAACTTAAAATGCAAACAATTTTATGACCCGAGTAGTAACAGGCTCACCAGCAGAGAAAAAAACACTTGATTTTTTGTTTTTATGCATATACTATAAATGTATGTAATTTATGATAAATTCGGACAATTAGAGACCAGGAGTTATTATACAACCTGAATAATGCGAGAATTTTTATCTCAGTATATTCACATTAATGGTGGAATATCCTAAAGCTTTACAGGGCTACCTGTTCATTAAACAGTAGAACAGACATTCCTGTCCGTTCACAAAATAGTAGAATAGACATTCTTGTCTGTTCACAAAATAGTAGAATAGACATTCCTGTCTGTTCATTAAATAATTATAGCATTATCCATCAATCTTTTGGAACTATGTTGATGATATACTTGAATCGATCCGGAAATTTGATATAATTCTCCCAACTCGCATAATTTATTCTATTTTAACCCAAAATAGTCTAAGGTCGCCCTGAAATTCGCTTCAGAGTATTGTAGAGACGGATGGCGATGCGTCTCAAATATTGCGCTTTTTTCGCATTATTTTTCATGGAACGTGTGAGCAAGAGACGCATGCCATGCGTCTCTACAGGGAATTAAAGTCTCCCCCTTTTTTAAAGGGGGACTAAGGGGGATTTACGTTTTCATCCGGAAAGGTAACGATCATCCGGAATGTGTACAAACAACCGGAATAGGTACGATAATCTGTAACGAGTACAATCATCCGGAATGGGCACAAATGGAATAACATACAGATGGATTGGTATGATTTATAAATTTCTATTTACAACTCGTAGGGGCGTTATTTATAACGCCCTATAATACAAATTTTTGGAATAGAAAAAAATAATTCGTATATTAGCTTATGTACAGGTTTCTCCATTTACAGGATTGATACCGGTTTTATTTCCCTTTAAAAAAAATTACATGATAGCATTAGCAATAGATATACACATTTTATTACCTTAATTTTTTCAGGGGTGCTCCGATGAAGAAATGCTCTTTAATACTTGTTTCAGCATTAATGATGAGTCTCGTCTGCAACGTCTTTGCCCAGGAACAGGCGGGCGATATATATCGAGTGTACGTGACGACAAGACAACAGGTTGAATCTCTCATTAAACATGACGTAGACATAGTAGCAACCAACTATGGTCGTTCAATTGATATTCGCTGCTCTAAGGAAAAAGCCGATAGTATCGCTTCGGTTGGTTTGCGGATAGAACTTGTTATGACCGCAGCAAAAGCGGCAGCCGCAATGGAGGTGCCCGAAGGATTTCACGATTACGAAGAAACAAAAGCATTTCTTGAACAAATGGCTGCGTTGTATCCTTCAATAACCGTGCTTGATTCAATTGGAAGGAGCACGGAAAACAGGGCGTTATGGGCGCTAAAAATCTCCGACAATCCTGCTGTCGATGAAGATGAACCCTGCTTCCTGATGGAAGGATGTATTCACGGGAATGAACATCATTCCCTGGAAGTATGCTTATATTTTATTCAGTATTTATTAGAAAATTACGGCATTGATCCTGAGGTAACCTTTTGGGTTGACAATCGTGAAATCTGGGTTGTGCCGCTGGTTAATCCCGACGGACATGAGCTCAACCAGCGATACAGCGCCAACGGTATAGACCTTAATCGAAATTTCGGCTACTGGTGGGGTTTTACCGCATCACGATATGGCACAGCCCCGTTTTCAGAGCCGGAAACCCAGGCAATTCGCGACCTTGCACTTGCCATAAGACCGTACGGCTCATTTGCCTTTCACACTGCAGGTCGAATTGTTCTATATCCCTGGGCTTATATTTCAACTTTAGTTTCCCCGGATGATGCACTCTTTATCGAAACAGGAAGTGAGCTAACCGATTCAATTAATACAGTTGACCCTCAAAGACAATATGAATTGCGGCGTTCGGGTGTCTGGTACTGGCACGGCGGTGAACACAATGATTGGATGTATTCTCAACAAGGCATGCTGTCTTTCACATTAGAATTGATGACCAGTCAGTCTGCTCCGCCATCGGAGCGGGAAAACGAGGTAGTTCTCCCTTCCTTTCGTGTAATGCTGCGCCGACCTGACAGGAGCGGAATAACCGGGTTGATTACCGATGCAACAACCGGTGAACCGCTGACAGCCACGGTGAAAATTGTTGAAATTTTTGATGAGCAACTTCAGCCGCGGACGCCTGAACCACTGTATGGTCGATACATTCGATTCCTTACAACAGGCACATATACTTTAGAAGTATATATCCCCGGATATCTTAGGGAAATACAACAGATTACCGTAAACGAAGGTGACCCGATGCAGACAATCGATTTTCAAATGGTAAGGGCTGCCGATATTGTCTACTTTACTTCTATGGTAGATGATGATATGTCCGGTTTAAGTCAGGGTGATGGGAACGGTGTATTTAATCGCGGAGAAACAATTGAATTCGGAGTATCTGCAAAAAATATCGGCACTTCCGGAGTGCAGAATGTGTACGGTATTTTAAGCACTGGTTCACCATACATGACTATTGCTCAGGATTCACTATTTTTTGGTGATATTGACTCATTGTCAAGCGCAGAGGGAGTAAATAATTTCATAGTAACAATTGCACCCGACGTCATGCCCGGTAGGAAGATCGAGATGCACATCGATTTTTATGATGACGCCGGTACCCACTGGGAATCCTCGTTTTACAAAAGGGTTCAGGGCTTCTTCGATAATATGGATATTGAAGGCAGAGAGCAGTGGACGCACTGTTTTGTTGAGGGTGCATCCAATACACAGGATGACTGGCAATACGGGGCGCCCAATGGTGAAAGCACGGACCCATCGTATGCGTATTCTCTGGATTTTATCTGGGGCAATGACCTTGGCGAGGGAAACTGGAACGGAAGTTACCAAAGCAACGTACATAACTACTTACAGATGAGGACGCTCGATTGCTCAGGCTGGAATGAGGTCTACCTGCAGTATTACCGGTGGCTGGATGTTTCGTCCGGCGACCGGGCATATATCAGCGTAAACGGCCAGGTTGTTTGGGAAAATTACAATGCGACAATTTCCGAATCAAAGTGGGCGCTGCAAACAGTAGACATCTCCTCCGCCGCAGGGGGACAAGACTCCGTGGTAATCCGCTTCGGATTGCAATCTGACGAGTACGGTACGAACGGCGGGTGGAATATTGACGACGTTTTAGTGCACAATGAGGTTATATTCACTGGAGTCAACAACCCACCGGCAATACTAACAACATCGCTGCGTGATGCTTTCGCGGATGAAGTTTATCTCGATACTCTTGTGGTCATGGACCCCGATATAGGCGACGTGTTAACCGTTGTGCTTCTTTCAGGACCAGACTGGTTATCGATAGAATTGCAAGATGGTTTATTCATATTAACCGGAACTCCGACAATCGATGATATAGGTTTTATTATACCCGTATCGATTCGGGTTGAAGATTCCGGCGGGCTTTTCGACATATTTAATACCACAATTGATGTTTACCGGGAAAAAATTACTCCGGATGAGTTCCGCCTGTACCAGAATTACCCCAACCCTTTCAACTCAGGTACGAAGATAACATTTGACCTTCCCGAGCCGCAGCACATCACTCTTGCTATATATAATATCCTCGGGCAGAAAGTCAAAACGATTGTATCCGATTCATTTCCTGTGGGGATTTACACGTTTATCTGGCAGGGAGACAATACACATGGAGAAAAAGCTGCAGGTGGAGTATATTTTGTCAGATTAACCGGTCAAAACCAGCAAATGACCCGAAAATTACTGCTGGTGAGATAAACATTATATTACATTAACAATGGTGCAAAATTTTGCACTATTTTAATAGTAGAAACTGGAATCTATGTGAATAAAAATAGAAATAAAACAGGAAAATAGTAAAAATAAAGGAATCTTAATATTTGGCACGATATTTGCATTATTTACAATTGTAAAGAATTTAAATTTTTATTGAAATTTACGATGTTCGGGAACTTTTTTATTCTTGGTGTCGTAAAAAAATTAAATAAGATTATTATATTAATTAAAAGTTTATTTTTAATGCCGCGACACCGTTAGCTGAAATTCTAATTATAATAATTCTCATGCTGCGCTTCCTATTGAGACTCCTGCTGTAGATGCTTATACTGCACGATTACAAGATTGCTGAAAATTACATTTTTCTACGATATTAAAGAAGTTCCAGTAATAAACGATAATCCGGCATAAAATTTGCAGTTTATAAAAGAATTAGACCATTATAACTTTTGCAAAATAGCATCAATTTTATTGAATTTGGTGGTTGTTTTTTGTAATTACATTTTTTAAATAAGAGCAAATAAACTAAAATTGATTTATTTTATTGACCATTTTTAATCATATAACATATAAATACTTGAAAGACTAATAGTCAAACTTTAGTTATCAATCAGTCATAATAATAGGAGCAACTATCATGAAAAAACTTGGAATTATTTGGTTATTATCATTAACAGTTGTAAGCCTGTCGTTTTGCAGAAAAGACGTTAATGGTCCAAATAATGTAATTAACGATCAACAGAGTAATTTGTTATCTTTAACGGCGGTGTACAATGAGAGATATAGTGAAATGGGAGCGAACATAGAAAAACTTGTCTTAGTAGATTATTTCAATCCGACTAATTATAAGGTTTTAACGGACACATTATTCAGGCCATGGTGGGTAAAATTTTCTCACGATAAAAGTAAGATTATTTTTGCTGATGCACATACACTACATACGGCGGAGGATTTAGGTTATCAATTTTTTATTTATGACGTTAAGGATAGTACCTTTAAAACATTTGGTGAATTTGAAGGAGGGCACTTTCCGTTATGCGGAATTAAGCCTTTTTGGAATCACGAAGGCACGGGATTCTATTTCACGACGTATCCTCCTCCTTTTTCAAGTTCAAAATCTGTTTTATTCTTTGATATTACCATGGAAAAAGTGTGGAATATAGTAAATAGTAAAAGCTCGTGGTCAGCCGTATCTCCTGAGGCATTGATAGATGAAAATACACTCATGGTTTTTTCAAATGATTCCCTCGTTACCGGTCAGACGCCCGGTTTTTACCTCATGGATATAAATGGTAATTATCTTTCCAGAGTAAATAATCCGCATTTATTAGGGAGATCAAAAAGTGGAATGTTGATTAGAGCAAGGTGTATTGATTGGAATAACAGATTAAAACTATTATTATACGCTGAAGCGATTCAAACGATCCATATTACATATAAAATTTCTGTAACAAATTTAGATGGAACTTATTATACAAATTATACTTCCGGTGAATACGATGATTTACATCCTGTTTGGGGGCCCGATGGAAAAACAATTATTTTTGAAAGAACACCTTTAATACATGCTAATGAATAT
>Ga0114930_10002162_pt1 | contig 17958 bp, 15 predicted proteins | sample AnhtaG_FD_87300 | JGI IMG/M metagenome (GOLD analysis project Ga0114930, IMG submission 87300) | Deep subsurface microbial communities from Anholt, Denmark to uncover new lineages of life (NeLLi) - Anholt_01485 metaG | ecosystem: Environmental > Aquatic > Marine > Oceanic > Sediment | place... | reverse complement strand
TGGTGACGTCGGAGTATTTTTGCGGGCTGCCGGGTGTCTGGGAATCTCTAAAGTTGTTTTTTTGCCAACCGGCGTGGGACCTGATAATGAAGGTTATAAAACTCATCAGGAGTCCCTACTTGGGGATGTTATGGAACAATATCCAGAGCAGGTTATTGCTTTCTGTACCATTGATGAAGCTGATCCCGAGGCGGCTGAGATTGTTGAGCAGGGCCTCCAGGCTGGTGCCGTGGGTATAAAGCTTATTGGCGGTCACCCCAGTTTTTATGACGAACCCCTTAATTCAGAAAATATGTATAGGGTTTATCAAAAGGCGGCTGAATACGGGGTGCCGGTTTTGCTTCACGGAAGCATTATCAATATTCCCGAATTAAAAGACCAGTTAGACCAGGTCTATTCAGATTTTCCTGAGGTGACCTTTATCCATGCTCACTACTGCTCAACAATAATGAGCGGGATAAATCTTGACCAGTGCGCCGAACTCTTGGATAAACACCCTAACTTGTATATTGATCTTTCCATGGGTGGGGGCATTGCCAGATATCATAAATACTTAAAGCAAGACCTGGCACAAATAAAAGATTTTGTCTTAACTTATCAGGATAGAATCTTGTTTGGTTCAGATATTATTTTAGATGACTCATCACACAAAGACTTTGATTGGCTCTATCAAAGGATTAAGTGTGATATTGACCTCCACCAACAGCCAGAATATACCTGTGAGTTTGGCGAGGCGGATTGGTTGCATAATGGTTTCAATTTTGATAGAGAAGTCCTTAGAAAACTCTATTACGAAAACCCCAAGAAAGTCCTTGGTTGGTAATTACTACCTATAACCTCCTCAATTAGATTCTGACAGCGTCCGTCCCCGAGTTATTCCCTAGAAAGAGTGCCACTTGGGCAAAATGGGACACATTCCTGACGTGTGATGACCTTGTCCCTTACCCTCCAATGAGCGCCTGCTCCCTCTCTGCTTGGACTTATGACTCTTTATGGACAATTCTATTGACAAATGTCCACGACTTGTGTATAATGCCATGTATTACAAAACCTAAAGGCTTGCCTGAGGTAGCAGGATATGGCAAAGAAGGTGGTTGTCACTGGTGGAGCTGGCTTCATTGGTTCGCATCTGGCTGAACGCCTGGCCAAAAAGCAATACCGTGTTGTCATACTGGATAACCTTTCCACCGGCGAAATGGCAAATGTAGAGCCACTGCTTAAGAAGGACAATGTAGAGCTCATCCAAGGCAGCGTTACTGATCTTCCTCTGCTTAGGAAGCTTTTTCAGGGTGCTCACTATATTTTTCACCAGGCCCCTATGCCCAGTATGCTTCTAAGCCTAGATAATCCACAGGCTTCCCACCAAGTCGGTATAACCGGAACCCTGAATGTTCTTCTGGCAGCCAGGGATAGCGGTGTAAAAAAGGTTATCTATGCTTCGTCTTCAGCCGTGTATGGTGATAGCCCTATCCAGCCCTTGAAGGAAGACATGCTACCCAGTCCCCAATCTCCCTACGCTGTAACTAAACTTGCTGGTGAATACTATTGCTATGTCTTTCACCACGTCTATGCTCTCCCCACTATTTGCTTGAGATATTTCAATGTGTATGGTCCGAGGCAGGATCCAGAGTCTCCATATGCCTCGGTCATCCCTAGATTCATAAGTAGGGTTTCTCAAGGAAGCCCGCCTATTATTTTGGGGGATGGTGAACAGACTAGGGACTTCACCTTTATCGGAGACACGGTCGAGGCGAATATCCTCGCCGCTGAAAGCGATGCTATCGGTGTCTTCAACATCGGGGGAAGCGAGAGCGTCACTATAAACCAGCTAGCCAGGCTCATCATTGAACTTTTGGGAAGCAATGTTGAGCCGGTTTATGGGGAGCTGAGACCTGGTGATATAAGACACAGCCTGGCAGATATTTCTAAAGCTAACACCCTTGGCTATGAACCAAAGTGTAGTTTGGAGGCTGGACTGGAGAAGACTATAAGGTGGTTTTCCAAAGGGGGATAACCAGGGCTGAATAAAGCTAGAGGATAAAGTGAAAGGTGGTTGTTGGTTTGAAAGCTAAAGCCTGCCGCCAGATGCGGATTGCTTGCTTTGGATTCAGTTTTATTGATTATACTATCGAGCTAGCCAATGCCCTCTCTCGGAGGGAAGTAGATGTCCTTCTGCTGCTGCCGGATGAACACATGGAGGAACACCTGGACTCTATTGAGGGGCGGGTCAGAAAGTATATCTATAGGCAGCCACGGCTTTATTCTCCTACCAACGTGCTCCTAGTCCGTAGATTACTCCAGCAGTTATCTGCATTTAGCCCCGATATTATTCATATTCAAGGTGGGCATCCTTGGTTTTCTCTGGCTCTACCTTGGTTAAGATTAAAAAGGCATCACATAGTGAGCACTCTTCACGATGCCAGGCCCCACTTGGGAGAAAATCACCTGAGAACAAGGTTCACTATGGTCTTGACCAGGAAGTATTCAGGGCGGATTTTTGTTCATGGCAGGAAGATAAAAGAGCTAATGGCGCAGTGTTACCCGGATAATAAGATACATGTAATACCGATTGGGGAGCATAATGTAGCTCCACTCAGGAAATATGAAACAGGGCTAAAGGAGGAGGGGAACTTAGTCCTGTTTTTCGGCAGGATCTATCAGTATAAGGGACTGGAATATTTAATCCGTGCTGAGCCGTTAATTACCGATGAGGTGCCGGGGGCAAAGATAGTTATCGCCGGGAGGGGGGAGGACTTTGAAAGGTACCAGCGGATGATGGTGAATAGAGAAAATTTCATAGTGCATAATCACTATATTAGCTTCAAACAGGGGGCAGAACTGTTTGAAAGGTGCTCTCTGGTTGTGTTGCCCTATATTGATGCATCTCAAAGCGGGGTGGTAGTTGCAGCCTATGGATTTAAGAAACCGGTGGTGATAACGGATGTGGGCAGTCTGCCCGAGGTTGTAGATGATGGGGTGACAGGATATATCGTGCCGGCGAGAGACGAAGTAGCCTTGGCTGAAGCGGTAATTAAACTGTTAAAAGACAAGGCTTTGAGGAAAGAGATGGGTGAGAACGGCTACCAGAAGTTAAAAAAGGATTTCTCGTGGGACGGAATCGCTGAAAAGACTATCCAGGTCTACCGGGAAGTCTTGGCAGGAAATAGGTGAAGATAGGTGCCATGCGAATAAGGAATCCCCTCCAGATAAATGACTGGGAAATCAATAAATTCTTAGTGGTAATTATAGCTGCCCATCTGGCTATGCTGGTGGTAACCAGCTTGCATCTTGGGGGCTTGGGCTTTTCAGCCCTTAGAGGAGCCATCGGCTTTATTTACCTCACATTTATCCCCGGGCTTATTATTCTCAGGCTTCTGAGGATACACCGGCTGAGTCTAATTGAGAATACCCTCTATTGTGTCGGCCTGAGTATTGTCTTCCTGACGCTTGTTGGATTTGTCTTAAATGCCGTTTACTCTTTCTTTGAGTTGTCGTATCCCTTGGGCACATCCCCTTTAGCCATCACTACGATTGTAATTCTTATTGCCCTTACCATCTGGAGCTACTATCGGGATAGGGGCTTTTCAGAGCCGGGTTACCTGGAGGTGAGCGATATCCTCTCGCCCCCGGCGTTGTTTCTATTTCTGCTTCCTATGTTGAGCGTCGTCGGGGCTTATTTGGTTAATTACCACCATTCTAATGTTATTCTTATGATATTAATTGCCCTTGTTGCCCTGATTGTAGTTCTTATCGCCTTTGGTGTCTTCATTCCAAAACAGTTATACCCGCTGGCAGTATTCATGATTGCCATTTCTCTCTTTTATCACTGCTCGTTAATCTCTCCCTATCTTACGGGGGCAGACGTTAAAGTTGAATACTACGTCTATGGGTTGACGAATCTGAATCTATTTTGGGATTCAGCACTTCCCTATCACAGCAATAGCGTTTTGAGCATTACCATGCTGCCGGTGATGTATTCCTCTCTATCTGGCATTGAAGGGACGTGGGTATTTAAAGCAATCTACCCCTTCTTCTTTGCTCTGGCGCCGCTCGGTTTATACCATGTGTATCAGAAGCAGAGCGATAAGACAATCGCCTTCCTGGGCTTTTTTTACCTCGTGTCTATTAGCGGAATCTATACTCAGATGTTGTCGATAGCCAAACAGGAGGTTGCGGTACTATTCCTCGTCTTAATGGTGATGATGATTGTCGCCCGAGAATTCGACAGGTTTGGAAATCGCCTGCTGTTTATTCTCTTTAGCTTTGGCCTCGTTGTCTCTCATTATGGGATATCGTATCTATTTATAGTCTTCCTGATAATTACCTTTGTGGCTACCTCCTGCATTCCGCAATTAAAGAGTCCGCAATTAAAGGGTAGCGGCGCGTCCCTTACCTGGGGTTCTATGGCATTGTTTATTGTTCTGGCTCTGACCTGGTATATGTATGCTGTAAGCTCATATACCTTTGATGCCCTGGTAAGTGCCGGTAGTCATATCTACAATAACATTGCCGGGCTTTTTAGACCCGCGGAGTACCAGATAATGGCGGTTGTTCCTACGGAGGCAGCCCTCCCATTACGCCAGGTAGCCAGGGTCATCTACGCTATGATGCCGGTCTTCATCACCGTTGGCATTATCAAGCTGCTGATAAAGCGCCGCCATATGCAGTTCGGCGAGGAATATATCGTGTTTTCACTGATAGGCTTTGCCATATTGGCTGTCAGTTTCCTTACTCCATGGCTCACGGGAATGAATTTTGGCAGGTGGTATTTCTTCATGATTCTCTTCCTCGCCCCATTTGCCATTATCGGTGGCATCACCGTTCTCAAAGGGTTGGCGAAGCTATTTAGGCTTAGTTCTCCTTATGCTACTAATGTCGTCAGGGTCATCGGCTCGGTTATTCTGGTGTTATTCTTCCTGTTTAGTAATGGCTTTATCTATGAGCTCGCTAATGAGGATCCAAACTCGATTTCTTTAAGTCAGGAGAATATTGTGAAATACGGAAGTGAAGCTCGCTTGGGTTCCTTTTATGCGACGATAGTCCCCGAGCAGGAAGTTTATTCCGCCAGATGGCTGTCTCAGCATCAGGATAGCCAGTTAAAAACATATGCCGATATAATTCGGAGGGGCTGGGTGCTTCCTGCCTATGGGCTAATGCGTGAGGAAGATTCTTTTAGATATGCACTATCGGACGAATATAATCCCGGGGAGGATTACGTCTATCTGGGATATCTTAATGTCCGTTATGGCTTAGCACCAACGGTCTTGTCGGCGGGAGAGATGTGGGATGTCGGTGAAATCTATCCACTGCTAAGTAGCAAAAATAAAATATACTCGAACGGGGGCAGTGAAATCTTTAGATGAGTCTGGCCAAAGATGCGCTGCCAGACTGGAGCGACACTTAAGTAAGTGCGCTGTGAGACTCTGGAGATGCCGAGCCTCCAGCGTCAAAAAAGGTGAGAGGTGAAGAAGTTAAAATATGATTTACGCCGGGCTTACCAAACCTTGAGGGGCAAAAAGACTGACCTGTCAGGCATAGTCCTTCACGCCGGAGACAAAGGTACTTGGGATAGTCGCTGGATACTTGACCCCTGTGTTCTTAGACTGGGGGATAAGTATTATATGTGGTTTACCGGATATGATGGTAGACATCTTAGAATTGGATTAGCCACAAGCAATAATGGTAGAGATTGGGTTAAGCATCCCAGTAACCCGTTATTAGACCGGGGAATGCCTGGGGCTTGGGACAGTAGCCATGTTTATAACCCCTGTGTGGTTATGGTTGGGGATAGGCTATATATGTGGTATGCCGGAGCCAATGTTGAGAAAGGGGGGTGGCAGGTACAAATTGGTGTGGCAATTAGCCGAGATGGTGAAAGCTGGGTAAAGTTTTCGGCTAACCCAGTGCTATCCCCTGAGGAGATTTGGGAGTCACATAGCGTCTTTGGTCCTTGCGTGCTCAAGATTGGTGGCAAATACTACATGTGGTATGCCGGGGGAGAAATACCTCGGGGCATTGGTTTGGCTACCTCTGGTGATGGTCAAACTTGGGTTAAATATGCCTCTGGTCTAGTCCTGGAAGGTGTACCTGGAACTTGGGAAGATGTTGGCATGGATAGACCTTGTGTCATCACCGATGGCGATATGTATTACATGTATTACTCCGGGATTCAAGGGCCTTATACCCGGATTGGATTAGCCGTCTCCCGAGATGGACGAAGTTGGAGTAAGTCATCGGCTAATCCAGTTCTCGATCTGGGTGAAGGCTCGTGGGACGATACCTTTGCTGCTGACTGTTGGGTGATGAAAATGGACAGTGAATATTATATGTGGTATCGGGGGCACGACGGCAAGTATAGCCACCTTGGTCTAGCCACCTCACCTGACGGAGTCAACTGGAGGAAAATGAAATCATGAAAGGCTGGTTCAGTCGTTGCCTGCCAACAGCAGTGTCTCTCTCTTTTGATGAATACCAGCGCTATAAGTTCGTCTCGGAGCTTATCGCCAAGCTTGGGGGCCGGACTATCCTGGATGTGGGGGGAGGTGCTGGTGTCGTAAGGCGTTTCCTGAAAGATAGAGAGATATTAGTCCTTGACATAAATCAGGGTGACGTTATTGGTGATGGTGCAGCGCTGCCATTCCGGGAGGGCTCCTTTGACGGCGTTATCAGTGTTGATGCCCTGCAGTATGTCCCCCCCAAAAAGCGGGAAGAGTTTTTATCCGAACTCATCAGGGTGGCCAGGAGGTATGTCATTATCACATCTCCATTTGCCGAGCCGACTATGTTAAAGGCGGAGAAGGAGTGCAATCAATTTTATCGTAAGCTTTATGGAGAGGACTACTACTGGCTTAAGGATGGCGTCAATGAGGGATTGCCTGAATTTACCCAGGTGGAAGAGATTGTTGGAAAACACCAGGTGGAGATTTATGATAATGGCTCGTTGCGTTTATGGGTAGTGATGTTGAAACTACACTTCCTGATAAAGCGCTCAGTATTACTATATCCTCTTAGCTTTGTTCTTAATGGCATCTATAGCGGGATAGTATATAAGCTGATGAAGTATCAGACACCAAGTGTGCGCCAGGTTGTTCTAGCCAGACTTGGGGGAGGATAGCATTATGGATATAAAAGAATTTTTAGAGGGTAAAAGCATCTTAGTTACCGGCGGCACCGGCAGTTTTGGTCGCCAAATTGTTTCGAAGCTGGTGAAATTCCAGCCGAGCAGGGTTGTGGTCTTCAGCCGAGATGAGAAGAAACAACAGGACATGGTTGACGAGTTTGAGGAGTATAGCCGTTTCCTAGAATTCGTTGTCGGCGATGTTCGGGATTATGCCCGGCTTTATGAGGCAATGAAGAGTATTGACCTGGTGTATCATGCTGCCGCATTGAAGCAGGTCCCAAACTGCGAATCCCATCCCTTTGAGGCAGTGAGGACCAATGTTCTTGGTGCTGAGAATGTGAGAAGGGCGGCAATAGAGAATGAGGTGGCGGCTGTGATCACTATAAGTACGGATAAGGCAGTTAAACCGGTTAATGTAATGGGCATGACCAAGGCGCTCCAGGAAAGGATAATGCTTAATCCAATCAGCGAGAGGTGGGGGACGAAATTTATCTGTGTGCGTTACGGGAATGTGATTGGTAGCCGAGGGAGCGTAATTCCGTACTTTAAGCAGCGAATAGAGAAAGGCAAGTTTTTGCCCATCACGCATCCGAGGATGACAAGATTCGTCTTGACGCTGAAGGAGGCAGTCAGTTTGGTCTTTGAAGCTACAGTGGCGGGTGAGGGGGGGGAACTGTTCGTTAGGAAGATGCCAGCCTGCTATGTAATAGACCTGGCAAAGGCGGTTTCCAAGGCAGTGACGGGGAGAGATGACTACCCTATGAGAGAGGTTGGTATCAGACAGGGGGAAAAGATTGATGAAGTGTTGGTTTCAGAAGAGGAGATGCTTAGAGCAGTTGAAGGTAAAACATATATCGTTATCCGTCCTTATGGGGTGGTAGAAAAGGCGGCATTAACCAAAGACCTGAAGGAATATACTTCTAATAATGCCCGGATGCTTAATGAAGCTGAGCTCATTTCTCTACTGAAGAAAGATGGGTTGGTGTGATACATGGATGCCGGCGCTACTTGCTAGGGCAAGGGAAACCGTTTTAGACAATGGAGGTGTTGATGGCGACTCTAATCACCGGGGCTTCGGGGAAACTAGGCAGCGAGCTTAAAAAGGTTTATCCCCAGGCATTAACGCCAACCCGTCAGGAGATGGGCTTAACCGCTCCAAAAGCCATTTATGACTACTTATCAAATCATACACCGGATATGGTAATACACACCGGAGCCTTAACTGGAATTAGAGAGTGTGAGGAAAATAGAGAATTGGCTTGGAAAACCAACGTATTGGCAACTGAAGATTTAATAAAGGCTTGTTCCATGCTTAATGGTGAATGCTACTTCATTTATATTTCTACAGCTTGTGTTTTTTACGGGGACAGGGGTAATTACTCCGAAGATGACGTACCCTATCCCAAGAACTTCTACAGCCTGACTAAGCTGCTTGGTGAGTTTGCCATCAGCCATTACCCTCAGGCTAACCGGCTTGTTATCAGAACCAACTTCGTCGCCAGGGAGAAATGGCCCTATCCTAAGGCTTTTACCGACAGATGGGGAACGTACCTATTTGCCGATGATTTAGCCTTAGCTATCAAGAAAGTAGCTGACCAGAGATTAACAGGAGTGATTCACATCTGTGGCAAGGAAAAATTAAGCATGTATGACCTAGCCAGGATAACTACTCCAGACATAAAACCGATGACACTGGTCGAATATGCTGGCCCGCCGCTGACTCAGGACATGAGCTTGATTACTAAAAGAATTCAGCCTTTTGAATTAAGGCGGGGGATATAGCCAGGATGAGCTACCCCAAGGTATTCATTACAGTCCTGAACTGGAACGGGAAGGAGGTAGTAAAAGAATGCCTCGAATCAATAAAGGGGGTGGATTATCCCAATTATGAGGTGGTGGTGGTGGATAATGGCTCGACGGATGGCTCTCAGAAGGAGATAGAGGAGAATAACCCTTATGTCCACCTGGTTAAAAGCAGGGAAAATGTTGGCGTCGCTGAAGGGCAGAATATTGGTCTCAGGTATGCGTTAGAAAATGGCATGGATTATGTTTTTGTTTTAAATAATGATACCACCTTGGATAAAAACATCTTGAGTGAGTTGCTCAAAATTGCCGAGGGTGACTCAAAGATTGGTGTAGTTGTGCCCAGGACCTACTCCGCTGAAGAGCCAGATAAGGTTCAATCAGCCGGCGGCAGGATAGACTGGAACCGGGGCAAATGCTATCACCTCCAGGCTGCTGAGGCCGGCAGTAACGGAATGGAAATTGACTATCTTGGCTCAGCGTTGATAAAGAGGCAGGTCATAAAGGAAATCGGCCTCTATGATCCCAGATACTTCGCCTACTGGGAAGATACAGACTTTTGCACTCGGGTAAAAAGGGCTGGCTTTCGGGTGGTCTGTGCCCTAAAGGCAAGGTTGTGGCATAAAGGTACCTATTCTGTTGGGAGAATAGCCGGTTTCTATGAATACTATTTCACCAGGAATCGTTTTTGGTTTATGAAGAGGTATGCCACACGGAGGCAGTTTGTTTCTTTCATCTGCTGGTTTTTCTTTTTTGAGTTATGGCTTAGAAGTGGCATACTGCTAATACTTCGTCGAAAGCCTAAAGCCTGCTTATCCCTGTATCAAGGGGTGAAGGATGGAATCTGGGGGAAGCTTGATGAATCCTCATAATTGCGGTGTCTAGTTGAAGGAGGGAGTGATTAATGAGGCAGGAATACCATAGGAGATGGAGACAGGAACTGCTCCAGCTTATTGATCCCGAAACCGGCAGACTTGCTGAGAACTTTAGCTTTTATCGACCTTGCCCCCTGTGTGGCCAAGATAAGGCTAATCTGCTATTTATTAAAGATGGTTTTAGCTTTGTGAAATGCAAATATTGCTATTTTGTTTACGTCAATCCAATAGTTGATGATAAAAAAGTCGGCAATGTTCACAAGGATTATGCTTGTAATTACTATGAACAACAATATCAGCCAAGCACCCAGCTCATTGAAGAATACAATAACATTCTGAAAGAGATAATCAAATATAAAGCAAATGGGCATTTATTAGACGTTGGCTGTGGGACAGGAGAATTCCTATACCATGCTAAGCAGTTGCATTTTCAGGTTACAGGTATTGAAATCAATGAAATTGCTGCTGACAAAGCTAGAGGTTTTTTTGGCTTCAAAGTTTTAGCTGAGAAATTTGAAGATATAGATTTCCCCAGCGAGTGTTTTAATATTGTTACTTTCCTGCAGGTTTTAGAACACTTATACAATCCTCTGGCTGCTTTAAGGGAAGCCCACAGAATCATAAAACCATCAGGGGTAGTCGCCATCGGAGTGCCTAATATTGATAGTTTCATAATTAAAGTGTTGCAACAAAGACATAGGCATTTTGCTGGAAAGGAACATATTAATTACTTTACCCCTCATACGTTATCGGCTATGGTCAAAAGAGCCGGCTTCAGAAAAATACTAAAGCTTCGAACTCATGGAGAGGAATGCATACCTTCTACTATTGTAGCCCTAATGTTAAACCCGGCAAAATATGATTTCTTCGCGCCAACATATTTCGCTAGAGGAGGACATACTGGAACAGCAGGGAAACTTATAGATAAACAGGTCAAGAAGACAGCGATCTATCGTTTAGTGGTTAAAGCGATTACAAAAGCAGATTATCTACCCAGATGCGCAACTAATTTGTTAAAGCAAGGGGCTTACATAGAACTATATGCTATGAAATAGCTAGTAACGCCACTAAATTTAAAGGGAGTTAGTATGGCTGACAGAGAATTATTGTGTCCCTGTGGCTCAACAGATTATTCCCCCTTATTTAAGGGGACATGGTCTATTGCCAGGGTTAAGCACCCCCTGGATTTTAAGGTATTAAAATGTAATAAGTGTGGTCTAGCGCGCACCTACCCTGTTCCTTACGAAGGCAATATTACCACCTACGAATCACCGGAGTGGGCCCTCGATGCCATCGAGACTGCAACCAGGCGTAACCGGTATATATTCCGGTCAATCTCCTCCGAGATGTTGAAGGAGGTTGAGAGGGAGAAAAAGGACGGCAGACTACTGGATGTTGGCTGCGGCGTTGGCAATCTACTCGACCTGGCGAGGAATAATGACTGGGATACTTACGGTGTTGAGCTTTCCGAAACCTATTGTGATTACACCAATAGCATCGGTTTGAAGGTGGTAAATTCCACCCTGACCGATGCCGGTTTTGAAGAAGGCTTTTTTGATGCTATATCAATGATTCATGTCCTGGAACACATACCGGAGCCCCTTGAGCTTCTCAACGAAGCTAGGCGGGTTTTAAAGCAGGATGGTGTTCTGGTTGTTGATACGCCGGATATTGGAACCATTACCGCCAGGCTTCAGAAGGAGCACTATATCTCTCTTGACCCCGACTGCCACATCTGGCAATTTACTCCGGCAACTCTCAAGGAGCTGATAGCCAGGGCTGGGTTTAAGCCGATAAGAGTAGTGCGGCACAGCCGTGGCTGGCGATACTGGAAGACCCTGTCTATTCTTGACGACCCTGAGTTAGGGATATCACGGGTAAGAGGCAGTTTTCACATTCCTCTAAGGGTCTATGGCTTTTTTCACCGTCGCTCCCATGAGGTACTGGGAAAGATAGCCGTCGCTATTATCAAGGCAGCGTCCCGTCCCCTGTTCCGAAGCGGCATATGCGGTGATAGCGTTTGCCTCGTAGCTAAGAAGGATTGGTGATTTAGGTTGGAGGATAAGGTGAGTAATAAAGGGCGAGTCCTAGCTCTATGTGATTCTAGCGGGGTTTTCAATGCCCCCTCGGTTGACTTCGTCAACCGGGCATTCAACATGGATTTCTCACTGAGGGTCGTTCGGCCGATAAGGAAGCTTCTTGCCGATAATACTGTGACCGTGGTCAGCCTGGACGGGGTAACCTCTACCAAGCTTAGGCGGGCAAGGCTCGCCTTCAAGTCCTTTGAGGAATTCGTCGCTCACGGAATGATGACGGAGGCAGGTGAGAGAGCGATGTCTTTGATAAGGCATAATCAGGCATTTAGAAGCCAGGAGGCTCTCTACTATGATGGTATCTTCTTGCCAGAGTTAGTGGAGCTCTATCCCTACGTTCAGCTTCGAAGGTTAATTTTTAATATCGAGCTGCTAAAACGTATTATTGAAGCCGAAAGCCCCGATATGATTATGGTGAGTGATAGTGAGAGCCCAGGGGGGAGGGCATCTCTGGCGGTAGCCAGGCAAGTGGGTATACCCTTCTCCAGTTTCTCTACCCCGCTTCTGCGTTTGAAGCATATCTTTGAAAAGAGGCTAAAGATTCATCTCGTCAGGCTGTACGAGGGTAAGGAATTTTCGGGGGCTACAAAACTCCGCCAGCGTGACTACCAGAAAATGGGGACGAATAGCAGGAATAAAATCCTGATGCTCTCTGACGAGCTTCGCCATGCTCCTCAGGTCATCCCCTGGGCGAAAGAACTGGTACGGGATGGCAAAAATGAATTACTAATCATAGACATGAATCCTTGGTCTCCAGAATATGGAGAGTTGAATAATTGCCTCAGGGTGTTCAGCCAATATGCGGATAAAAACCTGGAAAAGAAAGTCCGCCAAGAAGCCAAAAGGATGCTGACCAGCTGGCATAGATTGCAGTATGAATCGACACTGAGGCAGTCTCTGATTTACGAGAATGTATTTCTGTTTGATTTCTTTAAGGATACCATCTCTTATATTTTTAAATACTCTTTTGATAAGCTGATACGATACATTGAGGTGACAAAACTTGTGATACAGAGGGAGAACCCCGATGTTATCGTTGTCATGGACGAGAGAAGTCCCTTTGGTAGGGCAGTGGTGGCCGTCTGTGAATTAAGAGGGGTCCCGTCGCTAGTCCTCCAGCATGGTATCCATGACGACCAACCCCACTATGGTCTCACCTATGCTACCAAGATGTCCGTTTACGGGGATTTCACCAAGAAGGTCCTTGTCAAGAGGGGAGTCAGCCCGGAGAAGATAGTGCTAACCGGTGCTCCCCAGTGGGATGAGCTGGTTCTGGAGAAAGGCATAACCAGAGAAGAGTTTTGCCGCCAGATGGGGCTGGATGAGGGTAAGGGCTTAATCCTCCTGGCAACAGCCATAGCCTTTGACCGCGAGATAGGCAGGAAGGTGGTGGCCGGGGTAATAAATGCGGTGAGGGAATTCCCAAACATGCAACTGCTGATTAGAGCCCACCCCAGCAGTAGCGAACCCGTTAGCCTCTACAAGGACATTGCTGAGGAGATGGGGGCTGGTAATATTGTCGTCTTTAAGAAACCACATGACTACGACTCAATAAGAGCCTGCGATATATTTATAACCCAGTATTCAACAGTAGCCATAGATGCCATCATTGCCGGCAAACCGGTAATAACTATCAACCTTTCCGGTGACCCGGACCACATCCCCTATGCCGGGAGCGGCGCCGCTATTGGAGTGTATAGAACTGAAGACATAGCCCCGGCAATAAAGGATATCCTTACCAATCCCTCGGTTCGGCAAAGATTGGCACGGGGAAGAAAGAGGTTTCTCGCTGAGCATCTATACAAAACCGACGGCCAGGCATCACGCAGAGTCGCTGCTCTAATAGAGATGATGGCCGAAGAGAGGAAAGTAGCTTGATCGCTAGGAAAATAGCCTTCACTTACTTTGGTCAACTTCTTGTCAGCGGGATGGGTTTCGTCGCCCTCATCTTCATCGGCCACTTCATGGGACCTACGCCGCTTGGCATCGTCGCTTACGGTATGGCTTTCATCGGGATGTTCCGTTTCATCCCGGACCTCGGGTTTAACGCTGCCCATGTCAAGCGCCTCTCTGAAGGCAAGGACCCCGCCCGCTGTAACGGGACATTCCTGACAACCAAGGCCATCCTGACCGTCGTTATGGCTCTTGCCGTGCTGGGTGTCATCGCCACCACAAATATGCAAGGACCATGGGCGGAAAACCCGGAACAGCTAACCGTGGTTTATATTCTTCTCATTTTCTTCGTGCTCCAATCACTCGGAGAGGGTGCTCAGTATACCTTTCAGGCAGGAAGAGAAAGCGTCAAGGAGCAACTCCCCCAGATGCTCAGAGCGGCAGTTCGCCTGGCGGTAGTGATAGTCGTTGCTCTAGCAGGGATGGGCGTCGTTGCCCTGGCATCATCCTATGTTCTGGGGGGCCTGGCACTTGTCCTGGCCAGCTTGCTGCTCATTCGCAACTACCCTTTAGCCAAGCCAAACTGGGGGTATTTCAAGAGCTACTTCAGGTTTGCCCTGCCCGTTGCTTTCTACTCGGTGATAGTCTTCCTCAATATCAGCATAGACAAGCTTATGATTGGCAATTTTTATGGCGTAGATGAAGTGGCTTTCTACTTCAGTGGTGAGCAGTTTATTATGGTCATTATAACGCTGTCAGCTTCAGTCGGGATATTGCTGTTCCCCACCATATCGGCACTGCACGCCCGCAATGATATGGCTGGCATCCGCCGGGTTACCAACATGAGTGAGAGATATCTCTCCATAATAATTACACCGCTGGTAGTATTATGCGCCGTATTTGCCGCACCGCTTATCACCATTTTTCTGGGAGATAAGTTCCTGCCCGCCGTCCCCATATTCCGCCTTCTGCTTATTGTTACTTACCTCTCCAGCATTAATATATCCTATGGCCGGCAGATGGAGGGGACCAACCGGCCCGGGCTGGGGGTCAAAATAGCCTCCGTAAACATCATCCTTAATACAATCCTGAATCTGATATTCATTCCCGACCAGCTGTTTGGCATCAGGCTACTGGGTCTGGGAGCTATGGGAGCAGCGATGGCAACAGCGATATCATTCTTCCCCGCCTTTGTGCTAATGCGGTTTTACGCCTATAAGATAACCGGCACCCGCTCCAACTGGCGTGTCCTGCTCCACCTTTTTGCCGCTGGCGCGGTGGGGGGTGGTGCCTATTTTGCCAGCCTTACTATTGCCGTCATTCATTGGTACCATCTAATCGGCTTTGGCATCGCCTTTATGGCTGTCTATCTCGGCATCCTCTATCTGATGCGGGAATTCACCCGGGATGATTATAGATACCTGCTTGACCTGCTGAACCCCCGTAAGATGAAGGACTATGCCAAATCCGAGCTAACAAAACCAAAAAACGGTGATAACGACGATTAGTTATAAATAGAGGTTTATTGTGTACGAAAATAAACAACGGTCAGTTCTAGCCATAATCCCGGCCCGTGGTGGCTCTAAGGGGCTGCCTGGCAAGAATATAAGAAAACTGGCGGGCAAGCCGCTGATTGCCTACTCAATTGGACAGGCACTGGAATCAAGGTACATTGGCAGGGTGGTAGTTTCCACCGAGGATAGTGAGATTGCCAGAGTGGCGGCTAGATACCAGGCCGAGGTGATAAGAAGGCCTGATGAACTGGCACTGGATGACACCTCATCGGTTGATGCCTTGCAGCATACCCTCGATTATCTGAAAGAGGCAGAGGGCTATTCTCCTGACCTGGTGGTGCTCCTCCAGCCAACCTCACCTTTGAGAAAGGTGGAAGATATTGACGGAGCTATAGATAAGCTATTAGAAGTCGGCTGTGATTCGGTAGTCAGCGTCTGTGATGTAGAACATCCCGCCCACTGGATGTATACCCTAGAAGGGGAGAGGCTTAAACCAATAATCGAGGGCGGCAGGAAAGTGGGCCGACGACAGGATGCCTCCAAGGTCTATAGGTTAAACGGCGCGGTATATGTTACCCACAGGGATGTTGTAATGAGACAAGACAAGGTAATGGGCGACGACACCAGAGCCTACATTATGCCCCGGGAGAGGTCTGTTGATATAGACACTGAGTTTGACTTTAAGCTCGCCGAACTACTGATGCGAGAAAGGGACGGTAGATAGCCAATGAGGAAAGTCAGGATAGGCAACAAGTGGATAGGCGAAGGTGAACCTTGCTTCATCATTGCTGAAGCAGGGGTTAACCACAATGGCGATATTAACCTGGCTAAAAAGCTAATAGATGTGGCTGAGGAAGCCGGGGCTGATGCGGTGAAGTTCCAGACCTTCAACGCCGAGGCGGTGGTAACCAGAGAGGCAGAGAAGGCAGCGTATCAGAAGGCAGCTACCGGGGCGAATGGGTCCCAGCTTGAGATGATTAAAAAACTGGAGCTTGCTGAAAAGGACTTTGCCGGGTTATACGACTACGCCCAAGAGAAGGGAATAATTTTCCTCTCCTCGCCCTTTGACCAGGCGAGTGTTGATATCCTGGATAATCTTGGGGTGCCCGCTTTTAAGATTCCTTCAGGGGAAATCACTAACTTCCCTTTGCTTGAGTATATTGCCCGCAAGAAAAAGCCACTGATTTTTTCCACCGGTATGTCCACCCTCGGCGAGGTGGAGGAAGCCCTGGGAGTCCTCCGTAGAGAGGGAGTCAGGGAAATCATCCTGCTGCATTGCGTTTCAAGCTACCCGGCAAAGGTAGCAGATATGAATCTGAAAGTGATGGAGACCCTAAGATATGCCTTTAGGCTACCCGTGGGCTTATCCGACCATACCCTCGGTATTACTGTCCCCATAGCGGCGATAGCCTTGGGGGCTTGTATCATTGAGAAACATTTTACGCTGGACAGGAGTCTGCCCGGTCCTGACCATAAAGCGTCGCTGGAGCCGGGGGAACTACAGGAGATGGTAGGGGCTATCAGGGATGTGGAGGCGGCGATGGGTGACGGGGTAAAGAGGCTGACCAAAGATGAGCGGGAAACCCAGAAAGTAGCCCGTCGGAGCCTGGTTGCCAGGGTGGATATCCCCGGTGGAGCCACCATTACCGAGGAGATGCTGGCTATCAAAAGGCCTGGAACCGGTATTGAGGCAAAGTATCTAGGCATGGTTATAGGAAGAAGAGCAAAGGAAAATATCCCAAAGGATGACCTGATTACTTGGGAAATAATTTGAGCTAAGTAGAGGAGGATGCTTTAAGGGTGAGAATAGCGTGGCTTTCCTCAAATATTTTTGGTTATGAATTGCTGAAAGAAAGCTTAAAGTTAGAATTGAACTTTAACATCGTGGCAATAATTACGCTCAGTGAAAGGGCAACCACGGTAATGTACGACGCGATAAAGAGAAGGAAGTGGTATGAATTCGGTATTCCTGTCTATGAAATAGAAAACATAAATAACGAAGTAGATATGCTTAGGAATCTGCATTTGGATATGATAATAATGTGTGGTTGGAGACAAGTCCTCAAAAAGGAAGTTCTTGGTGTCCCCAAGAAGGGCATAATTAATTTCCACCCAACCTTGCTACCAAAGGGGAGAGGGTCAGCACCAATAATTAATACGATTTTAGAAGGGTGGAAAGAATCTGGGGTTACCATGTATTTTGTAGATGAAGGTATCGATCGCGGGGATATCATTGGTCAAGAAAGGTTTGAGGTGGAAGAAGACAACTATGTCATCGATATCTACAATAAGGTTGTAATTTCTGGGAAAAAGCTCGTGAGAAAGCATCTGCCTTTGTTAGTTACCGGAAAATCTGCCAGAATACCACAAAACGATGCGGAGGCTACATATTTCAAAAGGAGAACGCTTAAAGACAATGAGATAGATTTAGATATGGACTCCATTGATATTATATATAGAAAGATTCGTGCTTTTTCAAAGCCATATAGAGGGGCATACATTAGACTGGGAAATAAAAAACTCATTATATGGAACGGCGAAGTGAGTGAGCATTGATAAATTCATGTAAAGCTTGAGGACAGCTCCCGATAGTATTTTTAGAGAGGTATAAGTGTATGGGAAAGGTATTGGTTATCGCCCCACACCCGGATGATGAAGTA
>Ga0114930_10002161_pt1 | contig 17961 bp, 15 predicted proteins | sample AnhtaG_FD_87300 | JGI IMG/M metagenome (GOLD analysis project Ga0114930, IMG submission 87300) | Deep subsurface microbial communities from Anholt, Denmark to uncover new lineages of life (NeLLi) - Anholt_01485 metaG | ecosystem: Environmental > Aquatic > Marine > Oceanic > Sediment | place... | reverse complement strand
GGCTTATGCTCTCTGAGAATAGTTTTTGCCCTTTCCCTGGCATTTTCATTCAAATCCTTTGCTCCCTTTGATTGCCAAATTTCTCTGGTTCCGCGGTTAAAGATACGTGGTCTATAGTACTCGGTTTTGAAGTATTTCAGGGTATGCTCATCACTTAAGAAGTTACCGCCTGGGCCAACTCGAGCCAGCGCATCTAATCCCAAGGTGTCATCACTAATCTCAAATCCTCGTAGTATTCTTTTTGTCATGCCTACTATCTCGTCATCTATAACTAGCTGCACTGGGTCTACTGCATAGACGTGTTCTACTTGACCTGCCCCACTCACAAGATTTGCCCTGGCAAGGGTGGGGAGCAAGGTATTAAAGACCCGCTCAATCATTGATTGCCCATCAGGAATGAAGGTATCGGTAATCTGTCCCATCATATTGGTGGGTATGCCATAGGTTTCTCTTACCAATTGCGTTTGAGCTGCTGATATCATAGCATTCTCAACAGTTGCTTCCAAAGCAGCACCACTTGACATGTCCATAATATTTGGTCCTGGTCTATATACCATTGGTGCCCCGGGGTTGGCTATTTCAGCAACGATAATTCCAGCTAGTAGCTCCGTATGTGAAAGCAGAGTAATACCGGCGACAGTCACTGGCCCAGTGCCACCAGCAATAGGCATTGGGACTAGCTCAATTGGAATGCCATATTTACCAAATAAGAACAATGTATCAGTCGTTAATTCGTCGAGCTCTAGAGGGGATAGGGTACCGACTACCAGATTAAATATGGGGCGCTTTTTCAGTTCCTCTTCGCTGCCCATAACTGCCACTGCTAGCTCAATCATATATTTCATATATTTCTCTGGGTATTTCCCAGAATAAGCACCAAGATGTTTCTCTGTGTTCTCTAACAGAATTCGCAGAATATGGACATCGCCCCCCTCATCTAACGGGGGCTCGGCAGGATATGGTCCTGCGTTATAACTTATATTCTCCAAGCCATCAACTAATATGGCCCACTCTTTTACATCAGAAAGCTGCGCATGTCTGTATTTACCGGTCTCCAGGTCAATGTAACCTTCAGCGCCTATAAGAGGACGGCAGTAACTATCTCCTCCGGGTTCCAATACTAAATCATACTTTGGGTTACGCGCTCCATAGATGATTCTCTGGGGAGCCTTCTTAATGGATTCGTCAGCAAGGTTAGGGGTAAAGCGCACCATCATCGTTTCATGATTGACTTTAGCTCCTGCTTCCTCTAACATTTTCCGTGCTCTTTCACTTTCGACCTTTACTCCTATAGTATTCAGGACCTCCAGTGAAGCTGAGTGTAGTTTTTGAACCTCCTGCTCCGACAGAATTTTGAATCTATTCATATTATCCTCCTTGCTTATTCCGATTTCTGGGTTTCTGATTTAGGCTTACCCTAGTCTTTTTATGATTGAGTCAAGCTCTTTTACGACGTCATTAGCCAGAGGAGCAGGCTTATGCTCTCTGAGAATAGTCCTTGCCCTTTCCTTGGCATTTTCATTCAGGTCCTTTCCTCCCTTTGACTGCCAGATTTCTCTAGTCCCTCGGTTAAAGATATGCGGTCTATAGTACTCGGTCTTAAAGTATTTCAAGGTATGCTCATCACTTAAGAAGTTACCGCCTGGGCCAACTCGGGCCAGAGCATCTAGCCCCATGGTGTCATCGTTAATCTCAAATCCTCGTAGTATTCTTTTTGTCATGCCTACTATCTCATCGTCTATAACCAGTTGTAACGGATCCATTGTGTAGCAATTTTGTATAGTGCCTACCAAACTCACGATATTCGCTCCGATAAGGAGGGTGGGCAAAGCGTTAAAGACCTTCTCAATCATTGCCTGACCATCGTGAGTGAGGCTATCGGTAACGTAGCCAACAATATTGGTAGGTATGCCGTAGGTATCCCTTATTAATTGTGCTCCGGATGCTGTTATCATTGCATTCTCGACAGTTGCCATTAGGCTGATACCCGTTGACATCTCAAGGACCATTGGTGCTGGTCTATACACCATTGGTGCCCCGGGGTTGGCTATTTCAGCAACGGTAATTCCAGCTAATGCCTCCGCATGTGAGAGCAGGGTAGTCCCAGCGACAGTCACTGGCCCAGTGCCACCGGCAATTACCATCGTATTCATCTCAACTGGAATGCCATATTTACCAGCGGTAATTATTATATCGGAGGCATATTCTAAAAGCTCTAGGGGAGAGAGGATGGAGGTAAGGACATTAAATATGGGGCGCTTTTTTAGCTCTTCTTTACTGCCCATCACTGCCAGTGCCAACTCAACCATGGATTCCAAATGTTCGCCACTGTAAGGCTGAAGCACGAAATGTTTCTCCGTATTTTGCAGCATGACTGACATCATACGGATATCTCTGGTATCTGTGTCCACATCGCTAGGGTATAGTGAGCCACAGTAATCTATATTCTCCAGCCCATCAGTTAGTCTAGTCCATTCCTTCAAATCAAACATCGTCGCCAGTCTGTATTCGCCGGTCTCCAGGTCGATGTAGCCCTCGGCACCAGTAGTGGGACGACAAAAAATATCTCCTCCGGGTTCTAATACTAAATCGTTTTCTGGATTACGTCCTCCATAGATGACCTTCTTGGGGGCCTTCTTTACAGATTCATCAACAAGGTTAGGGGGGAAGTGCACCATCATCGTTTCATGGTCTACTTTGGCTCCAGCCTCCTCTAGCATCTTCCGTACTTTTTCACTCTCAACCTTTACCCCTACAGTATTCAGGACCTCCAGCGAAGCCGAATGTAGTTTTTTAATCTCCTGCTCCGACAGAAGGTTGAACATATTCATATTATCCCCTTCTTCTATTTTACTTAACTTAATATTCACCTTGTAGTCTTCCTTTATGCATCATACCATCATGTAATCACCCCTCTCTTCTCCTATAGCTTCTGCAGTTTTAATTTCCGGCATTAACTCCATCGTATACTCTCTTTAGTCCTGTCACACTCCTTCTACCGGATAGCTGATTATCTCAATTCTATATCTAACATCTTCTATGTTGGCCCTGCTCCTGTTCCACCTAAGCTGCTTGCTTGATTGCCTATTCTGTCTCAGCGTCCTGTTTAAAATCGCCCAATTACAAACTTATCTTCCTCGCCGTCTGGTTGACTAAAGAGCCATCGCGTGTCTCCGGGTTCCTTTTCACTGCCAATTCACATCACCCACCAATCCTTCAATAGTCGCCCCAACCATAGTCTTTAGCTGGCTTAGCAGCAGGAGGGGTTTGTCGGATTTCGCCAAGGGTAGCCCACGGCAGGAGCCAACACTGTCCAGGCAACGGCAAGCTCTGGAACCCTTGCTTTCTCCGGCGGAGTCCGCCATGTTTGCCCAATGCAAATTCTAGCTTACCCGCCCCATACTTTTATATCACCTTTACGGTAAAATATTGTCCACTGACGAACATGACAACACATACTAGCACTGCTTCCTTGATTCGTCAATAAGCTGTACTGGTTGGTTCTACGTCAATAACTGTGAAACTCTGACCTTGCAGCCTGGCTTAGCTACCAATATTCTCATTCGGAAATTATCCAGTTGCAGTAACCATAAGCCATTCTCTTTATGGTCTTAAGGCGGCTGTTCTTCTCCTCGACAAAGCCATTGGTTATCCAGTAATCAAAGTAGTTCAGTATCTCATCTCTCCAGCTACCTAATGTATGTAGAAGCTCCTAAACTCAGGTAGGGAGTCACTGGCTATCCTCCCCTCTAGCAATCTAAACCTTTCCTCAGCCCTGCTCCTGTTTGTTTCTCTATACCATGCATGGAGCTTATCCACTACTATTTTGGCTAGGGGCAAGCACACCCCGAACCGCTTGACGGAAGGGCTCATGCATATCCATCGCTACCCCTCTAACTTTCTCAGGCTCAGCAAGGCTATCCAGATACTCTTTCTACCTCTTTGTAACGCATCTCCTCACTAGTCCTTCACCCACCTGTTCCTTCTTCTGCCGACACTTTATACAGTAAGCTATTGGCAGGATGTCTCCTTCCACTTAAACTCAATTAAAGGCGGGATGCCACTTGCCCGATTACAGCTGGGGCTACCCGCACGGGAGGGGGGAGGTTCAATATTTAAGCTAGTGGGTGAAAATAAAAGCCCCTGGCACCCCAGTTTCCCCTGGCAGAGCCCGCCATCACTACCGGGAGGGTAAATGAATACATCGACAAAGCAAATCTCTCTAATTAGCCCCTAAGCAAACTCGTATTCCTCCCAGGTCTGTTTTAGAGGAACGAAAACTTTGTCAAAGACAATCAACCCCCTCCTTTGTGAAAACAGTTTTTGGCATATTGCTCGGGTACATACTTTATTCCATACCTATTAAAATAGACTGCTTGTCCACCATACTCTGCAAATGGGCGATGTCACCAGGCCTCATTCTGCGGAATCTTGTCTGAGCTTCTAGATACTCTGAGAGAGGGGTCCTTTTCTTGGGGACGTGCGTGAACCTGACTTTACCGTCCTTGTATTCGAGGAGGTGCCACATGCCACTCTTGACGGCCATGCGCCCAATTTCAATTGTCTTCTCGGTGGGAAAGCCCCAGCCTGGTGGGCAGGGTGTCTGCACCTGGATGAAGCTCGGGCCATCGGTTCTGGCTGCCTTGAGCACCTTCTCGTAGTAGTCCAGTGGATAAGAGACCGAAGCCGTGGCGGCATAAGGGATTTTATGGGCTACGGCGATGCTGAACAGGTTCTTCTTGCTCAGGCTGGTTTCCCGCATGGTGTCCGGGAAGGGGGAGGTGGTCGTCGCTGCTCCTGTTGGGGTAGTTGAGCTTGACTGGACACTGGTGTTCATATAGGCTTCGTTGTCCACGCAAAGATAGATAAACTTCATGCCACTGACAATGGCCTGGGAGAAGGAAGCCATGCCAATATCAGCTGTTGCCCCGTCCCCGGCGATTCCCAACACATTGATATCTTTAATGCTTCTAAATTTAAAACCGGCACTGATACCCTGCAGTATGGCAGCAGTGGCAGCGAAAGGACTGACGAACATTGGTACTCGAAATGGTATCTGTGGTAAGAAGCAATTCACCGCACTCATGCAACCTGCGGGTATGATAGCAATGGTGCGTTTGCCCAGTGCTTTCAACGCCAAGCGAACTGCTAGGATACTCCCACAGCCGGCACAGCTCAGTGAACCAGTGATAAATTCTTCTTTAGCAACGTCTTTAATCTTCATTTGTTTTCGTCCATAAACTGAAATATTATGCGGCGCTCAGTACCGCTCGTGATCTTAATTGCCTCCTGAACCACTTTTTGTATATCCTGAATAGTCACGTCAGCGCCGCCCAGTCCGGCAATAAAGTTTGTAATCGCTGGGGAATGGTCTAGGCCATAAAGAGCGCTGCGAACCTCAGAGCAGACGGCGCCCTCATTGCCAAAAGATAGGTCTCGGTCAATAACCACCACGGTCTTAGCCGAACTCAAGTAATCACTAATAACCTGGTTGGGAAATGGCCGGAAAGCCCTTATCTTCAGCACACCAGTTTTAAGCCCGTTAAGTCGCAACATGTCGGCGCCATCACGGGCTACTCCAGCAAAACTACCCATGATCACTATTATACAATCAGCGTCCTCACACTTATAGGCGTCCACCAGCCCACCGTAGCCCCTGCCGAAGATGTCTTCAAATTCTTTGTCTACCTCCTGGATGACCTTTTCTGCTGTCTGGATTGCCTGATATTGCTGGAAGCGCCAGGTCATGTACTGCCTACCAGAAGCGCCAGCAGCCAGGGTCATAGGCTCGTCAGGGTCAAGAAGCGCGGAGGTTTGAAAGGGAGGTAAAAATCTGTCCACATCATTCTGGTCGGGTATTTCTACTAATTCCTCAGTATGGGAGACGTGAAAGCCATCAAGACACACCATTACTGGGGTAAAGACAGTTGGGTTCTCGGCTATCTTAAACGCCTGTATCGTCGTGTCTAGAGCTTCCTGAGCGGTTTCAACATAGAGCTGGATGCAGCCCGTATCCCGCTGCTGAATTGAGTCCTGATGCTCACCCCAGATGCTCCAAGGTGGACACATTGAACGGTTGACATTTGCCAGCACCAGAGGGTAACGTCCCCCACTAGCATAGGCCAGTATCTCAGACATGTAGGCCAAGCCTTGGGATGAAGTAGCCGTAAATGGCCGAACCCCCGCCATGCAGGCTCCCAGACAAGCCGACAGAGCCGAGTGCTCTGACTCGACTCTGATATATTCAGAGTTAATCTCACCAGTGCTTACAAAAGTAGCTAGCTTTTCGACGATAGGGGTCTGGGGAGTGATTGGATAAACGGCAATGACGCCCACTCTGGCAAGTTTCACCGCAGCAGCAACGGCACTATTACCTGTTATGAAACTTTTTTTACCCATTCTACTTGATTCTTCTGTAACAATTTATTGTTACTCTATAGGCTCTAGCTTGATTATCTTCAAAGGACACTCGTACACACAGATACCACAACTTTTACAAAGGTTGTCGTTGACAGTTGGTTTGTTATCTTCCTCACTAAGGGAGATGGCTCCATCCGGGCAAAATAGCCAGCATAAGCGACAGGAACTGCAGTGGCTCTTATCAATTACGGGTTTAACGTTTGAGTAGCTACCCACATTGATTGGTATGTCCCCGGCTGGCCAGTGTGGGCCAGGATGTCGGCTTTCCTTTTCCTGTAGTCTGCTTGACATTACTAATTCCTCACTGCCTTAAAGCCGGCTTCGCTAGCCTCTATATTTCTTGGACTAGTCTCTGGTGCCATCACATCAGCAATGGCTTTTTTTACCGAATCTATTCTCACAAGGTCTGTCACTGCGGCAACCACGCCCATCATCACAGTACTAGTGATAGGTCTCCTCAACACTTTCAGGGCTATAGTATCAGCATCCACTATGGTAAGATGTGGCCAGTCAGTTAAGTTAAGTTCAGCGGCTGGCTTTTTGGAATTGACAATAATATGGCAGGGTTTCTCGTGCCCACAGTTAGCCAAAGCTGTTGAGGTGAGTGAGTCATCGAGAATAACGATATAGTCAGGGTCAGCCATGAGGTCACGCCGTCGTATCGAGGTATCCGATACTCGGGTAAGAGCTATTAAAGGTGCCCCACGACGCTGAACGCCAAAACTGGGAATCGACATGGCGTATTTCCCCTCGTATATGCTTAAAGCTGTGCCCAGTATAGACGAAGCTAACACCACACCTTGTCCACCCCGACCATGCCATAAGATTTCCTGCATCGGATACCTCTCATCTTTAATAGTTTACCTTAGCTAGCCCTTTAAGGCCCAAAATCTCTCTAGCCTCATCGGGTGTAGCTGTCTCTAGGCTTAACGCCTGAGCTATACTCACTATCTTTTCTACCTGTTCAGCATTACTCTTGGCCATAACTCCTTTAGCAATATAGAGGCTATCCTCCAGACCAACTCGGACATTACCGCCCATAATCAATGACATGGTACACATTGGAATCTGAGCGCGCCCAGCGGCACAAACTGACCAGATAAAGTCGCCGATTACTTCCCGAGCAGTAGTATAAAGGAATACCAGATTACTTGGTGACGGCTGGATGGACCCTAGAATACCTAGGACAAATTGAAGATAAACCGGTTTATTAATATGACCCTCCTGAATCATGTAGGCTAGATTATAAATCATGCCGGTATCATATATCTCTATTTCCGGCTTGGTCCTATTTTTGGCAAAAGTTTGTAAATATTGCTCCAGTGACTTAAAGGTATTAGGAAAGATAAGGTCTTCAGTCATCTCTAAGTATTTCCGTTCCCAGGGATACTTAAAGGTCTCTATTGCTTCTATACCTCGCGATATATTAAAATTTATTGACCCAAAATTACATGAGGCAAGCTCGGGCTTGAGGAGGGGTATCGACCTGAGGCGCTCTTCAACAGTCATCCCGAGGCCGCCACCTGTGGTTACGCAAACGACCACATTACACCTGCTTTTTATACTGGTAACTATTTCCCTCATTACCCCCACGTCAGAGGTCGGTTGTCCTGTTTCTGGATTACGGGAATGAATATGGACAACTGCAGCTCCAGCCTCATAGGCTCGCACCGCTTCATCAGCAATCTGCTTTGGTGTGATGGGCAAGTAAGGGCTCATGCTTGGGGTATGTATACCACCTGTGATTGCTGCCGTTACTATTACTTTAGCCATACTCTCCTCTCTTCTTTAATTACTGATACTTATCCTGGCCAAATGTCACAGCATGGCTTAATAATACTTCTAATGTTCTATAGTATCCCATACCGTTCGGGGTATGCTCGGAGCTCCTCAATGGTATCTATCGTTACCTTCTCAAAATCCGGGTAGAGAGATTGCCAACCCCATTCCTCCCTTGCTCGGCTATCATCGAACACATCTACACGCAGAGAGCGGTAGAAATCCATTATTTTAGGGTCAGGCTTATAGCTGATCTGGGCTTCAGGTATATAATTCTTCACTACCTGCTCCAGTTCCCTAGCCGTTCGGCTTGGCGTAACGCCGGCAACATTGTAGTTTATGGTCTTAATTCGTTCCTTCGCCGCCTGATACAGCATATCCGCTGATCTAGCCGCATCCTTAAAATACATAACTGGAACCTTTGTGTCCGCAGTAACATAACACTCGAAAGGCTTACCCAGGGCTGGGTATTCAATCATCCAGGCATTCCATTGTGCTACCCCGGGAGTCCTGACGCCTGGGCCAATCACCGAAGGATAACGTGCTGTTCGAAAATCTAGCCCAAACCGGTTACGGTAGAACATACCTAGGACCTCACAATATAGCTTGCCGCAACCATACATTGTGGTTGGCCGCTGAATTGTCTCATCTGTAACTACTGAAGGACACGCCAGCCCGTAGGTGGCTAGGGAACTAGTAAATACAACCTTGCTCACGTTAAAAAGCCTAGCGGCCTCCAATACGTGCATTGTTCCCACAACATTTACTTGGAAAGAAGCCCAAGGATTTGCGTCAGAAGGCACACTCAACATCGAGCCCATATGGTATATGCCCTCAATCTTATTATCCTTGACGGCATTAAATACTTCAGCATAATAAGCCAGATTTCCCGGCACTACTTTTACTTTGTCTTGAATATCGCAAATACGAGCATAATTTGGGCTAATGTCGAACAGGACAACATCTTCACCTCGGCTGATAAGAGTCCGTGCTAATTCTGCACCAATTAAGCCAGTCCCCCCAGTAATAAGAATCGCCATTTACATCTCCTCTTAAATCCTTCTTCGACCAATACCATTATCAGCAAAAGGATACCTCTGATGCGCTCACAGTGTTATTGAGGTTCCAACAAGATGGACTAGGGTTTGGGAACCCTTAGGTCTTCTGCACCCTGCTTTGATAATTTTAATTCGGGATTGGTCTCACCAATCAATTCGATGATATTCTTAATTGAGCGAATCTTCTCTCTCCCCGATTGAGCCAGTCCTTCTTCCGAGGTGCCCCAAGGCATGTACATGACCAATCCTGGCCCCGGCTCCATCTTGAAATAACAGGGAGAAGCAACTCTGGCAATTTCAGGGGTTTCATAGATGCGATTGAACCCGCCCATAGAAGCCCAGAGCTGAATGTGAATGTCAAAGGGAATACTCGTCACACTTCTTATCGCCGCCAACATGGGAAGGGTGAGGTCAGCTACAGGATTACAGGTTCCTGCCCCCAGGGATTCTACTAGTTTAACGCCGGCTGGATTAGCATGACCAGCGAATATCGAAACCTTAAAAGTTACATCCTCAGGCAAGTCACCATTCTGCTTCATTGCATTGACAAGGGAGAGAACTCCTTCGTCCCAGACCAAGAACCCCCTAAAGCCCAGCTCAAGACATCTCTCGATGTCCATTAAATAGTGTTTGACTGAATCCATACCCCTCAGCCTAAGTCCAGAAATAGCGCCCTCAGGAGTAGCAATTTGCCGACCAATGTCCCAGGTCGGCCTTGGTCCTGGAGTAATGATGACTTCAACTTGGGCATCATGAGCTACTTTAGCGAATTCTCTCAGCTCATCCCGGGTAAAAAGGGTCGCCCCTCGCACCATAGAAATGGCCCGGTGAAAAGGGACTCCTTGCTTCTGAGCTTCATCAATCGTTGCTTCCAAAACTTTTACCGTTTCCATTCCTGAAATCTCGACTCTGTAATTAGCCCCATCAGGAAAAGTTTTTGGAGATGTTGGTAATTCGTACAGGTCTCCCTTAGGCATCCCCAGCCTTTCTATGGCTTTAGCAATCTTCCCCACTATTTATTCTCCTTTTTTACTGAACTAATTCCATCAGTTTTTCGGCTTCCCCTTCAATCATCTTGTAGCAATGTTCTTCTGTAGGAAATTTCCCTTCTCTAACTTCACTTACATAATCCTGGATAGCTTTTACCGATTCTTCCGCCATATGAGCGTATCTTTTAACAAATTTAGGTTGAAAAGCCTCCCAGATACCCAGGACATCGCTGACGATAAGCAGCTGCCCATCACAATGGAGACCAGCACCAATACCGTATACCGGTATTTCAAGGTCTTCCGTAATGAACTTACCCACTTCTGGGGTTACTGCCTCTATGAGTAAAAACGCCACACCTGCCTCCTGAACGGCTCTAGCATCCTTAACTAACTCAAGTGCACTTTTAGCTGTACGTCCCTGAGCCTTGTAACCGCCAAACTGTCCAGTACTTTGTGGTGTTAAGCCGATATGGCCACAGACAACCATCCCAGCGTCAACAATGGCTCTTATCATTTTAGTAACGCGGCGTCCTCCTTCCAGCTTGATGGCATCAACTCCCGCTTCCTTATAGAACCTCCCTGCGTTCCTAACAGCATCATCGGGCGTTGTCTGATAAGACAAAAAGGGCATGTCACCTATCACAAAAGTGTTGGGAGCACCTCGACGGACAGCCTCCGTATGGACAATGCACTGGTCCATGGTGACGGGTATGGTGCCAGTTGGGTAGCCATAAACGCAGTTACCCATGGAATCGCCCACTAAAATCATATCTATACCAGCCCGTTCCTCAAACTGAGCAGTAGGATAATCATAAGCAGTCAGCCAGGTAACCTTTTCACCCTCTTTTTTCATCCTCTGAAAATCTAATATGCCTTTCTTCTGCATTTAAACCCTCTCTACTTATTTTTAGAACCTTTTAAATATTAACCCGGGTAACCACAGCGCAAGATTAGGAAATATCATAACCAATATCAAACCAGTTCCCTGAAGTGCGACGAAGGGTATAACAGCACGCCAGATATCGGTCATAAGTATGTCTTTTTGAACCAGCCCCTTCATATAGAACGTGGCAAAGCCGTAAGGGGGAGTCAAGACAGCCATCTGCATATTCATAATAAACAGGATGCCAAACCACAGTGGGTCGAAGCCCAGGGCTAAGATTACCGGTGCATAGATTGGGGTGGCAATCATGATAATAGCGTAATCATCCATAAATGTCCCCAGGACAAACAGGCTGAGCTGCATTGCTATCAGAACAGCCCAGGGGTTTACTCCCACGATTAACCCATCTAGCAGGTGTATACCTCCCATAGCCATGAAGAAACTATTGAAGCAATTGATGCCAACCATAATCCACATAATCATGCCGGTGAGTAGCATGGTGCGGTAACATGCCTCCCTGAGCATCCTCAAGCCAAACTTACGGTAAATAAGCGAACATATAAATGCTCCAAAAGCACCTACCGCAGAGGCTTCGGTAGGGGTAGCAAACCCAAGAAAAATCGAGCCCAGAACACCTATTATAAGAACAATGGGCAGGATGGAGCCCCTCAGGGATACAAATTTCTCCTTCCAATCTACTCTTTCTTCAGGCGGTAATGCTGGACCCAACTTTGGATTTCTTAAGCATCTTATGCCTATGTAGGAACAGTATAAAGTAGATAGTATCACCCCGGGTATTAATCCTCCAGCAAACATCTTCCCTACCGATTGCTTTGCGTAGAGGGAGTAAAGTATCATCGGTATACTGGGGGGGATGAGTGTCCCCAGCACTCCGCCACTCATGATAGACCCCATCACCATGCGTTTATCATATTTACGCTTGAACATCTCCGGCATAGCTACAATTCCCATAGTAACAATGCCGGCTCCCATTATCCCAACCATAGCCGCTATCAGGGTGCATATTAGCACAGTTCCAATTGCCAGCCCGCCCCTTAGAGGGCCCATCCACTTGTACATCGTGTCATACATTGCGTTGGCGACACCTGAGCGCTCCAGTATCATCCCCATTAAGATAAAGAGGGGGATAGCCACCAGCATGAAGGATGTCATCGCGTACAAGGCGCCATGAGCTATTATGGAAAGAGAGGAGGGCCCCCATAACAACAGGGCATATACCATTGCCACACTACCCAGGGTAAAGCCAATGGGCAGCCCGGTGACAAAAACTACCAGGACAGTCCCAACCAGAATCAAAACAACGTGTTCAATACTCATGGTAACTCCTTCCTACAAGCGAGGAAGAAGTCACGAATAAACTTAGCTAATCCCGCAAGTAATATAAGAAAGGTTGATACCGGGATTGCCATTTTGAGGGGGTAGAAAGGAGGGCCCCAAGGACTTTGTGTCGTTTGCTTCATCACCACTGAATAGTATGCCATCTCCCATCCCTGCCATAGTAGCAAAGCACAGAAATAGAAGAAGAGTGGTGCCGTAATGAGGTCTAGAATGGCTTTGGCTCGGGGAGATAAGCGCCCGTAAACCGCGTCCATCTTAACATGCTCGCTGCGCAAGAGAGCCCAGGCGCCGGCCATCATACCGATAGCCCCATATATGAATAAACTTGTTTCATGAGCAAAAAGGGTAGGGCTATTGAACCCATACCTCACTATGACCTCATACACGAGCAACAAACACATGGGAATAAGAAGGAAGCTTACTACTTTTCCTGACCACTCGCTTATGGCGTCACTAATCTGGCAAAAAGCTAACAACACCTTCTTCAAGGCAACCCTCCTTACACTATTAGAGCACCTCTAATTAGAGCACCCTTAAAGTTACCGTTTAGTCAAAATAGCCTAAGTCTGTCATAAGTTCCTTAAGTATTTCGACCATCTTGGCGCATGTAGCATCCTGGGCAGCAAGCTCATCCAATAGCTCCATTGCTGTCAGCCTCAGTGTCAGGGCATCCTCAGCGGATAGATAGGTTTTTTCAGCTCCCTCCGGTTGTATCTCAACCCAGGCTTTCAAAGCCTCGTCTATACCGGCTATTACTGATTCTTTGCTATGCTCCCAGGCGGCTACCTTGAGGATATACTGCAGGTCTTCAGGCAGGCTATTCCAAACGTCCATGTTCACCATGTAGTTACAATTACTATACTCCGCCAAGCGTGGTATCATATGGTAGGACGCAAACTCATGCATCTTAAGGTCACGCGTGTCACTCACGTCACCAAACACTGCCGCGTCAATAGTGCCTGTTGCCATTGCCAAATATATCTCACCCCAAGGGATGTAAGTTGGTTTAGCTCCCAACTTCTCCAAAAGGGATGACTGTGGAGGTACAGCCCTTACCTTCAAGCCTTTGATATCATCTAGCGAGGTAATCGGCTCTCTCGAAACCAGGTAGTAGCCTCCGTAGCAAACACTGGGGCCTAAATAGTACAAACCTAAAGGAGCATAAACCTCGTCCCGGAGAATGTCAGACCATCCCCTTTTCCAAAACAAGGTTTCGACTTCCATTGTATCTGATAAGCCACCACATACGCTTGCCTCGAGTTCACCGGCAGGCACCATACCTTTATAGTATGATGGCCAAGGCATGCCAATTTCGAGCATTCCGGTACGCACTGCTTCAAATACCTCTCCAGGTGCTGCCACTTCCCCGGAGCCGTAAAACTCTATGTGAATTCGGCCTCCAGACATGTTATTGACATTCTCACAGAACATGGGATAAAGATAATCCCCCCAGAAAGTTCCCCTGGTGGCCCAGCTTGAGAATTTAAACTCAAACACCTCTTCTTCTGGAGGCGGTGCTGGTGTTGGAGTTGGTGTTGGAGTTGGAGTTGGTGTTGGCGCTGGTGTCGGTGTTGGTGTTGGTGCTGGCGCAGCACAGGCCATTACTGCCATTATCAATACCAGGCAGATGCTACCAACCAACATTAGCAAATTTCTCTTTTTCACAGTAGACTCCTTTCATAAGATTTTGTTTATAAGATTCTGTTCCGCTGAATGTTAACGATTATTTCATCTCTCACCTCCTTCAGTGGTTCTAGGACTAGTTTCCACATCACTTATGGTCAAACCACCCCAATAAAAAAGCCGAAGGGCTCAAAGGTACACCCACGCTTTGGGCTTCTGAGTCCTCTTAGTGCATTTTGTTTGACTTGTCTTTATGGATTACTTTGCTATGAAAATAACTATACATTACCCGTTTCCCACCCGATAAAAGACCTGTTGCCGCGAGTCTTTTTCTGTGTTGGCTAGCATTTCCCTTTTCATTGGCTCACAAAGTCACCGAAGGCCCCGGGATGACTAATACAGGTCAACTCTTTCACTTCTTAGTTTTCTTATCTCGGTCAGCCTCCCTCTTTAAGAACTCGGCCACCGCTTGCCCAACAACAAACGATATAGCACGATGTTTTCCATATTTCATTTTAACATAATCCCTGAGTTTCTGATAGATTTCATCGTTAAAATAAATTATTTGTCTCATACTAACGCATACCATGATGCTTTTTGTTATAGATAGAATACTACGTGGCAGGTGGTCATACACCGCCCTAAAGTCCTATATCTTAAATTTAAGGTTTACGCAGGCATTGAAATTGATTCCTAGATAGTTTAGAATTGGCTTAGTAACCGTCGCTCCGCTTGATAACAAGGAAAGGCATATCGCGATGAAAACAAGGATTCTACTTGCCGATGACCATGCAGTATTACGGGAGGGCATGCGCAATCTACTCGAGCGTGAGAAGGATTTTGAAGTAGTTGGTGAGGCTGGTGATGGTGAGGAAGCGGTCAGGTTAGGAAATGAGCTCAAGCCGGATGTGGTCATAATGGATATTGTCATGCCCAAACTTAACGGTATTGAGGCTGCCAGGTTAATTAAGCAAGCAAGCCCTACTACTGCCATATTTGTACTGACTGCCTATAGCGATATCCGCTACATTCTTGGACTTTTGGAGGCTGGAGCCAGCGGCTACCTGTTGAAAAGTGCCCGCAGCAGCGAGATTGTGGGAGCTATCCGTGCTGTGCGATCCGGCGAGCCTGTGCTCGATTCAGTGGTAACCCATAAGCTTCTGGAACGTGTAACAAGTCCAGACAGCAGGACTGATGATAGACAGATTGGCGGGAAGCTCACCCGCCGGGAGATTGAAATTCTGAGATTAGCAGCTAAAGGAATGAACAACAAGGATATTGCCAATGCACTCTTTCTCAGCCTGCGAACGGTAAAAGCGCACATGACCAATATTTTTAACAAGATGGGTTGTGGTTGCCGCACTGATGCTATAGTCAAGGGGTTAAGGAAGGGCTACATTACCCTTGATGAGATAACTGACGAAGGATAAAGACTGAGCAATGGGAGCTAGGTTTAGACTAACTGAGAGAGACTACCGTTACCTGTTCGAGAATGCCAGCGACGTCATGTGGGTTCACGATTTGAAAGGTAACTTTTTGGACGGAAACAAGGCATTTGGAAAGCTTAGCGGGTATACTCTGGAGGAGTGGGCTGGCATGAACGTTGTTCAGTTCCTTAGTGATGATGCTTTGGCTTTAGCTAGAGAAGTTCGGCGCCAATTGTTTAATGGAGAAGAACTCGAGCAACCCTACGAGCAGCAATTCATCACGAAGGGCAGGGTAATACGGTTTGTAAAGATGTCTACCAGCCCCCTCGTCATCAATGGAGAAATAAAGGGATTCCAGCATGTCGCCAGGGATGTGACCGAAGAAAAGCAACTGCAAGAGAACATGCGTTATTATGTCCAACAGGTTACCAGAGCTCATGAAGATGAGAGAAAACGTGTTGCCCGAGAGTTGCATGACGACGTGTCTCCATCCCTGCTCCTTCTCATCCAACGCTTGGATGCAATCACCTCAAGCACCCGACCCAAGTTATCCAAGTCGCTTATGTCGACTCTAGAAGGCTTACGCCGCCAGGTGCGCGAAGCACTGGAAGGATTGCAGCGCTGCGCCCAAAACCTAAGACCACGTATATTAGATGACCTGGGCTTGGTGGCTGCCCTGGAATGGATGGCAGATGACATGGCAAGAAATCATGGAATTGATGTCCCTGTTGAGGTGATAGGTATAGAGCGGACCTTGCCTGCAGAGACACAACTACTGCTATTCCGGATTGCTCAAGAGGCGTTAAACAACGCCAGAAAATACGCTGAAGCATCCACGGCCGTGGTTAAACTAGAACTCGAAGATAACAACATCACGATGACTGTGAGCGATAACGGCAAAGGTTTTGAGTTACCAGAAAGGGCAGGTGACCTAGCTAGTACTGGTAAGCTTGGTCTAGCAGGAATGCAGGATAGAGCACGATTGCTGGGTGGAACGCTGGAGATAGAATCTACCCGTGGCAAAGGCACAATCATAATTGTAAAGGCACCTCTCTAAAGCAGAGAAGTAGTTTTTGAAGATTGCCTAGAGCAAAAGGGTGGAGCAGCAGTTGCGGGGGTCATGAGTTGAGAGCGTTCATTACCCGGAATTCCTATATCTGGAAAGCGCTTCACGTGGCTTCTACCTTTCAAGCAGGCCATCTTATGGCTTCCGCAAAGTAAAGGCCCGTGACGGTAACAAAAAGCGCACTAAACTGGAGATTAAGCCCTACCAAGCTGGTATCGTGGCTTCCATCTTTGACGATGTAGTTCACGGTAAGGGGTTAGCTGAAATTGCAAAAGAACTAAACCGTAAAGGAATCCGTGCCCCCAAAGGAAAGGGCTGGGGTGAGATTGGCATGCACATCATCCTCACCACGAAGTGTATGCCGGTGCCTTTGTCTCGGGACGTAATAGTAAACGAGGACCGGAACCTGTTCGAGTTGAGAATGCCTGCCCTGCTATTATCGACAGGGAAACCTTCAACAAGGTGCAGGAACAACTGGAGACCAGAAGGCTCGAACTAGAGTATCTATTATCAGATACAAAGGTGGAATTAGCGGACATGAAAACCGTGGCTGGTTACGTGGCCGACCTGCGTAATTTGCTAAATGAGAGCTCCCTTTCCGAGAGAAAATCGTTTGTCCGAAGTTTCGTCAAAGAAGTGAAGGTAACCGGAGATGAAGTATTGCTCACTTATACCATACCGATGCTACCGAAAGGAATCACGGAAGAGAAATTGCCGGTTCTGTCTATTGTACAATATGGTGGGCGGTAGAGGACTTGAACCTCTGACCTCCTGCGTGTAAAGCAGGCGCTCTAACCAACTGAGCTAACCGCCCATAGATGGCGCGCTTGGCGGGGCTTGAACCCACGACCTCAGCCTCCGCAGGGCTGCGCTCTATCCTACTGAGCTACAAGCGCTAAGTTACTGATGGTGCCGAAGGGGAGATTTGAACTCCCACGCCCTTACGGACACTACGCCCTGAACGTAGCGCGTCTGCCATTCCGCCACTTCGGCCTGACGGCTGATACCAGACTTGAATCTGTGCTCTCTGGCATATATCAGCCAACATTAGTAAACGGCGGGAGCCCTTTGCGCTTTTCAAGGTAGATTATACTTAGCTCAGTCTAGGGTGTCAAATAGTTTTCATATATGCGGTGCCGGTGGGTTTCCCTTTCAGTTGAATTAGAAAATGTTCATTGACAGATTTAGTAAACCAAAAACCTGGGTTATATATTGACATTTCAACATTATTAGGGCTATAGTATAGTCCTAAGTTATGAACTAATCTTAAAGTAACATACCCAGCATTAGCCTTGGGAAGGTAGAGGGGGAGGAGAAGGTATCGGAATCGGTAGTTTACCGTGGTTAGCAATGATTT
>Ga0114930_10002160_pt1 | contig 17963 bp, 25 predicted proteins | sample AnhtaG_FD_87300 | JGI IMG/M metagenome (GOLD analysis project Ga0114930, IMG submission 87300) | Deep subsurface microbial communities from Anholt, Denmark to uncover new lineages of life (NeLLi) - Anholt_01485 metaG | ecosystem: Environmental > Aquatic > Marine > Oceanic > Sediment | place... | reverse complement strand
GCCGGAAATCTCCCGGCTGCTGGCGGCGTCGCGCAGGGTCTTCGTGCCATACAGCCTGGAAGCCATTTCCAAAACGCCGCCGCGGCGGCCTGAGCCCTCAAGGCCGCCTGAAGGGGATTAGCTCGCACGCCCCCACCCGTCCCTCGTCGAGGTAGCAGGGGTCGAGAGACCGTCTACATAAGGCCCACTATGCCGAACTATAGCAAGTCTGCCCTTCTCTGTCAATCCCCACCGCAAAAACTGGTAAATTTACTGGCTGTGGGAGACACCGGCCCGCCTCAGGTTCCTCGTCCAAGAGGGGAGCGCTATCCCGACCACGCGTTAGTCGAGGAAAAGGACTGCCACCGGGATCGCGGTGCCGAGGAGGAGATAGAGGAATGCGGGGCGATCGCGCTCCTCGTGGAGTCTGGGCAGGATATCCGCCGCCGCCACGTAGATGAATGAGCCGGCCGCCAATCCAAGGAGAAACGCTAACGTCTGATCGCCAATCCCGGCGGTCCAGAACCAGGAGACGAAAGCCCCGGCGGGCGTTGCCAACGCGATTATCGAAGCCAGCACCAGAATCAACCCGCGGGAGTACCCGGCCGCCGAGAACAGCGAAACGGAGGTCACTCCCTCAGGCACTTCGTGCGCGATGACGGCAGCCGACGCCGCCAGGCCCAGCTCAGGGGAAGCCCGGAATCCCACCGCTATGGCCAGCCCGTCCACCAAACTGTGGACGGCCAGCGCGATGAACCCGACCAACCCTATCGTTTCGACGCTGCTTATTTCGTGGTGCGCACGATGAGGATGGGCGCGGACGACGACAACGTGCTCGATGCCGATGAAGAGGAGCAGGCTTATGAGCATGCCCCACCCCGCCGCGAGGGGGGATCTCTCGACGGATCCGGGGATCAGGTGGAGGAAAGCAGCGCCGACGAGCACTCCCGAGCCGAAGCCCATCAGCCGGGTGATCGTCTTGCGCTCCAGCGGACCCCTGGCGAGTACCGCCACGGCGCCGCCCAGGGTTGCTAAGCCGGCCGTTATACTGTAGATCAGTAGCTGGGTCAAGCACTGCCTCCGGCCCCTGCGGATTCCTCCTCGACATACTTACCCATATTCGAAAGATCGGAGCCCGGCCGCCGCAGGTGCCCTACTCTATGACCGACAGCTCGACCGGATCAACCCTCACGCCCCGCTCGCGGGCATACTCCAGTGCCTTCCGGATCTCCGACTCATCGCCGTCTATCTGGAGCACGACCCAGCCGACGTCTTCGTCCACATTGGCCCGCCGGATGTTCGTCACGACTTCGAACTGCTTGCCCATCTGGTAGATGACCGGCTCCTGTACCAGATCCTTTTCGAAAGTCAGCCTAACTCGGACGCTCGCCATTTTCCAGCCCCCCGCTATGGCAGGGATGATGGCCACCTCATCTCCGGATTTCACCGAAGTGTCCCTGCCCTGCCCATGCCGTATGTCTTCGTCATTGACGAAGACGTTCACGAAATGCTTGATCTCGCCATCCGGATCGACCATGCGAGACTTTATCCCTGGGTACTTCGACTCCAGGCTCTCGATTACCTCCCCGACCGTGGCCCCTTCGGCTTCCACAGTTCCCTCGTTCCCGGTGTACTTCCGCAGAGGTGCGGGGATCAGGACTCTCACTGACATAAGTTCCCTCCATCAAGCCGCCGCGAAATCCATCGCAGCCGGCCTCCCCCCCAAAATCTTGAACTTCATACCGGCGGCTGCTGCCCCAGACTCAGGTATCGTTCGCCGCTGTCTGGAAGGATGGTGACCACCCGGCTCCCGGGGCCGAGTTCCTCCGCCACCTGGAGCGCCGCGAATACGTTCGCACCCGACGATATCCCGGCGGAAACTCCCTCGAGCCGGGCGAGGTCTACGTGCGTCCGTATCGCATCGTCGTCCTCAACAGCTACGACCCTGTTGATTATCGAGCGGTTGAGCACCTTCGGCACGAAGCCTGCGCCGATCCCCTGGATGCCGTGCATGCCGGGCTTGCCTCCGGAGAGCACCGCCGACTTCGCGGGCTCCACGGCTACGATCAGAACATCGGGATTCCGGGCTTTCAGCACCTCCCCCACACCGGTGATCGTGCCGCCGGTGCCCACTCCGGCCACAAAGGCATCTACGCGCCCGCCGGTTGCCTCCAGGATCTCCGGCCCGGTGGTCCGCCGGTGGATCTCAGGATTGGCCGGATTGGTGAACTGATTCGGCATGAAGTAGTCCTTGTTCTCCGCGACCAGCTCTTCCGCCAGGTAGAGAGATCCACTCATCCCTTCGGCCGCCGGAGTGACCATGAGCTCTGCCCCCAGGGCACGGAGCACCGCAGACCGCTCCGGGCTCATAATATCCGGCATGGTGAGGATTATCTTGTAGCCGCGCGCAGCCCCCACCAGCGCCAGGCCGATCCCCGTGTTCCCGCTCGTCGCTTCGACGATCGTACCGCCGGGCCTGAGCAGACCGTCCTTCTCCGCCTGAAGGATCATGCTGAGCGCGATACGATCCTTCACACTCCGGCCGGGGTTCCAGGCCTCAAGCTTGGCCGCTACCTCGCCGCTTCGCGAACCCAGCATACGATTCAATTTCACCATCGGCGTGCGGCCGATGACATCCGAAACGCTGGTATAGATGCGCCCTGATACCCGGGCCTCTGCCGGATTATTCTCCAATACGAAGCTCTTTCTCGACAATCTCTCCTCCGGTGAGCCGGAAAACCCGTGCGGCAGGCGGCTCCATCCCCAACCCGACGATCAGGTAGAGCACGTCCCATCCTGATTCTTCGGCAGACTGCACGTCGGTGAAGGATGGATACGGCTCCGTCTCGACGTGCGAGTGGTATATTCCGACCATCTCGAGCCCCCTGGCTTCCACATCCCTGATGACCTTCAGCTGCTCCCGCGGCTCGACCGCATAGCACGTGGGGCTGCGAAGGGCGTTCACGGTCGGACGCACCTCCGATATCCGCCCGTCTTTCCCTACGAGCAGGCCGCATGCCTCGTACGGCCGCTCACCCAGGCAGTGGGCGAGGACAGTCTCAAATTGAGCCTTTGGAATGATGAGCGCAGGTATGTCATTCATGGCCGCATTCCGCCGTGCCAGGGGACACCGCTCCGCTTCTTTGTACTTTGTACTCTGTACTTCCCTACCCGCCCGCGATCGCCGGGAGGATGCTCACCTCGTCGCCGTCCTTCAGAGGGGTCTCCTTCCCTTGCAGGAAGCGCACGTCCTCGTCGTTGACGTAGATATTGATGAACCGCCTGAGTTTCCCATCCTCGTCGCAGATGCGCTCAACAAGCCCCGGGTACTGTGAGCCCAGATTCTCCATCAGCTCCGCCAGGTTGGCCCCGTCGCCCGTTACCGTCTCCTGGTTGTTAGTGAGCCTTCTCAGCGGAGTGGGGATTCGTACTGTAATTGCCATCGGTACCTCCTGGAGCATTACTCAGAGATCATGCCGTCGAGCATAGACTTTGCGAAAACCTTCCACATCCCAGCGCTGAGGTCTATACCCTATGAACTCATACGCTCTTCATTGCATTGAGCAGAATTCCTCGTAGTCAATGAGCTCGGTTATCGTCGGGTTGTCGCCGCAGATCGGACAATTCGGGTTCCGCCGGATGTTCACCTTGCGGAAGTCCATTCCCAGCGCGTCGTAGAGCAACAGCTTCCCGACGAGCAGCTGCCCCTTCCCGAGTATAAGCTTCAACACCTCCGTCGCCTGGACGACGCCGATCACCCCTGCAAGGACTCCCAGAACCCCTGCCTCCTGGCACGAGGGGATCATCCCGGGCGGGGGCGGCTCCTCGAACAGGCAGCGATAGCATGGCCCCTCTCCGGGGATGATGGTCGTCGCCTGGCCGTCGAACCTGAAGACCGACCCATGTGACAAAGGCTTCTTCAGGAGCACGCAGGCGTCGTTGATCAGGTAGCGTGTCGGGAAGTTATCGCTCGCGTCCACGATTATGTCATATTCCTTTAGTATATCTAAGACGTTCTCGGGCGTCAGGCGTTCCTCGTAAGTCACCACGTGCACGTCGGGGTTCAGCGCCTCCATAGTCTCTTTGGCGGAGAGCGCCTTCGAGCAACCCAGCTTCGGCGTACAGTGTAGTATCTGACGCTGCAGGTTGCTGAGATCCACGACGTCGCTGTCCGCAACGCCGATAGTACCAACGCCTGCCGCTGCGAGGTAATACCCGCACGGCGAACCGAGCCCCCCCGCGCCGACCAGGAAAACCTTCGCTTCGTTGATCTTCTTCTGGCCCTTCCCGCCGACCTCCGGCAGGATTATGTGTCGGCTGTACCGTTTTATTTGATCTTCGGTGAAATCAAACGCCAATTACTCCTCCTCCGATTTCCTAATGACTAACTCCCAGTCGGTGTCGTTGAGCCGATTCACGCGGACGACGGTGTGCCCCTCGGCCTCCATGCTCCGCGGTATGTTGGTCACAGCGGGTAAGTGGTCCACGACTACTCGGAGCACCTGCCCCGGTTCCATCTCCTCGATAGCCAGCTTCGACTTGATGAATGTGTATGGGCAGACTTCGCCCTTCAGATGAATGTCTCGATGAATCGTGTCGGCCACTCTTTTCTCCTCGCATCGCCTCTGCTGCGGATCAGAGCGTCCCCTGATCCAATTCTAACATACAAGGCGTCTCCCAACGCCGACTGCACGGGCCAATCGGCCCCGGAAGATCCCTCCTACAAAGCGATGCCCAAACCCTCCGGCCCCAGCTCCCTCCGAACCCTGGGTATATCCTCCGGGCCGGGGACAAACGGGTAATCCCGAAACGGCTCCCCCGGCCGGTAACTGGCGAAAGGCCTGTTGCACCCGATCCCTCCGCCGCTCGCCGGGCACCCATTCGTCACGAAGGGCATTCCGGTCCCGACCGTGTCGGAAATCAGCGCCGGATCCGCGGACAGACCTGCGATTCCCCCATGTTGATTATACGAGATCTCCTCCGGTCGGATCTTGCCCTGCTCCAGCAGATGCTTTGCGAGCTGGATGCGCCGGAACCTGCGCACGCTCGGCCTCCTCCGGCCGCCGAAGGCCGAGCCGGGCTCCGGGTAGAAGCAGAACAGGTATGCCTGCACCTCAATCGCCGCCAGATCGGCAAAGAGTTCCACCAACTCCCCGTCGGTCTCGCCGATGCCGACGATCACGTGGCAATTGACCCTGTTCGGCCCAAAGACCTCCCGCGCTTCGCGCACCGTGCGCACGTACCTCTCCCACGAGAGCGGCCTGCGCGTCTTTTCGAACACCTTCTCACTCGCGGCGTCCAGCCCAATGCCCAGGTGGTCTGCGCCTGACCGGAAAATACTTTCCAGCCGGAGCTTATCGGTCACCGTCGGCGCGATCAGCGCCGAGACCGGGAGGTCGGTTTGCCCCCGAATCTCTCTTGCCAGCTCCGGCAGGTGTTCCCTTCCGCGGCCGTTCGCCGTCTCTGATATACACACCCTGTCAAGGCGCTTGCGATACTTTGCCAACCGGGCGATGACGCTCTCGGTCGGGTAGATGGGCCAAGTCACCCGGATGAACGTATCCGCAGCTCGCCGGCCATCGCCGTCCCTCGCCAGACCACAGTACCGACAGCTCGCACTGCAGCCCTCCGGATACGCGAGCATCAGATTGACGCACCCCGGGCGCACATCGCGATAGAACCTGCCGCTTTCAAACCTGAGCACCATCGCGGATGCCAGGCTCATACGGACGAAGTCCGGGCTGTACCGGCCGTTGTCCGACAAATCAGCCCACCCCCGCCCCCGAAGTGTTCCGGACGGGCTTTGACCTTGCGTCGGCCACTGCCTCGTATACTATATCCGCCAACTCCGCCGACCCGATCAAATCCGGGCCATGCCCGTTGTCTGCGAACGCGGCCTCGACCGCCCGCTCGATGGCCTCTCGGGTCGCCGGGCCCCACTTCAGCGCCGCCTCCACACCGTTGATCGTCTCATCTGCCGAGAAAAAATCCCCCGTGATCAGGATACTTTTGATCGTATCCCCGACCAGAGCAGCGTATGTCCGCACGAGACCTGCGGACGTCTTCCTGATACTCGTGCCTACCATGTCCCCTGTGGGCTGCCGCTGGTGAACCCACTCGCGGGATAGGTACTTTTGCGTTTCCAGGCCGCCGATCCGCCGTAACTCTGCCGCCGTCAATGGGACATCCGAAAACGCCGCGCCGAACGCCCGCTCGAATCCTCTGCGGACGGCTTTCCTTGCCGCCGGGAGGTCCACGGGACGGCCGAGCTCAGCCGAGGCGGTGGTCAGCCGCTCCTCGAAGGATGCGATGGCCTTGTCGGAGATCTTCTCGACGGGCGTGTTCAGCACCCTGAGCATCAGTTGTACATCCAGGTCCAGCAGTATGCTTGCGTGATAGAGGAGCGCGCCCGATTCATCAACGCAGACGGCAGTGCCGGCGATCTTGCGCCCCCTGACCTCGATGTCATTCTTGGGTCGGTATTCCGCAGTAATCCCCAGCTCGTCCAGGCCCGAGACAATCCCCCTCGCAAGGTCGGGGAATACCTTCGTCGGGTGCTCCGAGTGTGCGGGGTGTCCGGTCGGAATTGCCAGCGCCAGGGCGAGCTGCCGTTCTCCCATAATGATAGCTCCCCCGCCGGTCGGACGCCGGTTCACCGCCACGCCAAGTCTCTTGCACTCCGCCAGCCGCAGTTCGGCCTCAAGATTCTGGAATCTGCCCACCAAGGCACAGTGCGACCGGTAACTATACAGCCTCAGGGTGGGCCGGGTGCAGGTCCTTACCAGAAACTCGTCCGCCGCCAGCCCCCCGCTCGCCGTCTCATCGCTTCCTGTGATGTACCGCCACCTGGTCATATGTGAGCCTAACTCGCTACAGAACAGCACAGCAGGTCTCCTTGAAGACCGGCCGCCTGCCAGATTCAACCGCGCAGGCCACCGTGCCTTCCGCCGGGTATGCGATCCCATCGAAGCCCGCCTCGACAGCCATGCGGTCGATGGCCAGCTTCCGGAGCCCCATCGGCCGTGCGCATCCAAGGTTCACGCGCGCGTCGGGCAGCTTCTGCCGCGCCCGCTCGAAGAACCTGCCTATTTCCCCGTCACCCGGCGGCTCGACGTCCTGCATCGGCGTGCCGAGCACCGGCGTCAGAATCGCAATCACCAAGGCATACACCGGGTACGCGGACACCATATCCAGCGCCCGCCGTTCGCCAACCAGCCGGCCGTAGTCCAATCCGAGGACTATGTGCGGCGCCATTGGAACGCCGTGCTCCGCGAGCCGTGCAAGCGAGCGATCGAAGTCCTCCACCGTCGCCTGCATGTGAAGCACCCGGCGGATCGTTTCGCCGTCGCCCACGACGTCTATCATCGCGGCGTCTATCTCCGCCTCGGCCAGGCATTCCGCAAGCGACTCGCTCACCAAGCCGGTGTGCACGGCCACCGTCATGCCAAGCCGGTGCTTGATTTCGCAGATTTCCTCGCCAAACTCCAACACCGGGACATTTCCGTTACCGTCCGAGCCGCCGCTCAGGAGGACCCCCTTCGTCCCCCGAGCGGAGAGTCGCTCGCACAGCTCGACAAGCTGTCCTTTGTGCGCCCGGAGCATGCCCTCCAGAAGGCGCCCCCGGCAGTGGTCGCACTGGAGTACGCAAGTCCACCCCGTCAGGCTGATGCCGACGAATTCAATCGGGTTCCGCTGCTCGAATTCCTCGGTCTGGTACCGCTTGAGGCCCGGCGCCGAGAAATGAATCGGCCAGCGGTCACTTCTCGGCAAACAAACCTTTTTCACGGTACTCATGGACCTGCTCTTCCAGCCACTTCTGAATGTTCTCCGCGCCGTGGACACGATCCGCCAGGTCCCGCTCAAGATCCTCGGGCTGGATCACTACAAACCAGGCGCCCCCGTATGGATCTTCATTCACCAGGCGCGGGTCCTGGAGGACTTCCTGGTTGACCTCAAGGATCGTTCCGGCAACCTGAGCCCTCAGGGGGCCGATGTACTTCCCCGCCTCCAACGAGCCGAATGCGCGGAGCTTTGCAATCGTCCTCCCGACAGGCAGGATCTTGATGTAAGCCACCGTGCCGGCTGCTCTCTGGCCGAACTGATCGAGCCCGATCCGGACCTTATCCCCTTCGATTTTCGTCCAGAGATGGTCCTTTGGGTCGTAGTACAAGTCATCCGGCAGGTAAAACTCGTCGTATGAAGCCATATGTTCTCCTACGCCGTCACGTGTATCCGCCCGGGCAGATCCGCCGTGATCTCGCCGATCCGAGCAGCCACAGGTGTCCCAACCGAGTTCAGCGCCTGAACCAGCTCGTCTGCCTTCTTTGGCGGGACGGCGATCAGCAGCCCGCCCGACGTCTGCGGGTCGGCGAGCACGATCTGGGCGACCTCGCCGACCTCCGAGTCGAAAGTCACGTCGGCCGCGACGTACTCGCGGTTCGAGTACGCGCCCCCCGGAACCGTCCCTTGCTCCGCGAGAGGCCAGGCTTCCCCAAGCACCGGGACGCTCGCCAGGCTGATGGTCGCCCCCACCTTACTCCCTGAGGCCATCTCCCAGAGGTGGCCGAGCAGCCCGAAACCTGTGACGTCGGTGCACGCATGCACCCCGACCTCGACCATCGCGCGAGCCGCATCACGGTTCAAGATCTTCATCAAATCGACGGCCTGCCGCGCCGCCGGTTCAGGCGCAGTATCCAGCTTGATGCCCGTGCTGATTATTCCTATGCCCAGCGGCTTCGTCAGGACGAGCACATCCCCCTTCCGCGCGCCGGAGTTGGTGAGCACCGCGTTGGGATGGACAAATCCTATCACCGCCATGCCGTATTTCGGCTCCGGGTCGTCAATCGTATGCCCCCCGATTATGGCGACCCCCGCCTCCTTCGCTTTGTCCGAGCCGCCCCTCAGAATACTATCGAGAATGTGGAGCGGCAGTGTCCGCGTCGGGAAGCCCACAATGTTTAGAGCGATTGACGGCTCGACGCCCATCGCGTAGCAGTCGCTCAGCGAATTCGCAACCGTGATCGCACCGAAATCGTACGGGTCGTCCACCACCGGTGTAAAATAGTCCACCGTGAAGGCAATGGCCAGGTCGTCTCGCACTTTGTACACGGCGGCGTCGTCTGCCGTGTTGACCCCGACCAGCACATTCGGATCCGTTATCGGCGGCAAGTGACGCAGAACCTGCGCCAGGTCCTTTGGACTCACCTTGCACGCTCAGCCGCCGCCGTGGGTGAAGGCTGTCAATCTGATCTCATCAGCCATTCTCGCTCACCGCCTTCCAGACTACTTCCACAATGTCGAGCACTTCGTTCTCCAGCTCCTGCCGCTGAACCGACGAGACCAGCGTGCGCTTGCACTGCTGGCACGCGCTGACGATGCTGTGTGCTCCGGTATCGAGGAGCGATCGCACGGTCCCGTCGGCAATTCGTCCGGCCAGCTCCACATCGGTGACCTCGAGATCGCCGCCTCCACCGCAGCAGTGCCCGTCCTTCCGGACGTGCTTCGCCTCGATCAGCCTCAAACCCGGGATGGCCGTCAACACCCGTCTCGGGGCCTCGTAGACCCCGGCGTTCCTAGCCAGGTCGCACGGGTCGTGGTAAGTTACTTCCAGATCCAGCTGTCCGGGCTTCAGCCGCCCCTGTGCGATCAACCGCGCCAGGAACTGGGTGGAGTGAATAAGTTCCACCCCCGGCAGATGGATCGAGTATTCGTCGCGCCAGATCTTGTAGCATGACGGGCAGCTAAACGTGACTGCCTTCGCCCCAGACGACCTAATCTTCTCTATATTATGCCGCTTAACCTCTTCCGCAGCCCTGCTCATACCCGCCGCCAGCAGCGGGAAGCCGCAGCACCATTCATCCTCGCCCAAAATAGTGGAACTTACACCCGCCGCGTCGAGCGTCTGGGCGTAGGCCTCGGCGATGCTCTGCACCGCAGGCGAAAACGAACTGACACAGCCCACGAAATAGACTACCAGCGCACCCGGCCGGATGTATCCGTCTTCGGGCGCCTCCACCATGTAATCCACCCAGGAGGCACGCTCCACGTTCGGGTAGCCGACGATGTTGTGCTCGTCCGCCACCGCCTGGCGGATCACGTCCAGTTCCTCGGGCGAGTACCCGGCGGCGGCCAGTTCCTCACGCGTGGCAAGCCACAGGCTCCGAAGCTCAATTCCAACCGGACACCGCTCGACGCACCTGGCGCACGTCGTGCACCTGTACGCCCCGGCAGCCAGATCCTTCAGCCGGGATTCATCGAACTCCCTGCCCCCGCTGAGGCGGGAAAGAATCCCCGGCCTCTTCCCCTTGAGGAAAGCCCGAAGCTCCCACAGCCTGGCCGATGGCGACACGAGGTCTTCCCTGCCCCGATCATTCCGGGAATCAATATTTGTAAACGCCTCGCATGCAACCTGGCACTCGCCGCAGCGCGTGCAGGCGTCCAGTTCGACCAGTTGTTTTATCGAAAAGTTAGAATTCAATTCCCTGATACGCCATAGACCGACCCGGCATCCGTCTGCGGCTCCGCGGGCCGTCCCTCGTCTGCCGCCGACAGAAGCACCGCCGAGAACACGTGGAAGAGCCGGCTGAAAGGTACATAAGCAAAGAACGCCAGTCCCAGCGCGGCATGCATCCACCAGATTGACGCATGGACCCCGTGCCAGTTTGCGCCCATGCCCTCAATGATCCGGGCGATCCCGTAACCGACAAAAGAATTGGCGGCAGCTTCCGCAGCAACGTTGTCCGCAAGCAGCCTCGACGCCTCAGCGAAATACCCGGTCACAACGCCCAGGCCGATCAAAGTAGCAATCACCGCATCCTCGCCTGTCCCCGCTGGCGCACGAAGCTGCGGAAGCCTGAGCACGTATCGCCGGGAGATCGCAATTGCCGCGCCGACGATTAAGAGCAGCCCGCCTATTTCGTTCGCCAGCGCGAACCACGCCGTGTCCTTTGTGAAGTCAGCAAGCCCGTATTCGATCAGCGCGTTCCCGCCGCTCCCGATGAAGAACAGCTCCATCAGTCCCAGGGCCAGGCAGAGATGCATGACCGTCCGCGCAGGGCTCCCCTTCCCGACGCCCTTCTGAAAGATCACCACCGAAACCGCGCGGCCCCATGCCCGTGGGCTGAGTGCCAGTCCAATGATTCGTCGGACCGCATAGGCGATTCTTCCCGAATCGCGGGGCGTCGAGCCGGTCAACCAGAAAGACACGTTGCCCCACACCCCGGCGAAGAACACCAGAGCTGCGGCCCATTTTCCGATTTCAAACATAAGCGATTCGTGCATAGGCGCGCTGCAGATTCCAAGTTCCAGATTCTCGTCTAGATGGGAGTTACGCTCCCGGACTATTCTGCCAGAGCGGCCATCGGTCCTCGACCAGCGATCCACGGAGTTGAACTCCGCCTTCAATCCTGGGGGACGCGGTGCCCCGCAATTGCCTCACGCAGTCGGCGCGCGGGACAGCTCCCTTCCGAACGAGGGGCTCTGGATTCCCGAGTGCTGATTGCTGATGGCCGACAGCCCGCGCGTGTCAGACCCCTGGATCCCTGGAACCCTTCCCTTCCGCAGTCGATCAATCCGTCTTCTGAATCCGTATCTTCCAGAGGCCGGGATCCTCCTGCGTGCTCTCAATAGGATATCCTTTTTTCCGGCAGAAGTTCGGGATGGTCGTCTCCGCCGCGGGAGCGTAGTCGCAGATGACCTCCAGCACCTCGCCGGCCTGCAATTGCTTAATCGTCTCACGAGTTTCCAGGAGAGTGTATGGACAGATCTTGCCGCGAATATCCAGCGTGCGATCAACTTTGTCCAGCGCCATTCGATTCCCTCCTCGAATGAAAAAGCTGTTTCACCCCAGGACTGCGGTGAGCACAGAGCGCACCATTCCCTGCGAAAGCCGCTCGGTTTACAGCGGCCCGGTCGCCCGTCGCGTTCAGCCTGCCCAACCGCCTGACGGAGTGCATTACGTGCGGATGTCCTTGCGCCTAGGCGAAATTGATCACCTTGCTGCCTGCGATGAGATCCACGAGCTCGCCATAGCCAATTACCCGTACGCCCGGCGTCAGGAGCCCGTCCATGCCCCGCTTCTCGACGTCTTGACCCACCGCGAAGACCTCGACACCGGCGCCCGTCAGGTCGGCCGCGTCAAGGTAAACGCCGTCCTGTATCAGAACTACCTTCGCGCCGGGATCTGCTTTCGCCAACGCCAGGGCGTGCTCAGCCGTATGCTCGTCCACCAGGTAGAGATTTGCCATCAGTTTCCTCCTCACATGTCGATGGTAAGATCGGCATTCTTAATGAGCTCCAGCACCTGCGACCGGGAAATGACCTCAGCATCGGAGGCCAGCTCACTTTCCGGAATGCCGAGACCCGTCAGGGACTCGCGCTCGACCTTCAGCTTGTACCCGTAGTCGGCCAGGGTATTCAGATACATCGCCGTGTCGGAGCGGTCCACGCCCTTTAAGGCAAACCGCACGCCTTCACCAAGATAGATCAGGTCTACCTGGTGTTCGTCGATCCCGCTGATGACACCCACGGCCGCCCGGAGGCCCTCCGTGTAATAGACGCTCCCGAACGGCGCGCGATTGAAGGTGAATACTACCCGCTTGTCAGCCATTTCGCACCTCCTAAAGAGCCACCAGCCGGTCAACTTCGCCCACCATCTCAGCGAAGTCCGGCAGGCCCCCGACGATGATGCCCTCGATATACTCTTTGCCCTTCTCCAGACCGCGTGCGTTCACGCAGATGCCGCACGCGATGACCTTCGCACCCTTCTCCACCAGCGTCGCCAGCCTATCCTTGGGCATGACAGGCAGGTCGGGGAACGTCTGATGCTTGATGGGGTTGTACACCCCATCGAGGTACAGGAAGAGCTGTACCTCATGGCCCTTGTCCAGCGCCGCTTCCCCGATGTTGAACGCCGTTTCCCAGTGCTGGTACTGGAAGGGCCCTCCTGTCAGCAAGAATCCGATTTTCGACATGTGTCCTCCTCTCGCCTTATGACCAGCAAATCACACGGTCGTGTTCGAATATGAGCTCGACCAATTCCTCGTATGTCAGCCCTTATCGAACCGAGGGCTGTATCATTTGCAGCCCGACCTCTCCGCCGGGTTTGCATTCCACAAGAACAACGCCGTCCCCCTCCGCAAGCGGGACGGCCTCCCCGTTCCGTCTGCGCGACGGGCGAATCAAATGAAGAGTGGGCATGGCGTCACCAGCTTATCACCGTATCACACGCCTCAAGGAGAGAGTGAATCTCCGGCTCATTGAGCGCCTCGACGTCGAACTCCGTGCCCGCAGCCTGTGACTCCAGGGCCTGCCCATCGGCGACCAGTCTGTGGCCGAGCGTCCTGAGCGTTTCCAGGTGCTTCCTGACCAGGGCGGCGCTTGATTTATCAGGCGTCAGGGTTCGAACGCCCTCCTCCAGGAAGACAACGTTCACCCGGTTGTCGGCCAGGGTGAGGCCCACGCTCATCCTGAGAGCTTCGGTGTTCCTCTCCCCATCGGGAGCACGGCGGATGACCACTGCAACGTTCTTCATATGCTCAGTTGAAAGCGAGGAACCGGTCGCATTCCGCCACCATCGTCGCCAGGTCGTACTGGCCGCCCCAGACCACCCCCGGAGGCTGCTCGATCGCCCGCTCGATGGCGTTCTGAGCACAGACGGCGATCTCCGCGCCCTTGTCGGCCAGCTCCAGGAACCGCGGGTCGTTCAGATGGCGCACGCCTTCATACATGACGAAGATTCGCACCCGCCTCCCGCCGGCCAGGGCCGTCTCCCCAAGACCGATGACAGCCTCCAAGTCGCCCGCGTCTGGCGGCGTCGTCAAGAGTATCCCCAGAGATTGAGTCAATGGAACTCCTCCTGCTTACCTAGGCCCGGGGTTTTCACTCACCCCGGCGGATGAACAGGCTGAAGGCCGCCCCACCATCGAGCGGCTCAACCCGCACTACCCGATGACCTTCTTCTTTCACGGCCCGGGGGACGTTTCTCATCGGCTCGCCCTCATCCAGGATTACCTCGAGTACCTCACCGGGACCCATCTCCTCCAGAGCGAGTTTCGTCTTCACAAAGTTCATAGGGCAAGGCGTGCCCCGAAGGTCAAGCCTGCCCGCCGTCTCCGGTGCTTCCATCGAAAATATCCCTCATGAACTGCTTGTAGTTATCCACGCCGACTCGACGAAGAGTCGCGCCGATCCGCTCACCTTTCCGGCCGTTCGCGTTATACCACTCCAGTGTCTTCTCAATGACGTCGAAGACCTGCTCGTCGCCGACAAACTCCGCCACTTCGATAGACTCCAGCGGGTGGCGCCCGTGCTTGCCACCGACTCTCACAGTGTGCCCCACACGCTTGGCCGTCCACGCTTCTGACGGACAGACGCGGACGCAGTCGCCGCAGTTGATGCACTTCGTCGGGTCGTAGATCGGCCGCCGGTCCTCGCCGGCGACGATCGCGCCCTCCCTGCACGCTTGAGCGCACAGGGTGCATGCGATGCACGGCTCCGGATCCCATACAGGCTCCATCATTCCCTGGAAGCCCAGGTCCGCCTGGCGGGCCCTGACGCAGTCGATCGGGCAGCCGGAGAACGACATCTTGAACTTGTGGTGGCAGGGCCTTCCGAAGTAGCGCTTGTCCACTTCGTCGGCGAAGTACACCGTGTCAGTAAGTCCGTTCGGGTTGTATTCGCATCCGCCGCACGCGATGGGTACCCGGACCCGGGGCCCGCACGAAGCGACCTTCATCCCGACCTTATCCAGCTCGGCCACCACCGCATCGAAGTCATCTATATTCACGTACGGGATCTCAATCGACTGCCGGACGCTCGTATGGATCATCCCGCGGCCGTACTTGTTGGCGATTTCGCCGATCGCGGCGAGGACGTTTGCGTCTATCCGCCCGCCGGGGCAGCGCAGCCTGATCGTGAATAGGTCTTTCTGCCGCTGCTTGATGAAGCCGCCCGCCTTCAGTTCCGCTATGTTGAACTTCGGTTTCACATCCTCAATGAATCTATCCGCCATTACCTGCTCCTCATGGAATGGAACGTGGGAAAGGCGCCCGAAGGACGACCCGCCGCGGCGGGAACGCCGCCCCTATTGGGTGCGCTTCTCTCGCCGCTCCCTGTAAGCCGGCGCCTTGGGCTCGTAGACGCAGTACGGCTCTGGGTCAAGGTAATTGCCCGTGTAGCCGTATGCCCTTGCCCGGCAGCCCATGCAAATGCGGCGGAACTCGCAGTAACCGCACTTTCCCTGCAAATTATCCTCGTCGCGGAGTATCTTGAATACCTCCGCGTTGTCCCATATCTCCTTGAAGTGCCGATGCCTGACATTCCCCGCCAAGACCGGCAGGTACCCGCAGGGATATACCTCACCCTTGTGCGAGACGAAGCAGACACCTGAGCCGGCCAGGCACCCCTTGGTCATCGCCTCGAATCCGTGGGTCTCAGGAGCGATCTTGATACCCTCTTCCCTGGCGCGCTGCCGCATGATCCTGAAGTAATGCGGGGCGCAGGTAGCCTTCATCCGAATTCCCGAATCCTTCGAGCGGTCGTAGAACCAGTTCAGCACCCGCTCGTACTCCTGCGGACCGATCATCTCCCGGTCGGCGATCTCTTTCCCGCAACCCGTCGGCACGAGCAGGAACACGTGAAGCGCGACGGCTCCGCGCTCCACAGCCAGGGCAAGGATATCCGAGATCTCATCGATGTTGTGCTTGGTGATCGTCGTGTTGATCTGGAACGGGAGATCCACTGCCTTGATACGCTCGATGCCCTGCCACGCTTCGTCGAACGCGCCAGAGAGCTGGCGGAAGGAATCGTGCGACTCAGCCGTCGCCCCGTCAATACTCACGCTGACCCTCTGAACGCCGGACTCCTTGATCCGCCGCGCGACCTCAGGGGTCACGAGCGTCGCGTTGGTTGCCAGCGCCACCCGCAGGCCCTTCGAAGTGCCGTATTCAGCGATGTCGAAGACGTCGGGCCGTACCAGTGGCTCGCCGCCGCTCAGGACGAGCACCGGCTCCGCGAAGGAAGCGATCTGGTCTACTAGTGTCTTCGACTCTTCAAGGGTGAGATCCTCAGGCGACCTCTGCTCCACGGGACAGGCGCGGCAGTGGACGCACTTTAGGTTACAGGCGTTGGTCAACTCCCAGAATACAAGCCTGGGCGCGAATTCGCCGTCGCGGGTGCCGCGTGCGCCATGTATAGCATGTATAGATGGATGGGCCATCGTTAGTGATCCTTTCGAACGCGTTTCTGACCCAGGATTATACCGCCGCTCCCGCCACAAGTCCGCTTAACACCTCGTTGAGCGAGGCGAGATTAGGCTTCGTGTGCAAGACCGATGGGAGCCTCTCAGCCACCGCCTCCGTGGTCTTCAAGCCTTGTCCCGTAACAGCAATCACAGTCGTTTCGTCCTTCGGGATGCGGCCCTGTTCGATCAACTTCTTCGTAACGGCAACCGTAACGCCGCCCGCCGTCTCGGTGAAGACCCCCTCGGCGCAAGCCAGGAGCTTGATCCCATCCTCGACCAACTCCTCGTCGCTGACGTCCTCGGCCCAGCCGCCGCTCTTCGTAATCGTACTGAGGGCATAGTAGCCATCCGCCGGGTTGCCTATCGCAATGGACTTGTCGATTGTGTCAGGTTTCACCGGCCGGATGACCTCGTGCCCCTCCTTCACCGTCGTCGAGACCGGGGCGCACCCGCTCGCCTGGGCGCCGTACATCCGCGTCTCGGGCTTCTCAATGATCCCCAGGTCATGAAGCTCGTTCAGCCCCTTGTAGATCTTCGTGATAAGCGACGCGCCGCCGACCGGGACGACTATGTGCTTCGGAGCGCGCCAGCCGAGCTGTTCGGCGATCTCGTAGCCGTACGTCTTCGACCCATCGCCATAGAACGGGCGGATGTTGATATTCACGAACGCCCAGCGATACTTCCCGGCGGCCTCGCTGCACAGGCGATTGACCTCATCGTAGTTCCCGTCAACAGCCACGACTGTCGCGCCGTAGACCAACGTGCCCAGCACCTTGGAAGGGCCCAGGTCTGACGGGATGAAGATCACTGCGCGGAGGCCGGCCTGGGCCGCGTGCGCCGCCACGCTGTTCGCCAGGTTGCCGGTCGAGGCGCACGCCACAGTGTCGTAGCCGAACTCCTTCGCCTTCGTTAGGGCCACGGCGACCACTCGATCCTTGAAGGATAGAGTCGGGTGATTCACGCTGTCATTCTTCACCCATAGGTCGCTGTGCCCGAGAATCCTGCCCAGTTGCTCCGCCTTGAACAGAGGTGTGTACCCGGCATACAGCCCGACAGTCGGCTCACCATCAATGGGAAGGAGATCGACGTACCTCCACATGGTTCTTGGTCCCGCTTCGATCGAGTCCCGGCTCACGCTTTCGCGGATCTCTTCCCAGTTGTAAGCGACCTCCAGCGGGCCGAAACAAAACTCGCAGACGTGGATGGGCTCCTTCGGGTAACTCTCGCCGCACTCACGGCATCGCAATCCGATGACTTTTGACACAGCATTCCCTCCAGTCGGCCGCGTCGGCCTGGACCCCGTTTGCCCAAATCAGGGCCGGGCCGCCACTTCGTCATTGGCAGCACCGTCGAGACAGCCCCATGTCCCCCTTAGAACAGAAAACCTCTCGTCCAATGCTGCTCAAGGACGAGAGGTTCGTGACCTTCGTGGTACCACCTTGGTTCGCCGGCGCCTCACGACACCGGCCTCAGAGAGTACTTGGAACAACCGTGTGGATCATCTCGGCACCCCACCAGAAAGGATGCGTTCAGCACCCTCGAAGAAAGCCTGCTGAAGCAGGCTCCCCGGTCCGCCGAGGAAGCACTTTGCGATCACATAGCGCCCGAGCTTCAACTCGACCGTGGGGAGGAATCCGCACTCGATTGGGTTCCGCATACTCCGGCTCTGTAACGGGAGCCATTTGTCCCCGCGCTCAATCAGGGACGCCCGGAACGGGCTACGCAGTCTGTCGCTGTAGACGTT
>Ga0114930_10002159_pt1 | contig 17964 bp, 21 predicted proteins | sample AnhtaG_FD_87300 | JGI IMG/M metagenome (GOLD analysis project Ga0114930, IMG submission 87300) | Deep subsurface microbial communities from Anholt, Denmark to uncover new lineages of life (NeLLi) - Anholt_01485 metaG | ecosystem: Environmental > Aquatic > Marine > Oceanic > Sediment | place... | reverse complement strand
GCCGCCTTCGCAGACACATCAGCCGCCACTGCGGATCATGGTGCCTCTCTCCTGCCTCCCTCAGTCCCATTAACGTGATCAGATGATACTCCCTGCCACTGGGCTTGATGGACTGCAGTTTCTGAATGTTCAGCAACCTGGCCCACTTGTCGATCATCTTCTCAAAATGCCGCAGGGTCAGCCTCTTCCCGGTCCTCACGTTGATGAAAATATGCCCTTTCTTCCTGTTCCCCACATAATGCCTGAGCATCTCGCTGGTATTGCCGGTAAGCTTCATGGTCCTGGGCGCACCCGGGATGTGGCGCCTGGTCCAGCGGTTGTACTTGGCTCTATCTTCGGGATATGGATAATATTTTACTATGCTTCAGGTAAAGCAGGGCTTCCTCATTTTTTCGTGATGTTCTGTTGAGGCTGGCGGGGTATGAATATAGAGGTTATGCCGGTAAGTGCCGGAGTTAATCTAAATATATTTTTTATGTTATTAAAGTGCGGTGGGTGGGGTTTGGAGAGCACTGGAAAAAAAAATGGCACTATTCCAAAATCCAGTTATTTTGGCAATTATCGCATCCAACGATTTTCTGGATTTATGCCGATGCTAATCGAAATCGTTGCAAATCACTGTTAATCAGTACCTTAAAATAACTGGAAAATGATATTGTGCCAAAAAAATCAATAAAGTTTTAATTTCATATTATGGAAAAAGGGAAAAAAAAAATTTCTCTTCAAGATTTAGTATGACTTTCACCTGCGAACATGAATTATTTCTCATAGAATAGAGATTCGATAAGGTCATCTTTTGTTATTTTCAAATATATAGCAATATTTTTTAAAATATTACTTAAAGTTCCCACTTTAATAGGACTATGGGCTGGAATTGTAATTGAATGCTCATGTCCCATAAAATTGCTTTTCAATCGAATGTGGCTTCCTGTTTGTCGTGAGATTGTATAACCATATTTGCTCAAGACTGTGCATAAATTATTATGCGAAACATCCCTCGGCATTCTGGGCATACGTCAAAATCTCCTCTCTGACAAAATGAAGCCTGATCACTTTAGGTATGTCTTGAATATTATCAAAATGACACCTTAATGCATCCATGATATTTTCTTTTATTTCTTCTACAGTTTCACCTTCAGTAAAAATAGAATATCCTAGTGCTTGAGCGTTAAAACCCCCTTCAGGGTCGTCTTCAATTAAAAACACGATTTCATTCATGATGCATTACCTTAAACATTAATTACTTTTCTTCTACTTTAAGTTTTATCATGATGGTTTTAGCCCCCGTTCGTTTCTTTACCCCCTATTGCTTCCTTTCCTACACCTGACCACCAGCCCTTCCTACTGTACTGATGCCTGAGTTCGCTCCGTACTTTTAGAGTCAGCCTTCGCAGGCACATCAGCCGCCACTGCGGATCATGGTGCCTCTCTCCTGCCTCCCTCAGTCCCATTAACGTGATCAGATGATACTCCCTGCCGCTCGGCTTGATGGACTGACGTCTCTGAATGTTCAGCAGCCTGGCCTACTTGTCGATCATCTTCTCAAAATGCCGCAGGGTCAGCCTCTTCCCGTCCTTTCATTGATGAAGATGTGCCCCTTCTTCCTGTTCCCCACATAATGGCGCAGCATCTCGCTGGTATTGCCGGTCAGCTTCATGGTCTTGGGCATGTGACGCCTGGTCCAGCGGTTGTACTTGCCCTTGGTTTTCGGGAAGGTGATCTCGCCAGTGTTGCGGTTCCACAGCTCGATCCTGGCTTCCAGGACCTCCCTGGGTAGGGTGGTGGTCTCGTAGATCATCCTGAAGAAAAGCTTTTCCCGTAAGGGGATCTGGGGGGGGAGGTGCACATGGCTTTGCATTCTTCTTTGTTCATGCCACGGTCTAGGATGATGACGCCGGTTGGATCCTCTGGTTCATTGTTCATATGGATAATAACAGGTACACAGGTCAGATATTCCCTGCCCGCAGCTTCCATTTCATCCCTGATAATATCAGCTGCCTCCTGTGCATCCTCCTCCGGCACCTCAAAGACCAGTTCGTCATGCACCACATTAATGAGCCTGGCATTGAACGGCCTGGGCCTGTGGTACAGCTAAATAACCAGCGCGACCCCGGGGATACGGCGGATAACTGCAACTGCACCCCAGCAAAGTACCAATGCAGAGGTGAAGACAATTGACCATTTTGCCATAGCCGGGAGCTGTGCTCCCAGCAAAGCATATGACAGACAGCTTACGACTCCATAATGAATCACATATACTCCATAGCTATTATGAAAAAAGCTGTCGAATATCCTTCTCTGCCTCTGTGCAAATCTTAGGAATATTGCCAGGAAAGCAAATGAGATCGTGGCGCAGGAGAATATATAGAAAAAGCCGATCAGTATTTCATTCGCATTACTAATTGATATAATCACACTGATTAGAAAGGTAGCCAGCGCCGCAACAGTCCAGATAATCCAGCGACGTGCCAGTTTGGAATTCGGCACAAGGAATGTTCGTTCAATTCCATAGGCACCGAAAAAGATCCCTGCCAGGAAATAGACCGCATAGAGAAACAGACGGTTTATCTGAATTTGGGCTGGCCCAACCTGCAACCAGAAAAAAGAGCCAAAAATCGCTGATATAGGTATATAGGCCACAGCTGACAAAAGAACTAGGAGCATAAAAAATTTGACAGGCTGAAACGGTTGCATCGTTTTGAATAAACCGCTCATGTTTACTTTCATACCGGCTGCCAGAACGACAATGATGTCAAAAACCAGCAATAGCTCGATAAACCATATGGGCCCCCCTCTCCACTCAACCAAGCTCCATTGTTGCCAGAAATCGGAAAGACCAGCGTTACCCCCGGTCTGGAGATAGGTCATATAATAAGTCAGTGGTCTGAGAATAACCATTACCGCAAGCGGCAGACCGAGCCTGATCAACCTCTCGCGAAAATAAATAAACCTTCCTTTCCTCTGAAGGCTATTCCAGACGAACAGCCCCGAAAGTAAGAACAGAAGAGCCATAAAAAAATTGTCATTGAAGGACGCGAATAATGACAGCATATCCGAGCGCTGTTCATCAATAACAGGAGAGATCGCGCGTATTGATTGCAGATACTCGGACAATGAAGAGGCGTTAGACTGGGGTAGAATTATGTGATATGGCATCGCCGCATGGTGCGCAACAACAAGCAGAATGATAAAGGCCCGTAGGTAGGCGATTGGGGTATTGTATTGCATGCCTGATGCGTGTGCGGATAATGTTGTTTTGGCCTTGTTCATACTGCGTTATACCTCCCTTACTGCGCAGGCATTGAAAATTGCTTTCCTTTATGAGTAGTAATAATCTTGTTTATAATCTTTTCAGCGTGAGTGTATCTTTGTGCGGGCATCGTAATATGAACTTAATTAATTTACGTAAAAAATAAGTCCGGATAAAAATTGTAACGAGCTCGCAGGGATTTGAATCCCGGATCTCCAGCTTTGAAGGAGGATTGTTTTTCCTCATCCATATTCTCGCCTCAGCGGTATTTCAATCTCTCAAAAAGAACTGTGCATAAAACTAATGGAGATCTTTGATCTAACCATGAAAACTGCGTGCAACTATACCAGGTGGTTGATAAACACATTGCCTGTTTATCTGCCTGACAGGAATTAAACTTTAAACGTAACGCCCGCCGGCGGCTTTCAAATTAGCTCAATGATCCCTTTTTTCCACTCTTCACTCTTACACGTGAGAGATGATCGATCTCAGCCCTGGTTCCTCCATGATGGGCCATCAGGTTTTCCAAAATGAAATCTTTTTCGTTTAAATGAGATGTTTCGGTATACAGGATATTCTTAGTAATGAACTCAAGTGTCTTGTGGTCTAATATTATGGGTTTATCCTTGAAAGGTTCATTTTTTTGCATAATAATTCCCAATTACAATATTGTCTTAATTATTATTAAGGTTTTTTGAATAAAAATATATTAATGCAAATATAAAATAAATGTAATTTGTTTCCTTTTCCAGAAAAAGATACCTTACAACGGCAAAAAATAAAAAAAAGAAATTCTGTTAATTTGAATAATTCAAGCCATCCAGATCATACCTTTATCGCCCAAAATATTGATCAGATCGTTGATCTCATACGCATTGGGTTCCCTAAGGTATTGCATGGCAAATATGTCCATTATTGCACTGAAAGTACAATGGAGTCTATCACTTCTCAGTTTTCTCGACATTCTGGTCATAGTTCGTGTGTTATTATTTATCAACAATAATAATTCAATTAATATAGTATACAACATTTTAATATATGAAGGTTCGCACACACACGAACAAACTATAATGGATAATAAAAACATATCTCGTATTTTAATACAGTTCAGCAAAAGAAAATTTTGGAAACCGAAGGCTTTATGACTAATCATCACTATGTTAAGCCCTTACCCATACCTGATAATATCAATCGAAGCGGGGTGGGGTAGTCAGGAAATCCCGACGGGCTCATAACCCGTAGATCCATGGTTCGAATCCATGCCCCGCTATTATTTGGTTTGGAAAAATTTTTATGGTATTTTGACATGTTAATTTTGGAGTTTATAAATAAGTGATCGATCCCACATTAATGGCAGAACTTGCCATAGTTATCATCCTGGTAGGCCTTTCTGCTTTTTTTTCCTCTTCTGAGACTGCCTTTATAGCGGTTAATAGAATCAAGATTCTGCACCTGGCAGAAAATGGTGACAAGCGGGCGAAGATAATCCATGAGGAACTGGCCCGCCCCGAGAGATTCATTACTACGATCCTGATAGGGAACAATATCGTGAACGTGGCAGCTTCGGTCATGGTTACCGTATTGGTAATGAGATTTTTTGGGAATGCCGCCATTGCCATCGCCACCGGAGTGATGACCGTGGTCATTCTGGTCTTTGGCGAGATCGTACCCAAGACCTTTGCAGCCAGGCATGCCAATTCCCACAGCTTGAGAATTGCGCGGCTGTTATTGTTCTTAACCAAAGTGCTGTACCCTGTGGTATTTGTATTTACCCAGATAACCAATCTCGTGCTGCGTTTATTGGGCGTCAAGGAAAAAATAAAGAATCCTTTCATCACTGAAGATCAGATAAAATTGCTGCTCAAGGTCGGCGTGGAGGAAGGTGTAATAGAGCCGCAGGAAAGGATATTGATACAGAACATTCTGGAATTTACCGATGCAAAAGCAAAGACCGCAATGACCTACAGGCGCGATATTGTCAGTGTTGAAAATACCCAGACCCTTGATGCTGCCCTTAAAAAATTCAATGAATCCGGTCATTCAAGGCTCCCGGTCTGGAAGGATGATTTCGACAACATTATTGGCATGATCTATGCTAAGGATCTTTTGAAGTACATCGATGCAGAACTCACCAGAATAAGTGCCCAGGACATTTTAAGACCCATTCTTAAGGTAAGGAATGACCGTAAGATCGGATCCATTTTCAAGGAACTCCAGTCAAAAAAGATCCAGATAGCAGTGGTTATGGATGAACATGAAAAGGTGGTGGGCTTGCTATCGATGGAGGATATTGTAGAAGAGATCGTGGGTGAGATCCTTGATGAATATGACGTGGAAGAAATGAGCCGGGGGGTTCTGCCAAAACCTAAGAAAGGGATGGTATGAGGAATTATTCCAGATAATATGACAACATTTACGTGATTTCCCTGCTATTTTATGGTTTATGCTGTCTCAACCTGCTGACATTAAAGAGAAGACACGTCGGTATATGGTCATGTTGGAACAAGCCATTGAAAAGATAGAAGTAGTAATTGAAGAGCAGTCATATTTAGGAAAAGTAGCAGAAGATTACATGAATATGGCCCGGTCCTATTATCATGACGGGGTGCATTTTATGGAAGCTGAAGATCTGGTTAATGCCCTGGTATGTTTCAGTTATGGTCATGCCTGGCTGGATGCAGGTATCAGATTGGGAGTATTTAAGGCAAATGACGAGACTTTGTTTGCTATCTAGGAAATTCGGTTGGAATAGTAATAGAAATTAATTGTGAGACGAAGGTAAGAATATGAATAATTATAGAGTTACATTAGAAGCAGCCTGGTTGGTCAAAGATATTGAAACTGTCGATGATGCAATGGGAGTTGCAATAGCAGAAGCAGGAAAACGATTAAATCCACAGTTAGAATATGTTGAAATAAATATCGGTACCACATACTGTCCTTCCTGTGAGGAACCTTTTGACAGTGTATTCATGGCAGCTGATACTGCCCTGGTGGGTTTGATCTTAGAGATGCGTGTATTTGATGCGGAAAATGACGAACATGCAGCAAGGATTGCAAAATCGGTAATTGGTAAGGCATTAAAAAATATACCACTCTCGGTAATTGAAGTTGTTGAAATGGAGTATTCTGAACAAGGGTGAAAATTCGTGGATAAGGTCATTTCGGTTATTGGGCATACTGCTTATGACCACCTGTTTGATATCACACGATTTGCCGAGATCAATTCCTCGATGCCCATAGCTGGATATCATATCTATTACGGAGGCGGTGCTGCAAATATTGCCGCTGGCATCGCCAGGCTGGGAGGACACAGCCAGTTGATCTCACCTGTGGGGGGTGATTTCAATCACTCAGATTACGAGCAGCATCTGGAAAGATTGAGTGTGGATACAAGCCTGATGTACCACCTGGAAGAAGAAAAGACGGCATCTGCTTTCATATATACTGATGAGAACCATGACCAGATAACCTATTTCTACTGGGGTGCCTCAAAACTCTTCCCAGAACTTGAACCACCAACTCTTAAATTTGCTCACCTTGCCACTGCTGACCCTGTATTCAACAGTAAAGCAGCCCAGCTTGCAGATTTTGTATCTTTTGATCCTGGTCAGGATCTGGTCGTGTATCCGAAGGAATGTCTTGAGACCATCTTAACACATACCAATATCCTGTTCACCAACCGCCATGAGATCACACGCCTGAGCCAGATGATAGGACGTACCCGCGAGGATCTGGAGGCAGATATTGGAATAGTTGTGGTGACGCTGGACAAGGGAGGCAGTGAGATACACTTTGATGGTAAGCGTTTATTTATTCCTGCCATTCAGGTGCAGGCAATAGACCCGACCGGTGCCGGTGATGCTTATAGGGTCGGGTTTTTAGTCGCATACACAAAGGGGTATTCACTGGAAATATGCGGACGTGTAGGTTCCGCAACAGCTTCTTTTGCAGTGGAAAAGGTGGGATGCCAGACAAACCTGCCCACATGGGAGCAGATGAGAGTCAGGTTTAATGATCACTACAAAAACTTTGAATTATAATTAACAGGTCGCAAAGATATTTATACTAGCCTAGCGTGATATTTCATCACTCGTGTTGTTTAGGTCCTTGCGTGAGTTATTGACTGAGTCTATCGATGATCGACAAGACAACCACAACGCGGAATATTCCGCGATACAGCCTGGCACGAGGGTTACTGGAATGGACAACGGCTTAGTCCAGTGGGTGAAGTTCCGGAGTTAGTGCGCCAGGCGACAGCACATTCTAATTCTTATGCATAATTTCAGTTAGAGCTGTTCCAATATTCTGATGTGTTCAGGGCGATCCACAATAATCTCTTTATCGCCCTCGTATTCGTCCACGATCCCAATTATTTCCACGTTATCTGCCACATTCACAGACAGGTTTACCTGACCGGCACCGTTGTTTCGATGTATAAAGACTTTGGTCAGGCTTTTATCCACATCCACCGTTAATATCAGATGATCACCTGTGAAAGTTCCCCTCTTTCCGACAACTTCTCCTTGCAGAATAATCTTGTCACCGATTTTTGAGCCGTCAGAATATTCAGATGGTCCTGCCTCACCGGCAATAAAGCCAAAATATGCAATGATCAGCACCAGTAGTGCCATGATCATCAAAACAATAGTGATCTTCTCTTCTTTTTGCAGCATATCAGCAGAGACTTACTCCAATATACTTCCCTGGGATGCGTTTCCAACCATACGCTGGTATCTGGTCAGATAGGACTGCTTGATAGCTGGGACAGGTTTGTGCCATCTGCTCTTTCGCTCATCCATTATTGCAGATGTTACCTTCATATTCAAAACCCGGTTGGGGATATCGATCTCAATGATGTCGCCTTCTTCTACCAGAGCAATAGGGCCGCCCTGAGCCGCCTCAGGAGTGACATGTCCGATACAGGGTCCACGGGTACCTCCTGAGAACCTCCCGTCAGTGATCAATGCAACAGATTCGATCAATCCCATACCTGCAATGGCAGAAGTGGGGGAGAGCATCTCTCTCATACCAGGTCCGCCTACGGGTCCTTCATAGCGGATGATGACCACATCACCGGCTTTGATCTGCCCTTTCATAATGGCCTGCATGGATCCCTCTTCACTGTCAAATACCCGTGCAGGCCCTGAATGCACCATCATATCAGGATGGACAGCACTTTGCTTGATGACTGAACCATCAGGTGCAAGGTTACCTTTCAATATGGCTATACCGCCTTCGGAATGTTCCGGATTATCCAGGGTCTTAATAATATCTGCATTTTTCCTTGGATTTATTATAGTAAAAGCACTGAGATTTTCTCCAATTGTCTTCCCATTGACCACCGCAGCATCCAGATCCAGGAGTTCCTTTAACCTCTGCATTACTGCCTGTACACCGCCAGCCTGTTCCAGATCAAGCAGGAAATGGCTGCCCCCTGGTCTGAGATTGGTAAGGTGGGGCGTGGTCCGGCTCATCTCGTCGAACCGATCCAGCGGCAGGTCCAGCCCGAACTCATGGGCAATAGCAGGCAGGTGCAAGGCTGTATTGGTACTGCCTCCTATAGCCATATCCACGCGGATGGCATTATCAAGGGCATTTTTGGTCACGATCTGCCTGGCTGTGAGATTCTTATTGACCAGGTCAATGATCTTCATACCAGTCTCTTTGGCTATCCTGAACTTTTTTGCATCCACGGCATGGGCTGTACCGCATCCGGGCAGGCTCATTCCCAGCGCCTCGGTGACGCAGGCCATGGTATTGGCTGTGAACAACCCGGCACATGAACCGGCACCGCAGCATGAATAATCTTCAAGCATCTTGAGCTGTTCATCAGTAATTCTATTATTCTGCCTCTCGCCCACACCCTCAAAAACTGAGATGAGGTCTCGTTGTTCATCGCCTACTAACCCGGGCAGCATGGGGCCACCGGTAACCACTGCTGCAGGAATGTCCAGCCGTCCTGCAGCCATCAAATGCCCTGGTACGATCTTGTCACAGGTGGGTATCAGCACCATCCCGTCGAAGCGGTGTGCTTGGACCATTACCTCAATCGTATCTGCGATAAGTTCCCTGCTGGGTAATGAATATCTCATGCCTTCATGACCCATGGCTATGCCGTCACAGATACCGATCGTACTGAATTCAAAAGGCACGCCGCCGGCTAGCCTGATACCTGCTTTTACAGCTTCTGAGAGCTTATCCAGATGGATGTGGCCCGGGATCACTTCATTCCAGGAATTTACCACACCGATAAACGGCAGGTCCATTTCATAATCTGTCAATCCCACTGCCTTAAGCAGGGAGCGGTGGGGGGATCGTTCCAGCCCCTTTGTAACCTCATCACTTCTGAGCGTCATGTTGAATCTCCAGTTCTCAGGAGAGAATATCTGTCAAAAAACTTAAAACCACTGGTCAAGGGTCTGCTGGCCAGCATCCGAAGCTTCAATGAGCCTGTCAATTGCACCTTTTACCCGAACTTCGGAAAAGTCATGTTTTCCACATAGCAGATCGATTATTTTTGATTCCTGGGGAGAGTTCCAGGATATCTGGTAATCTGAACTTACTTCAGGATACAAAAAGAAATCCCTGATCTGTTGCAGGTTTTCGATCCCTTCACCCAGTTCAGTGAGCACAGCCTCAATATTTCCGTGCTTTTTTATCTGTTTTAAAGCAGTCTTTGGTCCGACCCGCTTGATCCCTGGATTGTAGTCTGTTCCCACTAATAATGCAATGTCAACTAATTGTTCCCTGGAAATCTCAAGTGCTGACAATATTTTTTCAAGGTCCATGATCTCTGGCTTTACCTCTATATAGACGTTTTTCCTGGGCAGTTTTCGTTTGCCAGTGACTGTCAGATTGCGCACCACCCTGGGTGATCCGAACACCAGGGCATCATAGTCCTGGGAAGCAGTAAAGTCGGCATCTCCGGACAGCACCATATGGGCAGCCTGGGCCTCACCCTCAGACGGAGCCTGCACCACTGGAATGCCCATATATCCCAGCAGGGCCTTTGCATCTTCCACCATGCCGCCTTCAATTCTGGACGAGGCCTGGGCATGGACCATGAGGTCCTCTTCCCCTGCAGCTTTGGCCTCCTCCCAGCGCTGCATAGCCTTTTCGCGAATATTCTTTCGTGCTTCCAGGGTCTCGGCCTTGAAACTGGGGGGTCTGCCGTCAAAAACAAAAATAGGTCTTATTCCAGCTTCCACCAGATTCGTAGTACGGTACAAAAACCCTGATAAATGGGAAGTCACCTCACCCCTGGAATTTTTCAGCGGGGTGCCGTCCCGCTGCCTGATAATACTGAGAAACTGGTACAGGGTATTGTACGCATCTACAGCGACCACCTTACCGGCAAGGTCCCCTAATTCGATCTCATGTTTTTCAAAAATATCAGACAGATCAACACCCATTGCTTTTGCCTCAGCAGGAGATGTCGTCCATTCGTCTCAAGTCGATTACTGAATCACCATCAGCAGATACGATTCCACTGACTGTCAACAGGTTGCCTACTCTTTCTACTAATGTAGCCTTTGATACCTGTACCTGATGATCAGTGTCTTTTTGGGAATTTCGGTGTACAACGAGGAGCTCAATACCTTTCTGGATGTCGCCGGTAACATTACTGATAATATTTTCAAAATCAGAATATATCAGGATCTTTACCCGTTTACCAGATTTTTTAATTACACCGATTGGATTAATGCTAATATTCATGCCTAGCCTCTAGATAAAAACTAATCTGATTCTTTCATCAATAAATACTATTCGTCTTATTCGTTTCAATTATATAATTGCAGGATACAAGGTCCTCATTGTACTTTTGCGAAATAAGAAACATCATCCCGTTCATTACTGATTATTTTATAGAGAGTTTCCTTGCTCAGGCGCTCAGGATGGTAATATCGTCCTCCAGACTTTTCTGAGATCTCTCTTGCAAGGTCTGATCCCTTGCTGCTCATATCTACCACAAGTACGTGGATGCCTTCATTGACCAGATACTTCAACACAACCAATAGTTCCCTATGAATATTACCTCCTACTTCCAGCGGCACGTTTGCTTTACCGTCTGTGACCAATATCATGATAGGAATGGTGGCAGGGTCCTTTTTGATCTCGTTATGCAGTCCGTGTAGTCCTGTTAAGATACCGGAAGCCAGGGGTGTTGTACCACCGAACGGTATATTCTCAAGATACCTCTTGGCCCTTTCCACTGATGAGGTGAAGGGTAATACGGTCTCAGCTTTGCGTCCGCTGTATGAGACCATGGATACTTTATCCCTGCGCTGATAGGCATCCTTCAATAGGGCTACAATAACACTGCGGGTGATATCCACCTTATCTATTTCATCCATACTGCCGCTTGTATCCAGGACAATATCGATCAGAGTGGCGATGCGCCTGCGCCTCACTTTCTCCCTGTAATCACTTTTTTTCACCTGGATACGACCATCTACAGCATGTATCGCTGCTGCCCTTATGGTAGGCGCAATTGCAATATCATTTACCTTACCGTCAGGTATTCGGTGTCTTACATATCTCCCCCTTTTTCCTTTTGTCAGCACTTCTGCCCGCCTGCCGCTTTTTAGCTGGCCTAAAGCCATTTTTTTTCTTTTACGCTTTGCGAAATCACTAAGAATATTTCGAACAACCGTTTCATCCATCTTTTCGCTATCAGCCGGGACGTCTGAAATTACATCTTCTTTATCGGTTGGGGCATGGTATACGGGGGCATCCAGTTTTGGTATCTTTGACACAGGAGCCACGTAGGTGGGAGTACTGTGGACAGGTCCGTGATGCTCTATCTTTGTTACACTTAAAGTTACTTCTTCAATGGGCGGACCGGATTTTTTAATCCCAGGTTTTCCTGGTGCCTCTTGTTCAAAAACTGCATTGGTAACATCGTGGGGGTCCAATACCACATATGAACTATCAGCCAGGACATATGCATGGACCATCTCATCAAGGCGGATCTGATCACTATACTGTAGAATTAGCTCTGTTATTGCTTCAGTGTCCTGATAATCGAATTGACTGATATCCTTTTTTGGTATCCTGATTGCCAGAAGGGGTTTGCCGATATGAAATACTTTAATCCCATAATCCCTTTTTAGATTATTCCGCATCCTCCCGGCAATTTTCTCGCTCATTTCTCGACCAGACGTCTCAATTGTTCAACACTGAACTCCTCTTCTTCAAATGGTGTTTTTCTCATCCTGTGGGGCAGCACCATTTCAGCAGATTCTACAATATCTTCGTTGGTAACCCTGTCACGTCCTTCAAAAGCTGCATTTGTGCGGGCTGTTCTCTCGATCATAATATCTGCCCTGTGACCGTCAACATTGAACTCTATACAGATCTCGGCAATGGTCTGGAGATTATCCCTTGTGGTAATGACAGAAGGAAGCAACTGCTGCGCCTTCACGATCCTGGCCCGTAACCGGTCCTGTTCTGATTCGAACTCTTTTTTGAAAGCTTCAGGTTTTTCGTTGAATTTATTACCGCGCTCTATGATCTCGACTCTCTGTTCGATATCAGGGATTCCCATAACTTCCACCTGGAGCGCGATCCTGTCAAGCAGCTGGGGTCTTAATTCGCCTTCTTCCGGGTTCATACTTCCTACGATTATGAAACTGGCAGGATGGGATACGCTTACGCCTTCCCGCTCGACCGTGTTCACGCCCATAGCAGCTGCATCCAGCAGTGCATCCACTACAAAATCATCCAGCAGGTTGATCTCATCCACATACAGGATACCGCGGTTAGCTTCTGCCAGGATTCCTGGTTCGTATGCTTTTAGACCTTCCGTGACAGCCTTTTCGATATCAAGACTTCCCACTACCCGATCCTCAGTGGCACCCACTGGCAGATCCACGACCTTCATAGGCCGTTTTTCTGTAGTAATTGTGCCTTCTTTCTTTCGTATCTGGCATTCCCAGCAGAATTTATCCTCATTATGGGGGTCACAGCTGTATGTGTCTCCTGCCACAACCTCGATCTCAGGTAATATCTCTACCAGCCCTCTTACAGCAGTGGATTTTGCAGTACCTTTCTGGCCCCTGATAAGTACCCCGCCGATAGAAGGATTTATTGCATTCAATATAAGGGCCCGTTTCATCTTTTCCTAGCCCACGATTGCTGAAAATGGAAATAACACCCTATGGGTCCTGGTTTCGATATGTGACCTCATTATTTTCTTTGAATCATCCTTTTCTTCAAATTTAGGTACTTCAAGAATATTGCCGTGAATATTGATTTTACCCATTTTACCGCCCTCTAATTAATATATAGTGTACCTGAAAAGCATTGTATATAGTAATGCTACTACCAAAAATAATATGGAAAATATAAACCCTCCGAATACGAGTTTCATCCTTCCGCCCCTTTCTTTCTTTGAGACCGCATGGGACTCGTAGATCGATAAAAACATTGTTAGAAAGAAGAAAATCGCTGATATTATCAGCAATGTTCCAACTGCCAGTACGAATTTTGCTTCAAAGGTCAGGAATGCATTTGGATTTATCAAACTTAATAAAAATTCTTTTCCTTTTGCCTCATAAGCTGTGGTCACCATCATCACTACATATAAAACATTACCAACACCCATAATGGCTGAAGTTAATGCAGCACTGAGTAGTGTGACCAATGAACCAATATCAGGGATCTTGAGATCTATCTCCCATTCTTTTTCCATTTATTTCACCAGGATTTAATTAATCTAAATATCTTTATTAAATATCCTATTGTCTATAAATTCACGGGAATTAATATTTATTTGTTAATGATTATAGCATATCAATAGAAAGCATTATGAATAAGTTCTTACTAATAAAGACATATTGGGGCAATAAACGGCATCGTATCCATCCCCTCCGATCCGTCATGCCCCTTTCTTTTTATTTAAGTGATCTATCTAATAGTTGTACCGTTACTTGTTTTTCGTTCCGGTTGCAGTAAGATGGCTCCATTTTCATCAGCAGCCAGGATCATTCCCTTTGATTCCACACCAAATAATTTGGCAGGTTTCATATTTGCCAATAAGACGATCTGCCTCTCCAACAGGTCTTCGGGCTTATGGCTCTGGGCAATGCCTGCCACCACCTGTCTTGGTTTTGGCTCTCCGATATAAACATTGAGTTTTAGTAGCTTATCTGAACCTTTAATCGGTTCTGCTGAAACTATTGTTCCCACCCTGAGATCCATTTTTTGGAATTCATCAAACGTAATTTCAGGAACCCGGGGTTTGGGCTTTTCCTCTTTGGCTCTTGCTTCAGCCACCCTTTTATTCAAAATAGTCTCCATCTCCTCAATTTTTTTATCATCGATCTTCTCAAACAGAATATCGGGCTTGGGCAGGCTTGTTCCAGATTCAATTTCTGTCAGGGCTTCAAGATATGTTAGCTCGCTGACATCACTTTCAAGTCCCAATTGCGTCCATGCTTCTTTCATTTTCACTGGCAGCACAGGTTCACTTAGCAATACCAGTGCCTTTGCGATCTGCAGGCAGTCCTTGACTACGGTAGCACAGGCATCCGGGTCGGTCTTAATCAGGTGCCAGGGTTCTTTGATTTGGAAATAGGTATTACCGTAATTAGCCAGGCCCATTATGCTGTCAATAGCTTTCTTAAACTCATATTCATCCATGGCCTCTACAACTTTTGTTATAGTTTCCCGGATCTCATTGAACACTTCAGATGAGACGGCCTGCTCAGGCACAGAACCAAAGTTCTTTTGCGTGAAATGAAGTGTTCGGTACAGGAAATTGCCCAGTGAACCCACCAGTTCGTTATTGACTTTTTCCTGGAACACTTTCCATGAAAAGTTCAGTTCTTTTGTATGGGATGTATAGCTGGCAAGGTAATATCGCAGCAGGTCTGGATGGAAACCGTGATCAAGGTAATCTTCATTTACCCAGACCACATATCCCCTGCTTTTGCTAAAGGTCTTATCCTCTATCTTTACCATGCCGGAAGCTACTACCGCCCTGGGTAATGAATAACCAGCGCCTTTGAGCATAGCAGGCCAGAATATACAGTGATGATATGCTATATCCAACCCGATAAAATGAATAATACCGGAATCGCCCTGCCAGATATCTTTCCAGTCCCGGCCAATGCTTTTGCAATATTCTTCTGTAAATGAAATATAGCCGATGGGGGCGTCCACCCAGACATACACCACAAGGTTTTCATGTCCTGGGAATTTCACACCCCATTCCAGGTTCCTGGTAATGCACCAGTCCTTGAGTTCGGAATGCACCCATTCTTTAGCATAGTTGCGGGCATTGGCAGTACCTTCCAGTGTCTCAAGGTAATCGAGCAGGAAATTCCTGAATGAAGATAGTTTAAAGAAAAAATGTTCCTGTTCTTTATAGATAGCTTCATTTCCGCAGATCTTGCATGCAGGTTCACGAATTTCCCCTGGTTCGAGATGTCGCCCGCAACCCTGGTCACATTCATCTCCCCTGGCAGGTGATTCACAATAGGGGCAGATGCCTTCCACATATCTATCTGGCAGGTATCGATTGCAGTGGTTGCAATATGCCAGGTCGATCGTTTTTGTATATACCTTATCATTTTCTATTAGCTTATTGACAATTTCAGTTGTGCGGTGATGGTTTAGAGGTCCGTTAGTGCTTCCAAAAAAATCGAAATTAATGCCCAGGCTTTTGAATACTTCATCAAAATGGTTGTGGTATTTTTCAATCAATTTTTCAGGGGTTGTACCCATTTCTTCAGCACTTACCACTATGGGAGTGCCGTGAGTATCTGAACCGCACACAAATACTGTATCTTGCCCCTGTTTTTGTAATGACCTGACAAAAATATCAGCAGGGATATAAGTGCGCAGGTGCCCGATATGACATTTACCATTAGCATATGGCAGTCCACATGTGATCAGTACAGGCTTATCGGTTGGGAAATCTGACATTGAATTTTAATCCTCCTGTTGTTATGGTTAGTCTAATAAGATATGATGCTCATGAATGTAGGTCAGTTATAAAATATATTTCCCCTTTAGGCCGGGGTTTTAAATATTCTAATTGCTGGAAGGAACATCAATGCTTACTAAACGAATCATACCGTGTCTGGACGTGACCCTGGATGAGGCAGGCGGCTGCGTGGTCAAGGGGATCGAATTCGTAGACCTGCGCCGTGCAGGTGATCCGGTAGAACTTGCCAAGGAATATAACCTCCAGGGGGCAGATGAGCTTGTCTTTTTAGACATTACTGCCTCTCACGAAGGCCGCTCGACAATGATCGATGTGATAGAACGTACAGCCGATGAGGTATTTATTCCTCTGACAGTGGGTGGCGGGATAAACTCGATCCAGGATATTAAGGATATTCTTCGATCAGGAGCTGATAAGGTGTCTATTAATACGGCTGCAATAAAAGATCCTTCATTAATTGAGAGATCATCCAAGATATTCGGTTCACAGTGTATTGTAACAGCTATCGATTGTCGTAGAAATACAGATGTCGGGGGTGATACTGATAAGAGGATCATCTCTCTTGAAGATGGTACACCTGCCTGGTATGAAGTAGTGATCTATGGTGGGCGCACTCCTACAGATATTGATGCAGTGTTATGGGCAAAACAGGCAGAAAGCCTGGGTGCTGGTGAGATCTTACTGACAAGTATGAACAGGGATGGGACATATGATGGATATGATATCCCAATTACACGGACTATTTCAGATAGTGTTAATATTCCTGTGATAGCTTCAGGGGGGGCATCAGGACCTGAACACATGTATGATGCATTTGTGGATGGACATGCTGATGCGGCGCTTGCTGCCAGTATTTTTCATTTTGGGGAATATACTGTTGATGATACCAAGGAATATTTGAATAAGAGAAATATCTCTGTTCGTTTGGAACCTTGACTCCATTTACGAATTTAACATCCGACTTCGACAATATGTGTATCCCATTTCGTTGGCCACAATGGAGCCGAATGCTTGTTTTGACCTATATCCGACCACAAAAGATTTAAAAGGGTAATAACTTATATGACACTTATAATCCGTATGACGGGATTAAGAGGGTGATAAAAACGCCTGCGACAATCGTCGAACCATCATTGTTTGATTGACGTGGGTGGGTGACCCTGGGACGCCGCTTTATGGGCGGTTGATCAGTGTTATGAAATTGATCACTCAAAAACAAACCCGCATCGTCGGGTAAATAAAGTTAATAAATTTGGAGGGAAAATAAATAATGAATAAAATTACGACACTAACAATTGTTGGTATGGCAGTATTGCTGATGTTGTCAGCAATGCCAGCTAGTGCCATCAAAGAAGTTAGTAGTTTTGAAAGTGCTGGTCCTATTGTCAATGCCACCGCTTTATGGAATGATACTGATGGAGATGGAATTGGAGAAGGAACTCCATTGGGATCTTTCAATGTAACATTCAATGCAAATGAACTGCCAATGTTCTATCTGGATTTGGATGATCCAGAATTTGAACCAGAGAGTGCTGGAGAATCTCTTTTCATAAACTTATCAGATGAAGATGAGATTGGAGATGATGAAGATTTTGTGTACAAAAGTATTGGCTGGGAAGATGAAAACGAACGAATGAACATTGCCTGGCTTGGTGAAAAATATCTTGCTGTCGGCGGAGATGTCGAAAAACTTAGCAAGTATCTGGTTGATCTTGAATCCGATGAAGAAATCACCCTCAAACAGGGCGATGTTTGGGAT
>Ga0114930_10002157_pt1 | contig 17972 bp, 19 predicted proteins | sample AnhtaG_FD_87300 | JGI IMG/M metagenome (GOLD analysis project Ga0114930, IMG submission 87300) | Deep subsurface microbial communities from Anholt, Denmark to uncover new lineages of life (NeLLi) - Anholt_01485 metaG | ecosystem: Environmental > Aquatic > Marine > Oceanic > Sediment | place... | reverse complement strand
CAGTTTTCGGTAAGCCATGGATTTGGTTCTTATCAATAGGGTTAATCCCAATAATAGCTTTTTTAGTAGCACTTATATACGACATCAAAACAGAAGTCATCGAAGATAAGCAACCATCAAAAAAAGATATTTGGGACGAATTAAGTGAAAAATATATTACAGTTATTAGTGAAAAGCGGCCTGGCTATAGGAAGCAGCACGTTGGTTTATACTAAGAGGTGATTAAAATAAAAATCGGTGAGTATGAAGTAACCCTGAAAAATGGTTTTACATTGCTTGGAAATGGTTTTATTGGTCTCTTCCTATTAATACTTATTTTCGGTAAATGGGCAGGTATATTTTTCTTATGGTGTGGTAAGGTATTTATGAAACTTGGAGAAGTGTATAGTAAATCTATGGACAAGAAAATGAAGAATATCGATAAGAAGAATAAACAAGATAAACAATATGCAAAACGATTTAAACAATATTAAGAGGTGAGCAAAAAATGAAAAAATTACAAAATTTAATTTTAGCAATTTTGTCAACACCAATTGTTATGGGTGCTGAGATTGTTGAAGAAGAAGGTTCGGTTCGAACAGATACATTCGGACAAGTATTCGGGTTTTTTGGTAAGTTCTGGAAATTTATGCTGTGGGCAATCGTCATTTTCATTGCAGGTATGATTATTTATTATTTATTGAAGAAACTTGATGACGAACGCAAAGAAAGAGATGAACCTGGATACCAAGTATATAAAGCATTGAAAAAGACTTGCATGATGCAAGCAGATAAGAGACGTATTAAAAAATCTTGGTCAGCAATTAATTTATTATGGCTCGGATTGCCACTCATAAAAAAAGAACATTCCAATAAATTTTTAGATATATCCAATAAAGTGTTAGGTTACTACCGAGGAGAAAGTTCTTCAATGGACAATAGTATTAACTTTTTAGCCTACAAACGTAAATTCTTTATATTCTTTGAAGAAACATTTGTAATCAAAGTTCCCCAGTTAATTAAATTTAAAAACAAGAATCTAAAGACTGATAAAGAAACAACGGAAACGATTGATTTAACAAATTATATGGTAGAGTTACCAAATGGTGATATTAAAATTCAATGTGTAGGTTTAGAACGCTTGGGTTTGTATTATTATTGTCCTGTATTTGTTATTGATGAAAAACATGGTAAACTCGATTATAGAAAAGTAATGGAGGGTGCCATAGTTGACACTACATATCAAGCCATGGTTCAACGTATTGTAAATGTTGGTGCTAAAATGGTAGAGAAAGCGGCGTTAACATCGCCAGATGTACAAGCTAGACGCTTGACTCCGGAAAAAACCAAAGAAGAAGCTAGGGCAGAGACTGGAGTGACTTAAGATGAGTTTTTCTTACTTGGCAACAAATTACGTAGACCTTATGGCAGTATTAGTAATAATGGTAGTTTCGGCATATGGTTTATATTGTATTTGGTTCAATATAAATCCAATCAGAGAATTATGGGGTTGTATATACAGGTGGGCAAAATGATAAAAATAAAACTAAGACCAAATCCACTGGATAAGAAGGTAGTGACATTAAGAGAATTTTTACCTTTAGCAATAGTATTTGGATTACTTAGGAAATTATTTAAAAGGATGTTTCGATGCAATTAATGAGAAACTATCATTATGATGAAGGAGGAAACGTTTTCGATAATGAGGGTAATTTTATAATTTCAAGCGAAGAAATACGCGAAATATTAAAACCATCTTTATGGGATTATACACATAGGTAAAAAATGCAACTAGTCTCTTTTGCAATCCAGCATTATGTATCAATTCCGTATCAAAAATTTACGGAGAAAGTGATTGCCGCGTTAGCAGTATTTCAAGTAATACAAAGGCAAACTGGCGATTCAGATAAAGCAAATGAATTTGAGAATGATGAGATGGAAGTGTTGTGGATAGAAGAGAACTGTCATCCTGACGTAATGGTTCCAATCTATATTTTGGATAGGTGTGTCAATCCTGCAAAAGGCGAATTTCATGTTACACATAACAAAGTGACTTTTGAGACGAATGTACCCGATGAATCAGATACAGGTAGCAATAAAACAGTGACACTTACAGAAAACCAAATACAAAGATTTATGTGTGGTGCGATTAGGAGGGTCAATGATATCGTAATGAAAAATGTGAAAAGTTACTCAGAAGAGATACCAATTCCGGACCTCGGCATAGTGGAAACTGAATCTGGTCTTGGTTTTGATAATGTTTAAATGTTTAATTTTCAAATATGTGACCTCGAGGTAAAAAATGATAGATTTACCTAGACTCGGTTATAAGGATATGTTATCACTTAGAAGAATCAGGGTCCAGTTCCCTATGCAATTCTATCAAAATGTCACTTCTTTCTTTATCGGGCAAATGTCTGATTACATAAAGGATTCTCGAGTATGGAGAATCGTTATCATGGGAGAGACAAGAGGCGGTAAGAGTGAAACAGCAATGACCATTGCAAAATTATATGTTAACATATTTAATCAATGTTTGAAGAAAGACCATTTTAAACAAGTTGATGTCGATAGATTCCTTAAACTTGAACCATTATCCTTTAATATTGACTATATCATGGGTTCACAATCCGAATATATTTATACTCTCAGAGAAAAGCAGAAAAATAGGCAACTAAAGTTCGGACAAGCCTGGCAGATAGATGAAAATCGAGAGAATGTAGGTGGTCTAGGCACTTACTCTGAGACATTAGATTTAGCCAATATAAATAATATTGTTGCGAAATTTATGCAAAGCGAATTATGGTTAACGCCTATCAGATTACAAAAGAGGAATGCCCCTTATGGACTATATGTTTATCAAAAAGATATAAAAAATAGAGTTAATTGGTGCCTGCTTTACAAAATTGAGATGGGCGTCAAAGGTACTATGGAATATATTTTTTTAGGCTGGGTTAAAGTGCCCCTACACCATGACGACTGCCTTCGCAATGAATATAACCTCAAGAAGAACAAGTGGATATCGAGTGAAATTGAAGGTACAGTTGACAAGCGTGTAATACAAAGAAAACATGCAGCCGAACAATTATCAAAAGATGTCGTTTTTGGCGAACTAAGTCCCTCTGGTAAAAGTTTTAAATTATCAAAGGATATGCAAATGGCATTGCTCGAGCAGTACATTATAGAAGGCAAGACACAACGATGGAACGAGCTCGAGATGTATCGTATTATTAGTGAGGCTCGTATGCTTGTGATGCAGAATGTTACGAAGCAGCGTGCTGCCGAACTCGAACAACAATTCGGTCCTATCCAAGACAAAAAAATCAAAGAGGAGATTGAGGTGTAAAAATGGTAGCAGATAATAGAACCCCAATTACAATATCGAAAAGAGATATTTTAAAGGGTAAGTGGCTTGAGGAAAGTGAATCTAAAATTATATCTGTAAAACAGAATAATAAATTTTTAGATGATTTGCATAAACTGATTGAAGATAAATATCATCTTTCAGCTCAAGAGGCTGTCTTTCTTTTGGAATTCGAAAAAATGAGGATGGTTACGTATGATTTGCGGTATGATAAAGACCTGTATGATAATTTGCTTAAAGAGGTTAAAAGATTACAAAAATACGAACTAAAAAAAAAATATAAAGGAAATTTAGGTGTAAAAAATGACACTATTTGAAGCATTATTCACCTTTTCAATGGGTTGCTTTGGTGTGATGATTGGTGGAATAATCTTAGGTAAAATGTTTCAACATTTCGGGTGGACGTGAAATGCCAATTTGTCCTAAGTGTCACAGATTCAAGAAAAGAGCTGTTTATTCAAGACATGTTAAAAGGTGTCATCCATCAAAAAAAGATTTAGAGCATTATCTCAAAAGTAAAAGTGGAGGGCATTCGTCAGATTGCCAATGCAAAAAATGTATTAAAAGATAAGATGCAGACGAAATGTTAAATAGGTACAAAAAGTGATTAGTATGATTATTGAATATACAATTATTATGTTCAGTGGAATGGTAATCGGAGGATTGCTTATTGTTTGGATAGCACGCAAAATATTAGGTGTAGTGTAAATGCCAAAAGAAAAAAAGAATCTTTGGAAAACATACGCAACATTAGAAGAAGATTTAATTAATTGCTTTAAAAAAAGAAATATAGAAGTAAAGAAAATAACTGTAATAAATGGCGCAACTAAATATATAATCGAAGTAGAAAGGTAAAATACAATCAAAGATTGTTTAAATAAAAGATTAAATGATAAAGAATGATGAAAGATTTTTTAGAAGAAATAAGAGAGAGGATAAATAATAAAGATGAAGTAGTTTTTATGATAAAAGGTGAAGAAAGATGCGGAATGTCTTGTATTGCTATGAACATAGCTAATCATATTATATGGAGGGAGTTTGAAAATGAATAAAAAAGATAAAATGCAACCATCTAAATATAATGTAAAAGTTGATGATAGATTAAAGAATTTAGTAACCAAAGAACAAGGAGATAAACTATTTCAGTATGAAGAAGATGTAAAAGATTTTACAGGGTTAATTTTTCATTGTCCAGATTGTAATGCCGAATTTCATTTACACATTGCTCAAATAACATTAGTAACAAAATTAATCGACAAGGCTAAAAAATATGTTAAAAACCGCAGGTTAAAAGTTAAAGAGGAAGACTGAAGTCTAATCCAAAACCAATTCCCTTTATCTGCGAAGCAGAGGTGGTTATTATTAAAATCTGTTCAAAATGCGGACGAAAAATTGATTTCAATATAGTAAGTAATTTACATTGGTGCAATTCTTGTGGCTATATCTTATTAGATGACAAGAATCCTAATAAAAATGCTCTTGTATCAACCGACATGCGAAGACTTACGTTAAGTTGGGAAAGTAGTTGGACAAAAGTATTTTCATATATATATCAACTCGACCTTTTAAAAATTATGAATATGGCCCAACATTTAAATATGTTAAGATATACAAGTTGGGCAAAACGAATTATTTTACAATTAGATAAGGCTGAAAGTCGTAGCACCAGTTTTGACAGGATAGACAAATTACCTAGAGTTTTCCTCAAAGACTATTTAGACGAGAGGCATTAAATTATTGAAGTCAAATCTACATTGCGCGATTGTAAATTAAAGCAGTTTACAGCTTATCAAACAATTAGAAAAACTAAATTATTAGTATTCGAAAGAAGGGATACTACGGACATTGATATAAATCATATTATATTTGTGCAAGATATTATTGAAAATTTATGTCCTAAAAAGAAAGCGTATTACCAAAGACAATACGAATCTTTAGTAGGTTGAGACAATGCAGATGATGCAGGATATAACTAGAAATGTTTTAGTAATGGTAGGTTCCGTATTAATCTCATCAATAGTTGTAATACTCATAGTAATAGCATTATTTTACCTTTTCAAAACTCAGTTCACCCCTGCAAAAATATCAAGTTTCTTTTTCGGGTGAATAGCAATCTATTTATAATAATAACAATCTATTATATAATAAAATGGTAGTAGAACATATTCCAAGAATAGAACAAACAGATATTATGAGAATAACAAAGAAAGATGCAAAACTAATAATATTTCTAACAATATTATTAATAGTTATAATTGCATTCGGTTGCTTTTACGGAGGCATTCAATACTCTAAGACAAGATTTATCGAACAAGTGATATACGAATTAAATCAATTACTCTTAGCAAATTTTAGTTATGTTTGTGGCGTAGGTTACAACCAATATTACTTACTAAACACTACAATCAACTTAGAAGGAATCATATGAAATTAGTTCGACCAGCAAAAATAGATACTGAAGGTAAAGACATTCCACCTTTAATACAACCCAATAATAGTAATAAGGGACCAGCTATAGGTATTATGCTTATCATTTTCTTTCTTGTCGGCTCTGCAATTTTATTAGGCATCTTCATATTCTACGATAAATTTTTTATCAAAGAACTAGTATACATCCCAGACTATCATACACTAAGAGACAACTTAACAATGCCAGATGGCCGAATGTACTGGGATGATAACAACCAAACAGATATGCTTATTGCCGCTTCAATTCTTAGAGCAGATATAAATCGACGAATAGTAGAGGAAAATGAAGTGAATATGTCGCGAGATATGGGGTGGTATTGTTATGTACCTGCGGGAGATGTTGTTAATTCTGAGCAAGGAACGGGGTTTCATGGTACTCAATTTTGCAAGTCTAATGCCAATGCATATGTTGGTGAAGGTACAGCGACAATTTACTGTGACGCTGCCGATTATCAAACAAACGATTGTTGGGAATTTTGGTCTGTTTACACTGTTCAATGTGTTAATCAAATTGATTTCTGGACGGGTAGTTTCGATATTGACTGGTATGCTAATTTAACATGGGCAACTGGTGGACAATTAATTGATACGGGGTTAACAAGCGATTATATTGCGTCTGTATCAATGGATTGTGATAGTGATTGTGGTGACCCTGGAGAAGTAGAAACGGAGGATTGTACGCTATATACATATGCTCGATGTGGTTATTGTGGTTTACCCTACAAAACAGAAGATATTAAAGGTACAGCTCGGGTAGCTGGTTCTCATTCCGGTACAAGTACTGCAACTACTACTGTTACATTAATGCCTCAAGAGTCGAATTATGGTTCACCACAAATATATAAAAAATCAGCTTTTGAAGACCGTTTGAAAGGTCAGATGACACAGACATCCGGTTACTTGCCTGCTCACCAGTTTTTACAATATATCAAAGGCTCTACAACATATGGAACTAATTATACAGAACATAGTGAGACATGGGATGGGTTATGCCTTTCTCAAAACCTCTGTACAAACACTAGTTACTGGGATGATTATTCTGAACAGGGTTCATATGTAGATGATAGATTAACTGATAATGAATGTTCTGTAACTTGCACAGATTCATTAACAATTGCTACCATTAATGATACATTAGATAACCATTTTCCAGTTTTAATAGAGGTTAATTGGGATTCCCTTGAGATAACTTTATCTGGTAATACATATCCCTCGTTATCCTGGAGAGGAGCTTTCAACGATGATATGTTGGCAATCGTAGCAGGATATAAGAATGATTCTTATTATGTTTATCATCCATTTAACCAAAAGCAAAATTGGACGTATGGAAATTTAACTACTTATTTCAAAGGCGCTGGTTGTTACATAGATTGTAATATCGACAGCGACCTTGACGCCTATGCTATTACAATTTACGCATACGATACGGCAACTTTAATGCCAGATGCATTTTACGAGTCTGGTGGCATATTTGAACCAAATGCTGGTTGCTGGGATGCAGATTTTGACGGCGATTACGAAAATGCTACAGCCGGTGATACATGTTATTGGGAAGAATTAGTAAGTGATTGTAACTTTTGTCCAGATGTTGGTGTAAGTTATGAAGGCAACACTGTTGAAGTTTTTTGGGACAAAATACATTATATTCAAAAAAACGATTCCGGTGCACAAGACATAGCTTTCACTGCTATATCCATTAGAGGTGAAACATCAGCAGACCGCGAAGTTATCTTCACCGAAGACGACATTACAATCCAATGGCTACAACCAACAATGTATGCTTATTTAACACCGTCAGCTGACGACGATGATGAAAACGATGATGGTATTGTCCCCATAACAAAGACAATTGGTTTTAATGCATCTACTTCAACATCAGATGGTCCCAACAACTATACCAAAATTTACGGTTCTATTTGGGATATTACTAACACCTCTACTGGTTATGTAGTTAAATGGTATTGTTATTCAAATGAATCAGATGCATCAACTTGGTGCGAAACTATTTGTCCATCTGCACTTGGTTGCATTTTTTACGAAGTTCCTTGGGACGATATTGTTGACTATTATTGCGATTATACAGGCAATTTTACAACAACCATGCAAGTAGTCACAAAGGGTTATGAAAGTTGGCCTGGTGCAGGTTGGTCGGCTCAGGCACAACTCAATTTTTCCTGCGAAGGCCCCATACTTATACCTCGATTCGATAATATTACAAGGTTAGATAGTCAAAACAATACAGTAAATGTGACAGATTGGGACCCTGCATCTATTAGACCAATTATCTTTAATATGAATAAAACAATTTTCAATGAAGACTATATAGATTGGATTATAATGGATACTGAGAGTAATGATATGGTTGATGCGTGCTGGGCTCGTGATACAGATGCTAAAGATGCGGCTATGGCAGAGATTGATGGTGAATGGGACCCAGAAGTTGGTGAAGATAACCAAGATTGTGATATTCCTTCAAATGTTTCTACAGCCAATAATTTACAATTATTACCACTTACAATAACACCCGAAATTATAGGAGGATGGGCTAATATAGCTCGGAATGTCTCAATAAAAATGGGTACAGCTTTAAACATAAGTGGTTGGGTTAAACATGCTTATCAATATGAAAGCAGTGTACTCATAGCAGATATAGACTTAATAGACAGTGATTCTGGTACATGGGATACTAAATATGGTGATACTATTTGGTATGATATGAATACAACTACAAGAAGCGATTATAAATACGATTATTTCGACATTACGGAATATGACCTCGATGTACACGATTGTCACAACAATATTTTAATTAGAGCTTTATGTAAAGCACTCGGTATTTTCGGTTGGGATGAATGGTGTTATTGCGTAACCCCTGTTCCTACTGAAACACGTCTTTGGAATCACTCTCCCATTATAGGTGTTTGCTATGATTATACCGATGATGGGGATTGGGACAAATGCTTCGAATCGCAGCAATATATTAGTACTGGAGGGGAACATTATGACACATGGGGTATTTTCAATATGTCGACGGAATGTAGTATCGCATGCAATATTTCACCACATCCCGAAGACGAAGACTGGTACCTTAACCATAGTTTAGGAATTGGAACAGGAAGCGGAGATTTGAAAGCAATAATCTGCAATTTATATGGTGACTGCGATTACTCAGACATCCAACCTTACTCATTCGAAGCCCCCGACTACTACGCAGATTGCCGTATTAAGGGTGATGTCCAGATTACCAGTGAATCGACTACTCCTTTGGCTCACAAGGAAACTGCATCAACTATTATTGGTCGAGATGTTAATATTAGTTTATCTAATAGTTCTGCTTCGAATGCATACTTTCCGATAAGATACGCTCTTATTACATATTATAGTCAACATTCAAATTACACGTCTATTATCGGTTACGAAATTGCTAAATATAGATATTGGGATTGGGTTCTCAAAATATTTACTTGGTGGTATACAGAATTAGATTATGAACCAATATACCAAAGTCGTAGCTACCATACAGTATGTCATTCTGCTGAAGAGTCTGTTTGCCAGGATATTTGCCAATCGAGGCCATATTCGATATGTGACGACTATACAGTAACTGACTGGGATACTATACTTGACTTTTCGTCAACTTATTCAGAGAATATGCGTGTTGTTATAATGCTTGGATACGATTGGTATTATAATGATGATGGTTATTATGCCTATACAGAATGTACTATAACATGGGGTGAACCATATCTTTTTAGTTGTATTGGTCCGTCAGCATATGATGATGATTTGGATGATGACTTTAAAGTGTTTATAAACGCAACAACAAAAAATGCAACAATTGGTTTTGACCCCAATTGTGCGGTTATTTGGAATCGAACTGATGTATACACTGGATTGGATTATACGAATCCCCAGAGAGTAAATATCTATGGTGAAAATGAATCTTTATTAAATGAATCTATCAGTTATACCTCAACTTTAGAGGCTTTAATCAATCAAAGTGGTGTAGATATTATTTATAATATCTCTACTTTAAATGTTACTATAACTGGTACATGCTGGGATTATGAAGGTGATACTGGTTGGGATGCTTATGCTGGTTACGTTGATTGTTTCGACCCCAGTATAGAGGGTGGTGGTCTAAAACAAAACATAACAACTTTTTGCAATACAACCCTAAATCTTAGTACTGATTGGAATGCTATTTTAAATATTACAAGGAATGATACGAATGTAACAACTGTAAGAGTTACAATTTTCGATAAATGCGGTTCTCATCTTGGTAACGCTACTCAAACTGCATACTGGGACCGTGGTACAACACCACTCCTTTGCTTCAACGCAGTAAAAGACGACGAAAACAACGAAATCTACACAAGTGGGATAAATACAACTTCAGATTATGGTGGTACATGTGGTCTCTGTACAGATGGTATTTTAAACAATGCCGAACTAAAAGCAAATTATGAAAACAGTGGTTACGACTATGGCGGGAAATGGTGTGGATATTGCAATCTAGATGTACGAAGAGACGACATCTGGTTAGCAGCAGTCAAAGAATATGGACTAACAGTTCCATTCGATGACGAACTTTGCGAAAAGATTGAAGGACCCATAGCAATCATAGCAATCTTTCTAATCATTATTATGCTCATTCTCTTGCTAGCTTTACTCTTTATTTTATTACTAATTGGCATACCTATTATTATCACCTTAACAAAAACTACAATCGCAATAATAATGCTTATTCGTCGTCTAAGGAAAGTGGTAAAAAAGAAGAAAACCTATCAAAAACTAGCTCGACTTTTACGAAGAAAATAGTATACAAAAAACCAGAAACTTTAAAAACTTGAACAATATTGATATATATATAGTTTCCAGAGGAACTCGGGGAATTAGTTCCTGATGAAATCAGGAAACTACTTAATATTCTACAAGGGAGGTCGATAGCAAAGATGGGATGGATACAAATACCAGATAGTGAAACCCTTTTAGGAAATAGCACTGTAAGATTCTACTCAATTGCAGATGACGTTGGGCTAATTCACGACCGTTTATTCGAATTTATGTCAGCAGTAAGCCCTGGAGTCATAAGTTTAGTTCTTGTTACTGTCATCTTTACAATTGTCATTTTATTGCTCTTATCAATACGTTCAGCAATCAATCGCCTAGGCGAAATGTAATAATTGAGATAATGAAACTCTGAGTTAATTATTAAAAATGAAAGGAAAGAGCGGAGGAAATTTTAACATAAAATCAATTCCCTTTTCTGTCGAAGACAGAGCATGGTATTATAGATACGATAGTGTTCGGCGAAGCCATGGTGGTAACCGTTAGCGATTACCTAGTCACAGACCTTGCAGATTCAATGGGTTACTTAGTCGAAAATCTCATACAGTTTTTCGCAGCTTTAGCAGATGGCTGGGTATTGATGCTAGCCGTATTGACTGTTGGTTTTGTTATCTTTATTTACTTCCGCTTTTTCAGCGACATAGTATCATTCAGATTTTTCGAGAGGGAATGAAAAAAAATGAAAATGATATTACTTACTTTATTGACAATAATAATTTTAGCAGTTTTAGTTAAAGCAGCAACTATCAACATAGGTGAAGGATTAAGTGAGAGTTTTATCAAAACTATAAAAGCGGATAATACGACTCATGCGGATACGACTTCCTATGTTATTGGTGAGCATTGGGTAAACGAAACATTAGAGGTAGGAAATCAGACTTTTGAAACAAGTAACGAAGATATAGAACTTAGGTTATTATCTGATAGCAATAAGCATTCATATCTTTATCTTATGGAATCTAGTATTTTTGGATTTAGATTATGGTATGATGGTTCAGGGACAAACACATTTAAGTTTGACGCAATAGATAATGAGGTTGTAAGACCTCAGATATGGTTTAATAGGGATACAGCAGATATAGATTTCTTTGCTAATACTAATATGAATGACAACAATATATCTGGCGTCCAGTGCTTAGAGCTTAATGAAGAGCAGATATGTAGTTGGGATAGTGTAAATGTAAGCATAGGAGATATTAATATAACTGGGGGGGTTGGGGAAAGTTGGGTAAATGAATCAGGAGATACTATGACTGGAGATTTAAATATGTCTGGAAATGATTTAATATTAGGTGATAATTCTTATTTAAATATAGAAGGGACAAATCCTGTTTGGAGATTTGATGCTGGAAATGATTTTTTAGCTTATGATACTCCTAGTGACTATTTAGAATTAGTTATAGGCAGTGCTTCTGTTTTTGAGGCTTGGTCAAACATTTTTAACCTTTATGTTAATTTATATATGCCTGATTGGAATATAACATCAAATTATTTTATAGGTAACGGCTCTCAATTAACTTCTTTAACTCATTCCCTTCAAGATGCTTATGATGATGGTTCTGTTATTATTGGAAATGTAAATATAACCGAACTTACTGTAAAAAACATATCAAGCCCTTATGTAAATAAATCATATATCTTTTTTCAAAGTGATGGTTCAATCGGAATTACATTAGACCCGATTATTCCAGTAGTCCAAGCACAAGAAGAACAAGAACCTGAACAAGAAAAAGTAACTTGGGAAAACAATTGTGAAGTAAGATGTGAGAATCCAAGTAAGATTATAGGAATAGGGGAAACTTCTTTAGAGTGGAACATAGAAAAGACAGGAGATGAAATTAACTTAGATGTTGATTATACTATTTTAAGCGATACATCCACTGAATTTTGTATTGATTATGAAGATAAGGTAAAATATGAATCTAGTTTAACCAATAAAGTAAGAGATGTTAAAAATATTCCAATTACCGAAATGAAGGGAACTGATAAGTTTTCGATTAATAAAGCAGATATTGATTTAAGCTCTACAACCGAAGTAAGCGATGAACAATGTTTTATTGTTAATTATAATAAGCTAGAATTGGGAATGGAGTTTAAGATAGGATGGGATACCGTTATTATTACTTCTACTGATACAGCAGGGTCTACTCAGAAAAGTCCTAATGAAAATATAGTTCAGGATTCTTCTGGTAATTTATTCATAGTATTTGAAGGAAATGAGAGTGATATATCCTTCGCAAATTCATCTGATGGAAGTGGAGGTGTGAATTGGGATGTGAGAAATATAACTGGTGAAACTGCATCACTAATAGGTCTTATAATAGATTCAAATGACATAATGACCATTTATTTTTCTAATTCTGAGTCAGATTTTGCAATGATTAACTCTACAGATGGAGGAAAAACTTGGACTAGTCCATTTGAGGTTTATGATGCAACTTCAGATAGTTCAAATTCTTGTGTATATGATATGAATGATATTGCACACTGTTGTGTTGCTGCCGTAGGTAGGCTTTACTATCTTAATTCTACTACATGGAACAGTCCAACTGCGGTGAATACTAATACATTAGATGATACTGATGATTGTGATATAGAAACAGATAGTAATGGTTGTATATATATTGTTGGAAGAGGGTCTGATGATGATGAAATTGATATATGGAGTCCTTGTTTAGATGGGTGGGGAGATGCCAATAGAGTAAATATTCATGCGTCAAATTTAGACCAGCCTCCCACTATGGCTATTGACAATAATAATAACATTTATATTACTTTTTGGGAGTCATCAGATTTATGGTTTGCCAATTCAAGTACAGGTGGAGCTACTTGGAGTTCAAAAGAAATAGATAGTGAAGACTCAGCAGTACCAGATATATCAGTAGATAGCGATGGAAATATTTATATCTTATATATTGAAAGCTTAAGTTCGGTTAAATTTAATTTATATCTTGCAAACTCATCTGATGGTAGTAGTGGATTAAATTGGGATAATAGGACTGTACTAAATGATAGTAGTTATTATCCTTCGATTGCAGATACAAATTATCCTAAAACTAATAGAATAACTAATACATTACATTATGTTTATCTAAGTAATGTAAGTAACTTTATTGTTTATGATAGTTTTGTAATATCAGAAGTAGCAGATGAAATAGCTCCAGTAGTAAATTTAATAGCACCAAGTAATAATACTTTATATACAACAGATAATTCTATTGATTTCAATTATAGTTGTAACGATGCTGTTGGAGTAGTAAATGCCAGTTTATATATAAATGATGTCTACAACAAAAGTAATGATGGTACTGCAAACTTCACAAATACAGCAGTAGGTAATGGAAACTATAATTGGTCTATAAATTGTAGTGATGCTGTTCCTAATTGGGGATATTCTGGATTTTTCAATTTAACTGTAGATTATACTGCTCCACCACCACCAGCAAATCCAACAGTAACATCTACATTAGTAGCACCAGCAGATGCAAGTGAAGATACAGATGGAGATGTAGTTTTTAATTGTTCAGCTACAGCAACAAATTCAATTCTAACAAACATTTCTTTTTACCATAATATCTCTGGAACTTGGGGAGTGAATAAAACAAATAATGTAGGAGGAACTTCAAATAAAACTAATTTCACAATAAATGATATTCCAGATACAACTAATTTAATTTGGAATTGTTTAGCTTCAAATAATGAAACTAACACTTCTTTTGCAAGTGCTAATTGGAGTTTGACTATAAATATATCTGTTCCACCACCACCAATATTAAAAATACCAAAATTCTTTGTTCAAAATCTTTCAGGAGTAAAACAATGGTGGGTTAATAGTATTGGTAATATGTGGCTAAGAGGAATTTTAAATGTAACTGGAAATGGTTACTTTGGAGGAGGCTACGGAAATACAGGAGCAACTATTTATGATAATGGAAATATAAGTATGGATGGAGATTTAAATGTAGATAATAATTTATATATTGGAAAAAACATAACTCCTAATCTAAATAATCTTTCTTGGCTTGGCAATAATGAATCTATCTTTCAGGAAGTACACGCTTGGCACATTCATTCAGATAGTTACCTTTCCGCTTCTGCTATGAAGTTTACAGTTACAAACTCATTTCCTTTTGAATGGTATTTTAACAGTGAACTTCTTATGAATCTTACTCCTGATGGAGATTTGAATCTTAAAAAAAACTTCACAGCAGGCTATGCAGACTTTAAAACAAAAGCAGCAAAATATCATAAGAATGGTTTTATAGATACTCCAGATACTAATTGGCATAATATGACTTGGAATATAACGGTAGATACTGAAACAACATCTGGATTTGAACTTGTTGGAAATGATACAATACAGTCTAACTTTGATGGAATTATAGGATTTGATTTTTGTTTACATCCAAAGAACAATGGTGCAGGTGGAACTGAAATGGGTGTTTTAACAAGATTAATAGTAGATGGTGTTGAGATAAGATGCTCTCAGGGATTCGATACTCAAACAAGAAAAAACGGTTATGGGAGTGATTTAAGGGTAAGTGGAACAGTAAATGTTACAGAAGGAAGTGAAATAAGACTTGAATATAAAGTTGATAATACAGATTTAGATTTTGAAGGAAACTCTGGATTTGACAGACCTGTAGCAGCAACAATAGAATTGGAGAAAATAAGTGATTTAGAATGAAAAAAATAACTATTGGAGGAATTGTAACTTTAAATAAGAATGAAAAATCAAAATAAAATTATAGCAATAATCATAGTCTTAACCTTAATACTCTTAAAAGTATCAGCAGATGAGGTCTATTGTATAGACGAACATACTTTAACTTGTCCCGTTGGCTCCACTCAAGATAATATTACATTACTAAACACAACAAGTGGAAATACACAAAAATTAACTACTAGCCAAAATAGTTTAGGAATATGGAATGCAACTTACGACTTTACACAAATAGGCAAATATTGTGCAAGGTGTGATTACACCAATACGAGTAAATGTTTCGATATAGTTAACTATTGCCAAGAAAATTTACAAAGCAATATGACAAACATCAAAACAGCGATAGACGACATTCAAACAGATATAGGAGACCCAAGTGCTGAGGGAACGACATTATATGCACGTATCAAAAGTATCTATACCTGGATACAAACATATATAGTCAATAAGATAGGTGTTCATGTTGGATAATAGAAAGATGTTAATTGCAGGTTCAATTACTTTACCGCTAATAATAATATTGATAATAATAATAAGTACTGTGGCAACTAATAAGTCGAGCCCGAAGATTTTTAACGTGATTGATAATTGTTCGCAACCAATCATATGTGATGAAGGTACACCGTTAATATTAGGTCAATTCATAGATGAACGGATTAGTGTAAAGGTTGTTGGTACAATATATCGTAACGTCGGTAATTACACAATATACGCCAGTTGTTTTGATTCATCTGGCCATGGACTAGATTCGAATGCATCAGCAAAAATTTACGATAAGGACAATGCTTCATATATCAATTGGACAAATATGACACAATTTAGCATAGGCAATCATAAATTAATAGGTCTAGTTCCGAGTACAGAAGGCAATTACTTCATCATTGTAAATTGTACAAGTGGTTCAAACTGGGGAATCGGTTTTAATGAATTCCAAGTTCCAGATTGGCTCAACATCCTCTTAAACACTACAAACCAAACAGAACAATATGCAGTCGACATCCTAAACAACACACAAACAATTATTAACATCACAAATACAACACAAGACTGGGTTGGCAAGCTACTTGAATATTGGGGCATCAAAATATACACATGCCTTAACATTTATAACGATGTTCCGACCACAGCAAATAGGGGTGAAGAATGGGAAATTAAAACACAGGTAACTGACGAGTACAACACAACACAAACCGGTTCTGATGTTAGTTGTAATATATCGACCAGTTTTTGGGGCGAGTCCACAATGACTTATAGTGTAATCACCGAAAGATTTATATACTATAATTATTTAAATAGTAGTGGAACTTTAACATACGATGTAACCTGCGAGGAAATTGGCAAATCAAGTCAAAGCTTATGTTAGGTGATTCAAAATGAAATTTAAACTATGGGAGAAGGCAATTGTAATAATCAATGTTGTATTAGTTTTTTTGTTAGTATGTTTTGTCCTTCAGTCTTTTCCCGTTTACGCAGCAACATCCTCTGGCAACACCACAGTATACGATTACGACACAAATGAAACATTAGTTGCACAAGCTCGAGTAGATTTTTTATGTAACGCCACAGGTTTGAGTGCAACTTTAACATTAGATGTCGACCCTTATGTAGGTACAAATGAAAAGGAACTCGTCAAGGCTTACTATTGAATGGCTAACGGGTCACCAATCGAAGAAAATATTACAGATTACGATGTAGTTAACAGAACCAGAGTTGTCCTCGACCTTAATGCAACCCATTCTTACAACCTTACATATGTTGATGCAGATGGAGCATGGGAAGGGTTAATATCAAGCAACGAATCTGAAGATGTTACTTTAATATTCAAAGCAAATTCAATGTCATATAAATGTATCAATGCAACGACAACTATCAAATTCAGAGACGCTTTCTATTACACCCTCCGTTTCTACAAAGGTGCCAATATGACTACCGATGTTAAAACACAATCATACAAAAATGAGTTCCAATATGTCTACATGCGTTTTTATAACACTTCAACATCATATACTGATTCAACAATATTTAGGGATATGTCTTATATGGACAGAGTGTTTAGGTGGTTGCCATGGTACGAAGCTTCTTTTACTGCCAAGGCCGATGATGAACTTACATTTTGGGACAAGTATGACGACGGCGAAGCTCGCATCAAATTATACGAAGCTCCTAGAAATTATACAATCAGTCTCATGACCGACGATACATATGGTCTAACTTGGGAAGATGAATTTACTCGTCCACAACTACAAGATTATTCTTGGCAATCAAAAGTAATTCCTAAATTAAAAATTTCTTCAGCAAAAGATACAACGTTAAGTATCTACCTATCACGATGGGAAGTTCACAAATTCCTATTCCTAATGAACATTGGGTACTGGTTATTAGTGTTTGTAATTTGGGGCATACTAATGATGGTTATAACAAAGGCAGGATGGAAGGCAGCAATCGGCTTTACAATCGGCTACTTCACATTCATGAAAATGATTGGCATCGCAATCTTTTAACAAAATGAAAAAAGCAATATTATTCTTATTTATGATGGTTATTTTAAGTAGCATTGTATATTCTGTTACTTACACCCAAGTATTT
>Ga0114930_10002156_pt1 | contig 17979 bp, 8 predicted proteins | sample AnhtaG_FD_87300 | JGI IMG/M metagenome (GOLD analysis project Ga0114930, IMG submission 87300) | Deep subsurface microbial communities from Anholt, Denmark to uncover new lineages of life (NeLLi) - Anholt_01485 metaG | ecosystem: Environmental > Aquatic > Marine > Oceanic > Sediment | place... | reverse complement strand
TCCCAACAACAGCCCAATCTTGACTGCAGAAATTCCAGACCAGTCATTCAACGAAGATACATCCCTAACAAACGCTTTTGACCTGGATAATTACTTTTCTGATCCAGACAAAGATCCCCTTATATACTCATACTCGGGTGCAACAAACATAATGGTTAGCATTAATCTTGATGGTACAGTTGACTTCTCAGCTTCTCCCAACTGGTCAGGCGTAGAGAGTATTACTCTTACAGCCAGCGACGGTTTGCTCACAGCCCAAGACACTATTTTAGTTACCGTTAACCCAATTAATGATGCTCCAACAATAACCAGTACCCCAGGCCTTATAGCTACAACAGGTGTTGAATACCTCTATGATATTGAGGTTGTCGATCCTGATGGAGACACCATTACTTATTCGCTGACAGTTTATCCCGCTGGAATGATAATAGATGCCAATACCGGTTTAATTAGCTGGATACCTTCAAGTGATCAGATAGGGGATCATAATGTAAAAACAGAAGTATCAGACGGTTTTTTGCCAGATACTCAAAATTGGACCATTGCTGTTAGCGAGACGCCAGTCCCAAACAATAGTCCAATTCTAATTCAAAATATTCCTGATCAATCATTTGACGAAGATACCACTTTAATAAATGTTTTCGATTTAGACGATTATTTTTCTGATCCAGATGGAGATAGTCTAAATTATTCGGCTTCTGGCGCAAATAATATTACAGCAACCATTAATCCTGACGGAACAGTTGATTTTTCAGCTTCTCAAGACTGGAATGGCCAAGAAAATATTACTTTTGCGGCCAGCGATGGTTCGTTGTCAGCCCAAGACACCATCTTGGTCACTGTTAATCCCGTTGATGATAAACCAACTATCATCAGTACTCCAGGTACTGCAGCTATCCAAGATCTTGAATACGTTTATGATGTTGAGGCAGCAGATGCTGATGGAGATGTATTAGTTTATTCTTTAATAACCAGCCCTGCCGGGATGATTATTGATGCCAATACCGGTTTAATCAACTGGACGCCCACTGCCGACCAGCTTGGAGACCATAATGTGGAAGTTAAAGTATCTGACGGTTTTTTAGACGATAATCAAAACTGGACTATCACAGTTAGCGAGGAATCTCAGAATTTAGTTTTAAACCCCAGTTTTGAAGAGGTGACCAACAACTGGGCTGATTATTGGGAAAGATTAGATAGTCAAAACATAATTTTAGATGCTAACAACAACGGAGCTGCTCCCAACCCTAAAAACAGCTTAAAATTCATTGGCGGATCTCAAACCTACAGCGTTTATGCCAAAGAATTCATTGAAGTTGATCCCACCAAAACCTATCTTTTCAAAGCCTATTTTAACTGCCAAAACTTTACCTCAGGCGGAGTAGATATTTTCTTTGATGAACACGACCAATCAGGAAACTGGCTGGATTGGACCTGGCAAACTGGCATCTGGAATTCCTATGTTGGCCAGAAATCTGTCATTTATACTCCAAACCCCAACACTAAAAAACTCCTCATCTGGATTGAAGGAGTAGCTGGCAGCAATTTGACTTGTTATGTTGATAATATAATTCTTGAGGAGCAATCTTAATTTTCATCCTTTTACCTAAATGAGCAAAGTAATTTCACCTAAAGTTTTGATTAGCGTATTTTTTTTAATAGGAGCCTTTGTCATTCTTGGGCTTTTTTTGATACCAGGGTTCATTGCTGAAGAACCGGCAACAAAGGTAACTATTCCCAAAACTCAAACTCCAGAAAGTTTACCATCTAACAATCAAGAAATGCCCAAAGAGCCATCTATTTTTGGCATCTATGAGGTTTGCTCAGAAATTGACAACTGCGATATCGAAGCTGGAATTAAAAAAGTTAAAGAAACAGGAGCTGAAGCTGTAATTATAACTGTTGTTGACGAAGAAGGGCTGAAATCTGAGGCTTATTATCCTTCAAAATATCTTCCAACAGTAGAAGATCTTCCCCAGGATTACCTGGAGAGAATCATTAAATTTGCCCATGAAAACCAAATAAAAGTTTATGGCTCAATAAATATTCCCCATAATTATTGGTTAGCCAAACATCCAGATTGGATAGCTTATTTGTCCAACGGCAAGAGAGCTGATTTTTATGAGAAAGACTATTTTCACCGGATTGTACCTCCATCGAGAATTATATCGGAAAAAGAATGTATAGAATTACTTCAAAACCTCATTGATGAAGTAATAAGCTATGGTGTAGATGGTATTGATATTAACGATAACTTCCAATTTTCCGATCAATACCTCGAAGAGAGTGACTCCACGATTTTTTCCAGCTTTGATGATTTTACAATTGAAAAATTTGAAAATGAAACAAATAATATTGTTCGGGGAAATTCTGCCAAGGAAAAAGCTAATTATATAAAAAACAATCCAGAGATCTACGCTGATTGGCTGAAATGGCGATCAAAACAAATAACCAAACTTCTCGAAATTTTAAACGAGATAACTAAAAATTATAATCCCAATATTCCACTAAGGCCCCATCTTTTAACCTACGGAGATCCTTATGAGCATTACGGCCTTGATTATCAAGAGATCGTTAAACAAGTGGATGTATTGTATCTAATGATAACGCCTGACCAGCCAAAAGAAAAATATTTTGAAGTAATAAAAGAAGGCCAGAATGCCAAAGCAGAAAAAATAGCAGTCTCAACTTATCTTTTTGAACAAGAGAACTGGACAGTTCCAGAAAAAGATGTAAAAAAAATATTAGAGAGAATGAAATGGATAGTTGGGGCCGGAGCTGACGAAGTTTATGTCTATAATTTTGAATTAATCGAGAAAGGCAATCTCTGGCCGGCACTTAAAAGCACATTTGACAATATAAGAACCATAGAAGATTAAGTTCAATTTGAGTTAAAATTATGAAGATTCTTGTAACAGGTGGCGCCGGGTTTATTGGCAGCCATCTTGTCGACAAATTAATAAAGAAAGGCCATAAATTGGTTGTAATTGATAATTTATCTACTGGCAGAAAAAGGAATTTAAATCCTGAAGCTAAATTTTATAAAATAGACATTCAGGATCAAGGGATTTCTCAAATTTTTAAGAAAGAAAAACCAGAAATAGTCTTTCATTATGCCGCTCAAACTAGTGTTCGGAAATCAATTAAGAACCCGGCAGAAGATGCCAATATTAATATTTTAGGCAGCCTTAATCTTTTAAAAAATTGCCAGAAGTCTAAAGTTAAAAAGTTTATTTTTGCCTCCTCGGTCGGCGTTTATGGTGAACCCCAAAAATTGCCAGTGAAAGAAAGTCACTTTTTAAATCCAACCTCGCCTTATCCAATTACGAAACTAACATTTGAAAAATACCTTTATTATTATCAAAAACAAGGATTAAACTTTATTGCCTTGAGATATTCAAATATTTACGGCCCAAGACAGTCAAATGAAGGGGAGGCAGGGGTAATTGCTATATTTATAAATAAATTTTTAAAGAATGAAAAGCCGACTATTCTTGGCAAAGGAGAGCAAACTCGAGATTTTTTATATGTTGATGATGCTGTTTTGGCAGCAGTTAAGACTCTAAAGGCCTCTCCAGGATCAATTTACCCCGTTAGAAATTCGATTTCTAACGGGGTTTATAATGTTGGCACAAACCAAGAAATAACCATTAATCATCTATTTAAAATCCTTTCCTCAAAATTTCAAAAAAGAATTAAGCCATCTTTTTCTTCTTCGCCGCCAGGAGAAATTATAAAATCAAGGGTTGATTTTGGGAGAATAAAAAAAGAGCTCGGCTGGAAGCCGCAATATAGTTTAGATCAAGGATTGGAAAAAACAATAAAATGGTTTACTGAAAGGTCTTGACCTGGTTCTTGGTTTTTTATATACTGGAAAAACGTTTTGCTCTTTGCACTTTTGTACTTTAAACCGGTAGGCCGCGTTGTAAAGCCTAGGAGGAAGCCAAAGATGGCAAAAGCTCCAGCTGGTAGCGACCCTCGTTGTAGTACCTGTGACAAGAAGCTGAGGAAACGTACGAATCCAGCGGGAAAAGAAGAATGGGTTTGTCCCAATCAATACTGCCATCGTAAAGTAGTTATGCAACCCAACTGTACAGTGAGACCAAGAATGCCAGCAAGACGCTCTACAGCATCAGTAAAGCCAAATCATATACACATGAGGATGGCGAGCGGACATCCGCGTACCCAACACTCTCGCTAGGAAAACAATTGCACCTTATTTGGACGCAAGGGGACATCCAGTCGGATGTCCCTCTTTTTTTTGAAAATAATAGAAAGCGATAAAAGGGGCTTGCCCCGTAGAAGAATTTCGGCAAGATTTTCTGAAAGAAAATCAAATTATGAAATAAGCCGAAATTTCTCTCCGGGGGAAGGCAGTCAAATTTTCACTACGGGGCTTGACAAGGTTTCTTGGTCTGCTAAAAAGTATTATAGAGGTTAACCACCAAAATAATAAGGTAGGTCATCCGAATATAGATCAGGTAAAAGCTAAAGGAGGGGATTATAAATGTCTGTAGGTCAAGAAATTCAAACTCGAAAGGAGGGACAGAAAAAAGGTGGTTTTTTGTTGGCACAATTTTAATGTGCCTTTTTTCGTAAAAAAAAGAAGTTCCCTTTGGGCGCCCAGTTGATCAGGTTTCCTCCTTAACTGGGCGCCCAAATGGAACTTCCCCTGCCCTCCAAAATTTTCTGAATAAAACTTAGGCGGGCCTGTGGATAAACTTGTGAATAAGTTCTGGATAGTTTTCTTGACTACTTTTCTTGCTTGATTATAACATTATAATATCATCTAAACAATCTAGAGGAGGAACTAGATGATTGAGTAGTGCTGCTTTTTAGGCAGACTAACAGAAAAATTTATTACAAAAATTTTCTCGAGGGGGAAGATTTTTGTTTTTTAAAACGGAGTGCAGGCTTTAGCTCTAAGATTATCGAAGGGCTGAAGCTTGGACTCCATTTTTATTTGCCCCACAGGAGTCGCCTTGCGGCGACCCTACGGGGCAGGGAGCAAACGGTCGACCAAGAAGTGGTTTACCCTAAGTTCTCCTTTCCTAGCTAGGAGGACGATGGGAGGAAACGCCCAGGTAGGAGTGCCTGAGGCGAGCCACTTAAACACAATAAACAGATAACAATTAATAAAGCAAAAGAAAAAATGAAAAAAATTATTGCATTGACTTCAATCTGTGCTTTGTTTGTGATGGTTCTCGGTCCAGCTTTAACTGCAGGTACTGTTAGCACTGGTTTAATCAAGGGTTCGGGTGGCGGTTCAGCTCCTACTGTTAAGGTCAAATGGGAGATGTTAGATTTGGAAGATGGAGCTCCAGGTGTAGGCGAAGCAGGATTAGATGATGATCTAATAACTTCCGGTGCTCAATTTATGCCGCCTGGAGTCTGGGATGACACATTAAATTATACTGTCTGTGCCATTGCCACTGATCCTGATAATATTGCTGATATTGCTGGTGTCTATGCTGAGATTTTTTATCCAGAAGGCAGAGCTTACAGTGAAGATCCGGCAAAGCCAGATGGTTTAGGCGACCCGGATACAGAATATCCTGGTGTTGGCGCCTGCGGTATTATGATTGAACAGAATGAGCTTATCGAGTTAACCAAATTAGAAGGATATGAGTTATTCTGCAACCAGGTCAGAACCAACAACAACAACCTACCCAAATTCTATGGCAGCTATAACTATGATGAAATCTGTGCTGCTGATGGAGAATTGATGGAAGGAACAGCCTTTGTCTATTGTGATGACAAGACCTTAAAGTGGGAAGACCCAGCCGGCTCTTATGAGGTAGTAGCTTATGCTCAGGATGTTGGTGGTAAATTCAGTCCTTACTTAGAGAATTATTTTGAGTATTTAGCATTGACTGGTTTTGAGAAAGACTTTGACAATGTTAATTATGGCGAGATAATATCGTTAAGTATCCCAAAGAAAATTCATGGTGACAAAACCTTTGGTTACCGACCAGATTGGTGTGAGAATCCTGCTAATAATACCCAGGCAATATGTGAAGGGTATGGTTGCTATTGGTACGATGAGTCCTGTCATGCCGGAGATGGCAAACCAACTGTAAGAAACATTGGAAATACCAGATTGAATATGAAGATTGCCCAGGATGATATGGGTTTTGGTCTGAGGGATGTTACAAATTGGAATGTTGAATTTGATGCCAGAGTAGGTACCGACGAGGCAGATTGGGAAATTTATGACCCATTTGACTTTAAAGGTAGCGGCGACCCAACTTCTGGGGAATATAGGGAATTAGAAGATATTGTTGAACTTTCTGAAGTAGAGAAAATGGATTTCTCCGTTCATGTGGAAAAATGGCTTGAGCCGACTTCTTACACTGGTACAATGTGGCTATCTGCTGATGTGGCAGAGTTCAGAACCTGCGTAGGATATTAGGTAATTGTTTGAAAAGAAATTTTTTAGGGGCGTTTCCTTGTCGCCCCTCTCTGAGAGTCCTGAAATTAGCATGCGAATAGCGCAACCCTCGCCTTCAGCTCGGAGTATCCGAATGCGCCCATGCGAATTCAATTGTTTTCAGAATTCTCCGAGGGAATATTCAACAACTTTCTTGACAAGATGTCAATAGTATGATAATATTTGGATATATGAAAAACTTAAAGAAAACAGCCATTTTCTTTATTTTCTTAATTATTCTTGGTTTTGGCGCTATCCAGACTTCTTTGGCTATTGGTCAAATGACAAAACCGATTTTGATTGAGGATATTTTAAGAAGTCAGGAAGTGACGGCTACTCTTTATTTGGTTAACTCAGAAGATAAAGAAGCAATTTTTCAATTAAGAACTGATGGTGAAATTGCTGATTGGGCAAGTTTTTATAAGATTGATGATGAAAATTTAGAAAGTCCGATTACTGAAATTTCAATTCCTCCTCAATCCAAAATTGAAGTAATAGTCAAATTTACCATTCCCGAAGATACACCCAATGGTGAGTATTCTGGCGAAGTAGCGATTATTAGTGCGCCAACAAAAGAGGAGGGAGCAGGCAAAATGATGGTTGGTGTTGGGGAAAGGATAGGAAGATATGTTTCAATTACAGTTACTGATAAAGAAATTATTGAGCTTGAAGCAACGATTATCCCTCTTGAATATGGCGTTAATGCTGGCGACCCCTTGAAAATAAAGATTATTTATGATAATTACGGTAATGTTGCCTTAAAGCCCGATGTTCAGCTTAAAATTCTAAAGGACGGGACAACCGTATTTAATGCTATTTTCCCATATCCCGAAGAAGAAGAGGCGGTCAAAGTTAGGACAAGGAAGGTCATGCCCTTGATTGAATGGCCTACAGCTGGGCAAAGCAATGGCAAATATCAAGCAGAAGTAGATATTCTCTATAAGGGCAAAGTTCTGGCTGAAGACGATTTTAGATTCACAATCGGCAGTTTCTCTACCTCTACTTTAGATAAATTCTTGGCCGCCATTACCTTTATTGGCGGCGGTAATATAATCTATGGTTGGTTTGTCCTAGGGACATTATTGCTGATTTTAGCAGGAATAATGACCTTTCTCACAAAAAAGCAAATTCCAATAAAGATTCGAATAAGAAACCGAAAAAGAGGTCGAAATAATAAGAGATTAAACGACATTTCTAAAACATAAAAGCACTATGATTAAGGCCAAACTTACCAAAAGGAAAGGCAGAATGGAGGTAGGAATTAGTTTTGGATTTCCCACCTTTCAAAAAGAAAGAGATATTTTTATAAAGAAATTGAATTATTTATTGAAGGTTCTTGACAAGCAGTTTAGAAAAGCTAATATTATGGCAGTAGGAAGTCCTACCTTTCTTGAAAATATTGTTGATCAAGGTAGGACAAAGATAAGTCAGATTAAGCCTCAATTGAGAAAACTTAAAAATAATAAAATGCAAAAAGCCGGAAAGATTTTAGCATCAATTACTATTGTTACCCTAACTCTTGGCAACTTGTTTACATTTTCACCTGTTGCTTTAGCTAACGCTCTTTGCGTTGTTGATGTTGACGCTGTCTTAATTATGGATACTTCAGGCAGTATGGCAGAAGGAGCCGCTCCAAGTAATTGCCAATGGTCAAATTTGGAGTGGGTAGGACCTGACCCTGGCGGCACTTTTATGTGTGTTGATCACCAAGAATCCGGCCTAACTGAAGGAAATTGTCTGGCCAGAGATGATGGCCGACCACAATGTCCTTTCGGCCCAGTTTATACGCCCCCCTTGCCAAGTAAAATTGACGCTGCCAAAGATGCTGCCCGTTCTTTTATTGATAACTTAGAATCAAATGACCAATCAGTCATGGTCTTTTTTAATGATACAGCTAATTTGGCTAAAGTATTATCAAATGACCATGTAGCCACTAAAGCAACTATAGACGGTTTAGTACCAGAAGGAGCAACCAATATTGGTGATGCAATTAATGGAGGAATTATAGAACTGAGAGATTCAGGCAGGGCTAATCCGCAGGCCACCAGAACAATGATTCTTTTGACCGATGGTAAGGCCAACAAACCCAATGGTCCAGGCTATGGCGAAGACCCAGATGATGTAGCTTATGCCATATCTAAAGCAGAAGAAGCAGCCGCTTTGGGCTATAGAATTTTTACAATTGGATTGGGCAGGAATACAGGCTATGACCCAGAAATTAACGAGCAAATGCTTCAGAATATAGCTGACATTACCGGCGCTCAATACTATCATGCGCCTAATGGCTCAGATTTAGCTGCAATTTACGAGCAAATTTCTTGGGATATTTGCCAAAATGGTTCAATTTCCGGCTGTAAATATAATGATTCAAATCAAGACGGCGACATTGAAGGCGAAGAAACATTAACTGGTTGGGAGATTCTTCTTTCAAATGATAGTTTTAATTTAAGCCAATCAACTGATGAAGAAGGCTGTTATACTTTCGCTGATTTAGAAGAGGATAATTATACAGTTTCTGAAGGCGAAAATTTAGATAAACAACCTTTTACTCAAACTTATCCCGTTGAAGGGTCATATGAGATTAGTTTAGCTCAAGGTCAAAACTTAGCTGAAATTGATTTTGCTAACTATCTGCCAATTTGCGGAAATAATATTTTAGACGAGGGAGAAGAGTGCGACGACGGCAACACAGAAGACGGCGATGGTTGCTCTACAATTTGTGAGTTAGAAGCAGAACCAGTTTGCGGTAATGATATTTTAGAACCAGGAGAGGAATGTGACGACGGCAACTTAGAAGACGGCGACGGCTGTTCTTCAATTTGCGAAATTGAAATACCAGAGCCGGTTTGCGGCAATGGTATTTTAGAGGATGGGGAAGAGTGTGATGATGGCAACTTAGAAGACGGTGATGCTTGCTCTTCAATGTGTGAAATTGAGGGTATTCAAGAAGGCGATATTGTTATTAATGAAATAATGTCAGACCCTCTGGCAGTCTCTGACACTAATGGTGAGTGGTTTGAATTTTATAATCCAACTGGAACCGATATTGACCTTGAAGGATGTGTAATTAGCGACATTAATGGCGATAATCACACTATTTCAGGCTCATTGATAGTTCCAGCTGCAGGTTATTCAGCTTTAGCCAGAAACGGTGATCCGGCCCAAAATGGAGGCATTACCCCTGATTATGTTTATTCGGGAATTTCCTTAGTTAACAGCTCAGATGAGATAATTATTGAATGTAATGATACCGAAATTGATCGGGTTGAATATGACAATGGTGTTACTTTCCCGGCTTCTGCAGATCGCCGGGGTGCCTCAATGATTTTAGCTAATCCTTTACTTGATAATAATGATGGTTCAAATTGGTGCGTTTCTACTTCTTCTTTTGGCGACGGAGACCTCGGAACCCCAGGCAGCCAAAATGACAGTTGCGGTTTCTGCATTGATATTGACCAAGACGGTTATTCAATAGGAAATGGCGACTGCGGAGAAATAGACTGCGACGACAGCAATCCAGATATTAACCCAGGAGCTGTTGAAATTTGCGACAATCAAATTGATGATAATTGTAATGGTTTAATTGACTGCGATGACGACGCTTGTGCAGAAGATCCTGCTTGTGTTGGTCCTGGTCCAGAATGTACGCCAGAGGCAACCCAATCATGCGATACAGGCCAATTAGGCATTTGTTCAGCTGGAATTCAAACCTGCGACCAAGACGGCTTCTGGGGCCAATGCGTGGCTGACACAGAGCCTGTGGCAGAGATTTGCGACAATCAATTAGATGATGACTGCGACGGTGCAGTTGATGGGGATGATTCTGATTGTCAAATACCAGAAGAAAATACAATTATTTCTGGTTGTAAATATAATGACGCTAATAATAACGGCCAAATTGACCAAGAAGAAGAAAAGTTAGGCGGTTGGACAATTGTTTTGGAGAGCCAAAATGGATTAAATTGGGAAGAAGTTAATACTGCTATTACCCAAGAAGAAGGAGAAAATCAGGGCTGTTATGCTTTTGAAGACTTAGAGGCAGGAAATTACAGAATTAGCGAATCTTTAGGGGATCAACCCAGTTGGTCTCAAACCTATCCAAACGGCCTTTCTCACATTGTTTCTTTAGAAGAAGGCCAAACTTTGTTAAATATTGACTTTGCCAATTATTATTTGCCCATCTGCGGCAACAGTGTTTTAGACGAAGGCGAAGAGTGTGACGACGGTAATTTAGAGGATGACGATGGCTGTTCAGCAACTTGCCAGATTGAAGTGGAACCAGAATGTACACCAGAGGCAACCCAATCATGCGATACAGGCCAATTAGGCATTTGTTCAGCTGGAACTCAAACCTGCGACCAAGACGGCTTCTGGGGACAATGCGTAGCTGATACAGAGCCTGTGGCAGAGATTTGCGACAATCAATTAGATGATGACTGCGACGGTGCAGTTGATAGTGAGGACTCTGACTGCCAGGTAAGTCCTCCCAGTGGCGGCGGTCCTGGCCCTGATCGGTTAATTATCCTTGGAGAAGAAAATGGAGAGATTTTAGCAGATACAGCTACTGTTATATGGTCTACTACTACCTGGTCTACCAGCCGGGTTGTTTATGACACCGTTTCTCATCCTACCTTAGGTGATCCTCCAAACTATGGATATGCTTTTTCTACGGCTGAAGATGTAAACAAGGTTAAATCGCACATAGTAATTATTACTGGCTTGACCCCAGAAACCACTTACTTCTGGAGAGCAATTTCTCATGGTTCCCCTGAAATTATTGGTCAAGAGTTAAGTTTCGCTACAACCCTTGTTCCAGAAGAAACCCCTGGTGAACAAGAGGAAGAAGAGGAAGAAGAAGAGGAGGAAGAGGAACAACCTCCTGGCGAGCAAGAAGAGGAAGAGGAGGAGGAAGAAGAGGAAGAAGAAGGCGGAGAGGGAGGACCCATACCCATAGAGGGAGAGACAGAAGAAGGCCCGGGTGAGCAGGAAGAAGAAGAGGAGGAGGAAGAAGAGGAAGAGATTGTTGAAGAAGAACAACCAGAAGAGGAAGCAGCAGAAGAAGAAGCCCTATCAGCTCTAAATAGATTTTTAGCAGCAATTGGCGGTTTCACCAACTTAAAGGGCTTTTTCGGCAATTTTCTCTTTATTTTAATTCTTGTCATTATCCTATTGCTTATATATTTCTTTTTCTCAAGAAGAAAAAAAACTGAAGGGAAAAATAGTAGGAGAAGTTTCTAAAAATTTAAAAAACATTTTATCATAAAAGCCGGATTGAATCCGGCTTTTATGTTGCCTTAATTAGGCGACAATTAAGGCGAAACTTAAAGTTTAATTTTATAAACCCTGAGGCCGTTTAAAAGATAAATCACCTTGCCATTTTCTGCTACTGAAAAGTCTTTTAAATTATTAAATTTATCAGATTGGAACTGTTTAAAAATTTCCCCCTCTTTATTAATAATAATTACTCTCTTTTTTATTGGTTCTAAAATATAGAGATAGGGGAGTGTCTCTGTTGTAAAAATTTTAGTTGGCTTTTCAAGATAAGGGAAAAAACTAATTTCAAGTCCTTCTTTAAAAGAACCCCTGGTATATTTTTCAATTTCGCCTTTTTTAGTCAAAACCCAAACTGAGCCATCTACAGCTAAAGAACGGGCCTCAGTCGGTCTTTTTGCTTCAGGATTGAACCAGAGGCTTCCCTGGAATTCAATCCAGTCTTGATTGAAAACATATTTTAAAATTTCGCCCTTCTCGCTGTCTAAAAAATAGAGGTTAGATTTAAAAATAGTAAAATTGTTGAATTGATAATCGGAGTAAGGCTCCTTGAGTAAAAAAGCCTGGCGGAAGCCGCCTTCTTTAAAAGATAGTAATTTATTAGGCCGAGAGAAGAATAAAAGCAACCCGTTATCTCTTAAATCAGCTGCTAAATTAAACTTTTCTTTAATCTGAAATAAATCTGCTTTTTTTTCTTCTGGTTTTAACTGGTAAATGTTTTCAGAAAGAGGATTAAAGAAGTAGAGATTATTCTCAAAGTCGACCATTCTTTGGGGCGTGAACTTAACTGTCTCAAAATCAAAAATTAACTCTGGATTGTCAATTTTTTTAAATTTATTCAAAGGCAAAAGTTGAGATTCAATTAATTCTTTCAACTCTAAAGATTCATCTTCAACTGGGCTGTCCGATTCGGCCAAGGGCAAAACCTTATTCCAGGCTTTTTGATAAAAAGAATTAGCTTCATTTTCGTCCCCTCCAGATACGGCTTCTTGGGCCAATTGAATTTCCACTTTAACTTCTTCTAAAATTTGCCTTGCCTTCTTTTGCAGTCTTTGATTTTCTAAATTTGTTAAAAATCCACCCACCAAGAGAATAAAAACAAGAGCCAATATTAAGATTGAATTTCTCTTTAGAATTCGGGATATATTAATTTTCGGCAAACTAATTCTTAAATTGATGACTGGTAAATTAAAGGCAGGCAGTTTTGGTACTTCCGGAGCTTTCACTCTGATCTGGGGACGTTTTAATCTGAAAGCTAATTTTTGAAAACTTGCCTTAAAAAATCCAAGAAGAGTTTGCCAGATTGAGAGGGGCAGAATTTTCTTTCCAAAAGTAACTTTTTCCTTAATGGTTTCTTCCTGGGTTAAATTGACCAAAAAGCAGATTCCAGCAACTTTTAGATAGAGCTCTTCATTGCCTTGAAATATTCTTTTAAGCTGTTTTTCCTCAATTGTTCCTAATTTCGCGATTTTTTGGAGCAAGTTTCCAGAAGTAAAAAATTCGAAAAGCTCTTCAGTTAAAACAACCAATCTGTCCAAGGGAGAGAGCTTTCCAGAAACAATATTCCCAAAAATTTTTAAAGGGTAAGGTTCTATCTCTTGGAGCCTTAAAGTTTGATTAACATCGGTTATCTGACCTCCTCTTAAAATAAAGAGAGAGATATCGCCGGTAGTTGTGAAATTGAGAATGTCTTCCTTTATAGAAAGAATGGCAAAATCCAGATTTCCCAGCCAGCTGACATTCCCTTTTTTGGCTTCCTCTGCTAAAAATTCATTAGCCTTTTTTAAGCTTTCTTGAAGAGCAATTTCAGGACTGCGTTCTGTAACCCGATAATATTCTTTTTTGATTTGAGAGCTTAAATTTTCTAAAAATTTAATATTTTGGGGCAAAACATAAGAGAGATGGCCAATCATATATAATTTGCCGACCTTTCTCTCCCAGACATTTTCTGGCTCAAAAACAAAGCTGTCATAAATGACCCCTTCCTTAGCTTCGGGATTAAAATAAAATTCAAAAACTTGCATAATTATTTCTTACAGGGCATATCGCCTTAATTTATTATATCCTTTACACATAAAAATAAAAATGTTAAAAAATTGTTGAGGGTACTTAGCCCCCGCTTATATATAATGAGCGAGGCTCGCCTAATTTTTTAAAAAAATTAGGCGGTAGCGGTTAGAGCACTGTTTCACCCCGTTAGATTTCTTGGACGGTTGGCTCAGTGGTAGAGCGCTTCGTTCACATCGAAGAGGTCGCAGGTTCGATCCCTGCACCGTCCACCTTGCCGTCGCCCGAGAGTTGCTTGCCCTGAGCTTATTGAAGGGTTGCCTCGGGCTTTTATTACGGTAAAATAAAACAGCTATGAGAAAAAGTGAAATAATTATTTTGGGAATTGCTTTAATCTCTTTTGCTGTTGGCATTTATCTTTATCCTCTGATGCCAGAAAAGATAGCTTCCCATTGGTCAGCTCGAGGCGAAGTAGACGATTATATGCCAAAATTCTGGGGTTTGTTTTTGATGCCAATTTTATTAATTGGGATGTTCTTTCTTTTTATCTTAATTCCTAAAATAGATCCCCTAAAAGAAAACATTGAAAAATTCAGGAAGTACTACGATGGATTCATAATGATTATAGCTCTGTTTTTCTTTTATATTTATGCTTTAACTATTTTCTGGAACTTGGGTTTGAGGTTCGATATGACCTATCTTTTGACTCCGGCTTTGGCAATACTTTTTTATTATGTTGGTATTCTAACTGAAAATGCCAAAAGAAATTGGTTTATTGGAATTAGAACTCCTTGGACTTTGAGCAATGAAAATGTCTGGAACAAAACCCACAAAATTGGCGGCAAAATGTTTAAGGTTGCCGGGATAATTATTCTTCTGGGACTTTTATTTCCCGAATATACGATACTTTTTATGCTGGTCCCGGCGCTTTTTGTCGCTTTTTATACTGTTGCTTATTCTTACTTTGAATACCAAAAAGAGATGAGATCCCAAGGCAGATTCTAACTTCATCCAGCTAAGAGAGCTGACTTGCCTCGCATTTTGCGAGGTTTTTTCATTGACAAAAGATTATTCTTTTAATAAATTAAAAGGGGGAGAGGAGGTGTTTTGTTGGCTCTCTGCGGGCTAGGCCACCGCAGAGAACTATGCCCTCCCGCATCTCTTCTCCCTCGACAGATCTTTATGCCCTGCCAAGCGGGGCTTTTTGTTTGGTGCGGCCTTTTGCTTTTTATGGTAATATAAAAAAAGTCAATGAATTTTTTTACCTCAAAAGAAAATATAATTGGGCTTTGGTTTTTTTGGTATTTTTTTGAGATACCAAAAGAAATTTTGAAGGGCTGGAAAAATTTTCTTTTATTTGGTTTAAATTATTTTTCAATACCTCTACTTTTAAAAACTCTTTTTTCTCATTGGAAGAGATACTATTGGGTTAGGGGACGAGGCTTTAGTATAGGAGAATATTTCAATGTTCTCTTGTCTAACCTGATGTCTCGGTTTTTAGGGGCTTTGGTAAGAATATGTTTAATTATAGTTGGATTGGCGTTTGAAGCTTTCATAGTCATTGCTGGACTGGTTATATTCTTTGGTTGGATTTTTCTGCTAATTTTATTAATTTTGGGATTAGTATTTGGCATACTTTTAATTATCCCTTAGCTAAAATGTTCTATTTTAATCTCAAAGAAGCTAAAATTTTCCAAGCCTTAAGGTGGGAAAAAGCGCCTTTCTTTAGATATGACAGGACCCTAAAGGTAGTTTCTTTCTATTTATTTATTATCCTTTTTATATTGTTTTTATTTGGCTTTTTGACCCAACTTTTTCCCGACAAACTTTTATCTTCGACTTTGGGTTTTACAACAATTTTTCTGGTTCTGTGGATTTTCTTTCGGATTTCAGAAAGTTTTTTTAACCAAAGATTAAAAAAGCCCCGCCTTTATCCTTTGGATATTGAAACCTACGCAAAAGTTATTGATAGATTAGTGCCGAAACCAGAGGAATATAATTTAGCTGAACTTTTGAGCTTTGAGGCGGCCAAAGCCATTTTAAAAGCAGTTAATTTTGCCAAAGTAAAAAAACTTTCCCAAGCTAATTCTAACCACCTTTTCTTTTTTATTTTAAAAGACAATCCGAAATTGGATTTTATATTTTCCAGGGCAACCTTAAATTTAGCCGAAATTAAAGAAATATTAGGCCAACAACTCAAAAAAGAAAAGCCATCTGCCGAAGATAAGGCCGTTAGCTCTGCAATTAAAAGCGTTTCCTATTCAGAAGATTTTCAAGAAACAATTTTCGAATCTTTCAGAATAGCTTTTAAAAAAGAACATCAAAGAGTTGAGATTTCAGACGTCTTAATAGCTCTTTCAAAGCATAACCAATTTTTCAGAAAATTTTTGATTGCTGCCAAGCTTAAATCCCAAGATATCGAAAATTTAAGCTGGTGGCAGGACACCTTAGAAAAGAGAATCGCCCAATCTAAAAAATTCTGGCAATATGAAAATTTAAGAAAAAAAGGGTCTTTAGCCAAAGATTGGGCCGCAGGTTATACTATTACCCTTGATCAATACTCTATCGATTGGACGGATATTATGGCAAGAAGAGGATTTGAAGAGATTATCGGTCATAAGAAGGCCTTAGAAGTAATAGAAAGAGTTTTGGCCCGGACAGAAATTAATAATGTATTGTTAATTGGAGAGCCTGGGATTGGTAAAAAAAGTATCATTCACGCTCTGGCCCTTAGAGTTCTTTACGGCCAGAGCTTGCTAGAGCTGAATTATAAAAGAGTAGTAGAGTTAGATCTTACTTCTCTTTTGTCAGAAATAGCCTCTCTCGAAGAAGTGGAAGCTACTTTAGACAGAATATTTAAAGAAGTAGTCCGGGCCGGTAATATTATTTTAGTTATCGATGAATTTCACAATTATATTTCCCAGCTTCCTCGGCCAGGGGTAGTTGATATTTCCGGTGTTCTCGCTTCTTATCTGAGGCTACCCTCTTTTCAAGTTATTGGAATCACTTCTTTTGCCGGACTTCATAAAAATATTGAACAAAATCCATCTCTTTTAAATCTTTTTGGAAAAGTCGAAGCCGTTGATCTTTCAGAAGAAGAGACGGTTTTGGTTTTGGAAAACTTAGTCCCAGCATTTGAGCAAAAATATAAAAAGTTTATAACCTATCCCGCCCTTCGAGATATTATTTCCTATTCCAACCGCTATCTGCCGGCCATACCCTTTCCCAAGAAGGCAGTTGACCTTTTGGATGAAGTAATGGTTTATGCTGTTCGCTATATTAAAGGAAAATTAATTTTGCCAGAACATATAGCCAAAATTGTTTCAGAAAAAACCCAGATTCCAGTTGGCGAGATTGAAGTCAGAGAAAAGGAAATTTTATTAGATTTGGAAAAATTAATTCACCAAAGAATTATTAACCAAGAAGAAGCAGTCAGAGAAATGTCAGAAGCTTTAAGAAGGGCCCGAGCAGATATTACAGTCAGAAAAGGGCCGATGGGAACCTTTCTTTTCTTGGGGCCGACCGGAGTCGGCAAAACTGAAACCTCAAAAGTATTATCTGAAATTTATTTTGGAGCGAAGCGAGAAAACAAGGTTCTGAGGAACGGAGCGACGAATGGTTCTTATTTTGGGTCAGAGTCTCGAATGATAAGACTAGATATGTCAGAATTTCAGTCAATTGATGATATTCCAAGATTGATAGGGGCAGCCGGCGAGGAAGGACTGCTAACCACGCCAGTTAGAGAAAATCCTTTTTCTTTAATTCTTTTAGATGAAATTGAAAAAGCCCATCCTAATATTTTGAATTTGTTCTTGCAAGTTTTAGATGAAGGGCATTTGACCGATGGTTTGGGCAGAAAAGTTAGCTTTTTAGACACAATCATAATTGCCACTTCAAATGCCGGCTATCAGATTATTTTAGAGGCGATAAAGCGAAAATCTGAATGGCAGGGCATAAAAAAGACGCTTTTGGATTATCTTTTTGAAAAAAGCATTTTTAGGCCAGAATTTATTAATCGATTTGATGCCGTAGTTGTTTTCAAACCCTTAACTCGGCAAAACCTATTAGATATTTCAGAATTGATGCTCTCAAAATTGAAGAAAAATTTAGCCAGAAAATATATTGAATTTATTGTTACAGAGCCTCTGAAAGAAAAAATAGTGGAATTGGGGTACAATCCAATTTTTGGTGCTCGTGAGATGCGGAGGGTTATCCAAGACAAAGTTGAAGATGTTTTTGCCGAAGCCTTATTAAGAGATGAGCTCAAGAGG
>Ga0114930_10002155_pt1 | contig 17982 bp, 18 predicted proteins | sample AnhtaG_FD_87300 | JGI IMG/M metagenome (GOLD analysis project Ga0114930, IMG submission 87300) | Deep subsurface microbial communities from Anholt, Denmark to uncover new lineages of life (NeLLi) - Anholt_01485 metaG | ecosystem: Environmental > Aquatic > Marine > Oceanic > Sediment | place... | reverse complement strand
GCCTTCGACGCGGCATAGTTTGCCTGACCTTCAAAGCCGAACTTGCCAGAAGGGGAGGTTATATTGATAATCCGTCCATATCGTCTGCGCATCAGGCTCATGACGGCAAACTTGCACATGTAAAAGACCCCGCTGAGATTGACATTCAGCACGTCATGCCACTCCGATTCTTTCATCATGGCTAGTACGGCGTCCTTCCGAATGCCTGCATTGTTGACAAGCACTTCGAATCCATCATAGTTCTTGTCCATGTATTCGAAGAATTTCTCAACCTCTTCATACTTGGCCACGTCATATTTCTTGATATCGATCTTTTCAGCGAACTCGCTGTTGTCCTGTTTGAATTGTGCCGCCGCAGCTTCGTTTGTAGAGTAGGTGACAATGACACGGGCACCTGCTTTCAGGAAACCCTCAGCAATGCTTCTGCCTATCCCTCTCGTGCCGCCAGTTACGATTACAGTCTGTCCCGCGAAATCATACATCTGCTGCCTCCCACAAAATAAAATCAGGACCGCAAATACCTGTCAACATTGTTCGAGACAATCACTCCATAGTTAGCTGCGCCCAGCCAACCGGACATAATAATCCCCACTGACCCGGTATGGAAAAGTCCAGGTATCTGCTCATGAAGTCCCATACTGACCCTTAATCCTTCGAATTTGGTGCCGAAAGAAGCGCCACGCTGATGAAGAGTATACCTCTCAAATGTTTTTGGGGTAGCAGCCTCTACCCAGTCGATCTTCTCTCGGACTCCGGGCACATATTTCTCCAAAGCATCGATTGTAGATCCGACTAATTCCGCTTTAGAAGCGCCGTATTCTTCCTCGGATAGGCTTGCCCAATCTTCGTAGTTTGCATTGGTAGAAGAAACAATCGAGTACATATCAGAGCCTGGTCTAGTTTCTGGATAATAGACAGAGAATGTCCGGCTGGTGATATTCTTGCTGCAAAGTTTTTCAGAATCGAATTTATCTGCCACTGAGGTGAAAAGCAAATCCCCTATGTAGTCGATTCGTTCGCCTTTCTTGATACCCATATAGACCTGGCAACTGCTGTTATTGAGGCGTACTTGTTTTGCTTCTTCGACGAAGCCTTCGGGAAAATGCTCATCGCCGACGAGATTGTGAATGGTTGATTTCAAATTGCCGTTGGAGACGGCAACCTTGCACTTGATCATCTTTCCGTTCACTATTACCCCTGATACTTGGTTATCTTCGACGGTGATTTTTTCTACCTGGCAACTCGTCCGAATATCGACACCATTTCTTATAAGCTCGGCCTGCATCTCTCCGATGAACTTGTCTGTCCCGCCTCGAACGGTATAAACGCCTTTACTCATGAAGTTGGAAAATACAATCCCATAACTTATCGCTGGGTCATCCAGCGTTGACCCATTAGCATAGGTGATCGGTTCCATTAACATGCGAACAACATCGTCATGGCCAGGAAAGAATTGTTCAAAAAGCTCCCTGGTTGTCATGGTCTGGTCATCGTAGAAATTCATATCCCTCGCTGTGTCGAAAAAGCCCTCGATGTTCTCTCGTGGTATTTCGAATCGCTCTTGCAGTATGCGGGTGAAATCCTCTCTGTCGAAAGTTGTGGTAAGTGAGAATTGGGGGTTGTCAAACCTGATTCCCTTGAGTTGAACAATCATGTCAGCAATTTCAGGGGTCCAGTACTTCCGACAGGTCTTGATCATGCCGACTGGAAATCCGTGCAATGATACATCGAAGATGTGACCCCCCTTCCTCTTGAACCAGGTAGCCAATCCACCGAGCTTATGGTGCTGCTCCAGAAGTAGAACTGAGTAACCGTCTCTAGCTAGCATATTGGCACAAGTCAACCCGGCCAATCCGCTGCCAATGACGATGGCATCATATCGGTGCTTTATGTCCCTTAACCGATCGCTCATCTCAAGATCGCCTCTTATTAGCCCTTCTGTAATATGTGGAGATTTGCCATTGAGACACCGCTGAGCATTGCCCCGACGATTCCCAGAAATCCCTGGTCTGTACCGCAGATAAACAGATTATCCAAATGGGTTCTGCCCGTCTTGATCTTATTCGGTGTCCCATACACTGCGCCATTTAAGTGACTGGTGTATCTGCTAATCGTCTTCGGAGTGAATATATCCGTATAAACGATTGAATCACGAAAATCTGTCATGAATTGTACCACCTCTTTAAGAGTGGTTTCAAGCCAGATAGCTTTTTGTGCTTTATACTCTTCTTCATCCAGCTTGTTCCAGAGATCGAAATTAGCCATGTTGGTTATCCTGATCATGGCTTCAGGCAGTGGCCTTTCAAAGTGAAAATTGTTCGGGCAGCATATAACGCCACTTGAAACATCAACCAAATCGTCCGGTCTTCTATAGTTGAATCTATCCGAGTTGTTGAAAAAGGTGATTGTTGTGTCATAGCCCACTTCAGCAAGTTCTTTATCCAGGATCATAATAAACTCTACGAATGAAAGTTTGCCCACATCACACGCGAATCTCGCAGGGGAATAGTCGCTCAGAAGCCGCAGGGTTTCAACATAACCGGCTGATGATATTATATTTTCGGCCATCAGTACTTCACCGTTATCCAGTAGTACTGACTGGACCTTGCCCTTAGAAACTTGAATACTTTGCACCCCACACCTCAGCCGTAATTCACCGCCGTGATCTCTATATTTCTTGACCAGTACATCAAGAACCCGCCGGACCCCAGCCTCGGGCCGGGCAAAACCTTCGCGAAAAATGCTATTGAACATGATAACAAACTGCCCGAACTCCATGTCGTTCTCCTGGGCATTGCCGTAAAACATGAGTGGGCAGAAGATCATATCGATGAGGAGTGGGTCAGAGATAATCGAGCTTACAACTTCGCGAGCCGAGATCGGTTTGGCATCCAGGGCCAGTGCGTCATATTCATAAATAGTTTTCAGCAGTTTTTGGAAATTGTCGATTTGCGCTGGAAAATTTTCGACTACCTCCTGAATAAAAAAGTCTAAGTCGTTATTAAACCTGAGGGTTTTCTCCGGGAATTTGACTACTGACATCCGTTGTTGACAGAGGGCAAAATCTTCAACATTTAGCTTGAGTTGCCGTAGCAGCTTTGGCAGCGGCGTCGATTTGATACCCTTGGGAACATAATTGGTCATTGCATGAAGACCAACATCGAATTTATGTCCGCCCCGACTGTAATATGAATTTAATCCCCCTACACGATAGTGTTTTTCGAGGATACAAACCTTTTTGCCATAGTACGCCAATCTAATGCCGGCGGCCAGACCCGACATCCCGGCACCGATAATGAGAACATCGTAGCTCATAACAAAGCCCTATAAAGAAATTATCCCCCTGTTTCGCAAGGGGAGAAAGTCATGATGAAACTTGAGTCTCTCGTGAATTCAGGTATAGCTGTATAAATTGGTTTGCCGAGCCCTATTGGCTAAATATCTTTCATCAGTGGCTCCAAATAGGCCACAGAGCCATCCAATGTAGATAACTCCATATAGTCGTCTTCCGGCACAATGATACCGTAGCGCTTTCGCAACTCCATGATCATATCCAGGAAATCCATCGAGTCCATTTCAATTTGGTCTCGTATGCGGACATCAGCCTTAAGATTGCTCAAATCTTCATCTGGTAATATTTCCTTAATGACCTCTAAAATCATCGCTCTAATTTCTTCCGCTTTCATATGTTTCTTCCCTTTCTATTCTTGTTAAATAGTCCTTTCGATATTATCCTTCAAATCTTTTAACGATAAGGACAGAATTGATGCCTAACATTCCGAAAGAGTTATTCAAGATATAGTCGGCCTTGTCCACCTTCTTGGGTTCGTTGATTACAAGATTCTTAAAAGCACACTCAGGGTCCAAATTATCCACATTGATCGTCTGGTGAACAATATGGTCTTCAAAGGAGGGTAGATTGCCCGTTAATTCCAAAGCGCCAGCAGCCCCCATCGCATGGCCAATATAACTTTTGGTATTGTTAATATACACATTTGAATTATCGCCAAAGACTTCTCTGATCGCCTGACATTCCGCCTTGTCCCCTTCATGGGTCGCAGTCGCGTGGGAACTAATAATATCAATGTCGCTTGGCGATATGCCGGCTTTCTTAAGAGCAAGTTTCATGCACTCAGCTTGCCTTTGCGGGTTTGGAAGAATAAAATCGGTCGCATCTGAGTTGATAGCATATCCGACGATTTCGCAGTAAATCTTGGCCCCTCTTTTAAGAGCATCACTCAATCTTTCCACAACGCAGACACAGCCGCCTTCGGAAACAACGATACCGTTTCGATCTCTGTCGAAGGGGCGGGATGCCTTCTGAGGATCGGGGTGGCTGGCCAACGCGCCTTCGTTCTTAAAAGCGGCAAAAACACCGAACGTATGAGGCGTCTCAGAGATCCCGCCGGCCAGTGCAAGATCCACTTCGCCAAGCAGCAACATTTGTAGACCTTGTATAATTCCGATGTTGCCGGCGGCACAAGCAGCTCCTAATGTGTAATGTGGGCCAGTAATCCCCATATTCAAGGTGACTTCGCCTGCTGGACTATTGGCCACAGTTCGTGGGTTGTGGTGGTGGGACCAAAAATCTACATTGTAGTCATATTGCTTTATGTTATAAACTTCATTTTCTGTTTCAACGTTACCGTGTTCCGTAATGCCGAGATATATGCCGATTCTAGATTTATCAAAAGAAGTGAGATCCAATTTGGAATCGGCGATGGCTTCATTGGCGCAGTAGATGGCAACCGAGCCAGCTCGCGTTCCGCGACGCAGTTCCTTTCTCTTCTGGTACTTCAGTGGGTCAAAATCACAGATTCCAGCTATGACCTCACCCATATAGTGGGTCTCGATTTTGCCGACTCCAGATTTGCCAGCAAGCAGGTTTTGACGAAATTCTGCAAGATTATTTCCGTTTGGTGCCGTTAGACCAATCCCAGTTATTACAATTCGTCTTTCACCATTCACCTTGGTACTACCCTATTGTTACATCCTCGCGCTACCATTCAACGCCAAGCATAATACAAGCTAAGCCGCTGCCAATTCCCAGCATTGTAACCTTATCACCAGCATTAAGATGACCATCATCGATTGCTATGGCTAGCGTGATGGGAAGGGAAACTGGTCCAATGTTCCCTAAGTATTCCACGCTGGAAAAGCCCTTTGATTCATCCAGCATTAAGGTATCGAACAACAGGTCTTGATGAACAACGCTAACCTGATGGCAAAAAACCTTGTCTACATCTGAGTTGTGCCACCGCAGCTCTTTCTTCATGGCTTTCCATGTCTCCTCAGCCAAGATCAGGCCATTTTTCAAAACTCCCTGAAAGTCGGTGCGCATACTGGGACGGCTATTCGGGTCGAAGAAATATGTGTCGTTTTCTATACGACAGAGGCCGTTGTGTTGTGATGCAGTTCGTATAACCCCACCTAGAACCTTGTGGCCCGATTTGGAAATGGATGAGTGAGTTAGTACCACGGCTATTGCCCCGGATCCTAACGTTAGAGAGGCAAAGGCGAGTTTGAGCTTGGCTTTAGTCATATTCGGGTCTTGTAATATTTCATCTATCGTAACGTCATTAATGTGCCTGCTGCTCTCGCTGGCAACCACTATCCCTGCTTTTACTTGGCCTAATTCGATCATATTGGCCAGGGTTACCATGCCGTTGGCGAAGCCTAAACAGGCATTTGAGATGTCGAAGATAGTGGCTGTGGGAGGGAGACCCAAAGAATCATGGACTAAGAAAGCGGTCGCCGGCTCCAGGAAATCGCGACTCAAGGAAGTATGAAGCAGACATTCAATGTCTGCCTTGTCGATTTCAGCATTAGCGATGGCCTTTTCCGCTGCTATAGCACTGGTCTGGCTTGGCGGCATTCCATTATCCCAGAACCGTCGCTCACGAATCCCGGTCATCATTTCGAGGCGACCGAAGACAAGGTTCAGCTTATCGTATACTGGGGCTAAACTCTCTTCCAGACTCAATGATGTGATGACGTTCTGCGGGAGTTCATACCCAAAAGACTCAATGCACACATTTTTGTACAGCATTCAGTAACCCCTCCACAGTCTAGCTACCACCCCGGGAATCTGCGAGCATTAATTGGATGAGCATTCTAAACTCCCGGTTCCTACGCTGATCTTTCGGTTGCATCTGACTCATAACAATGGTTTGAAACTCTCAGTAACAACTACTTTATCAATATCCTCACGATTCCCTTTGCCTTCTTGATAGCAAAGTAGGTATATGGAACTTCAGCTTAAGATTTGACCAGTGATCAATGGACTCCGGGGGAATTATCCTATCTGGAACATACTTACCAACTCCAGCAACGACAGTGGAAATCTTCCTCGAACTCGCTACAACGTCTGGGAAATACTCATCTGCAGCCACAATAATAGAAGAGAGCACCTTGGGAGGAACGTATTTGTCTACCTCATCAATGACTAGATCGATGGCCTTAGGTGGGACATGCTTGTCTAAAGCATTTAGGAAAAATAGCAGTACTTTATCCGATACATATACATCCACCACTTTTACCGGAACATAGGCTATCTTCTCTGAGGCGATTCTAGCTGGCCTTTCAACGCGAATACACAGCTTCCTTGAAAGCGGAATCGCTCTCTTCAAGACAAATCTAGCTGGCAGTTCCAACATCGACATTTTTCTCTTTAATAACATATCTTCCTCCATAGCGAAGATGGTACAGTTACTTAGATAGCCGTAAGGTATAATTATGCCATTTTGGAACATTTTTGTCAAGTGGTTCTGCTAGCGCTCCTCTGCTTTCCTACACTAGTACTAAACTCGCGCCCCCGGTGTTGCCAGTAATGAAGTGGTTAGCTACGGTTTCTGCCCTGCATTTAGAACTGAGCACTCTATCATCACGGTAACGGGGGGATTTTTGTAAAATTAGATACTGCATAGCAATGTATTTCTTGCCAACCATCGGCCCCAATTCAACTTTAAAGGCCATGACCCGGTATATACTAAGGTTCTGGGCGCAAAGCGCCGGTGGTAGAGTCTGTGAATTTATAGTAAAACAGGAGTCAGCAAATAGTCTCATGGACAAGAGGTGAATTGTCACTTGGCCCCGGGCATTTGCCGGGCGAGGGATTCTGCATGGTGGTCTGCAAGGTGAGTATTTTATATTTATTTCTAGTATTTGAGCCAAAAGTGGGTCTTATCAAATTCCTCTGATCGGTATCGCTCCCATTGAGGGAAAACCTCGCTGTAGATCCCGAGCCTGGTACCTATTAACTTCATAACCCTAAGAAGCAACAATCTGAGCATCCTTGGCCTACTGAGAAGTGCTTTCATCAAGGCAAGAAGGGTTCCAGTCAATGTAGGCGGGCATCCCTCTATTTTGATAGCATTCTGTAGACTCTTATTGCATCTGACTGCACAGTCACCGAAAAGGAAGATTTTTGGGGTATCTATTTCTGACCGTAATTCCAGCCCATAATAGAACTCCGCACCGCCGAAATCCATCTCAGGATTGTCTTTGGCGAATATTGATAGTGCCAACGCAAGCGTGGCACCACATCCGCTACAAAGAGTCTGTCCTGGAGAGGGAGCCGAAAGTCCTGTTACCCCTGCTGGGGCAACTAATTCTTTATCCGGTTCAAACTGCCACTCAAGTTGCTCCTTCAGAGATTCGATATCCTCTCCTTCGATTTGAATCGCGCTTATATCAAAAGATCGATTATTTCTTTCAGCAAACTCTCTCAGATAGTCAACCTGCGCTGGATCGATTCCCAGGATTGTTGCTCCGACAACATCGCATTCGAATATATCCGGGCTTGCTATAATTAAGTCCTTTCGGTGGGCTATTCCAGCAAGAGTTTCCGGCCCTTTTTCCAGCATGTATATTCCATCAATTATAACCAAGTCGCTCTTGACCGCTTCGTTCAGAAGGCAAATCAGCTTTTCAATTCGTTTAGAAATATGAAACCTTTTTTTGGAAGCTTTGCTGAGAGATCCCTTCAGATTCTTGAAACCGAGAGAGACCTTTGTTTGAAAATGGGTTTTTAGAACTGGTACATTGATTAAGAAGTCTGTCTCTAAAGCTGCCTTGGCAACGTGAACCTTTATTCCGCCTAAATTCAGCTCCTGGAAAGGACCCTGATTGAAATCGATCGTTTTGACTCCGTATTTCTCAGCCACCTTGTCAATGCCCGATCCCGTAAAACCTCGTTTTGTATATGGATCAAGTTCATCGAATATACCAATGATGGCGCCTTCGCCAATAGAGATATCTTTGCAGCCGTGTTCTAGCAGTAATTGTATGATCCCATCTATGATCTTTGAGGTTGTAACCATTCCATAGGGAGGCGTGGTCCTGTGACGGAAACAGTTATTGGGTTTTATCAGGATTTTGTCATTCTTGGTGAGTTTCTCAAAACCGTTACAGAGTTCGATAGCCTTACGGATCGAACCCAGGGAACCGTCAAATCTCACTAGCGATACTGTCATGATCTTTCCCAACTGACCTGATAGTTTATTACTTCATCAACAAATAGATCCAAAAACATTTGAGTTTTTTCCTTTGATTACTCGCTAAGTCTAAAAGGCGGATAGCGGTCGGTGGTTAAGATGATAGCATATGCTCCCACTCTCAAAAACCATCGAAATACGTTGACTACGTACTCAAACAGGGCCCTCGGGTAACGACCAGTTAATAGAATGGAGAACCAAGCGATTATTACCGCCATCAGGACACCGCTGTATAGAAAGAAGAGAACTATCCAGTGGGGAATAGCCAGCAGCCATTTTACCATTGGCAGCCAGCGGTTGAGATCCTCTCTGGCATTTGGGTACGGGATGTCAATATGAACTGCCTGCTCCTCGTCGATAGAAGGAAATTCATCCGTCACTAGGCAGAAATAGGCCCAGACGCGGGCAAACAATTTGGTCATAGCTAAATTCCAGTCAAACCACCACCTGGGGTACTTTAGACGGAAGAGGAGCATTAGCACTGTCGGTAGAGCAACAAATCCAGCCAGTAGAAATTCATTTCTCCATTCAGCCGCATCCCAGACGAGTGTAGCACAGGCAACCAATATTAAGACGATCTGGTTAACTAGTATCACCGAAAACCAAATGATTGGAATTACCGCCAAAAGCCTGAAAAACGTAGTTAGCCTATTTAGCTTTCTATCTGGGTAATCGATGGACAGGCTCGCTGGGTACTCACTTGAAACTTTTACCATAACAGTTCCTCAAGGTGTACTTATCCTGAGCAGGTATGGCGCATTAGAGGTGAGTTGGATGCCTAATACCGAAGCGACCTAGCGTGTCATACCTCAATAGAGGTCAATCTCCAGAGAGTGGGCGGGATAGGCAAGAGTCGTCAACCGCAGAAGGCGATAGACTTTTCATGTATTCATATTTCTGCATCCAGAGTGAACCAGACCCGCGATTCCATAGATAAGCGATAGCAGTCCCGTACGTGCTCCTTGTTCGGGCAAAGGTAATGAAAGCTCTTAACCACGATCTCGGTCTTGAGCTAGTGTCTCTATAGATTTGGGTAACGCCTTCCATCAATTCATCATGGGTCATGTGCTTAGGCCTAAATACAATCTCCGTGAAATCGTAATGCATCCAATCATCAGGATAGTTGGTGAGTAGTAGCCTTCCTTCCTCTTTTAGGTTACTGTATAATCTTGTTCCTGGCAGAGGAGTTAATATTGTAATCTGTGTTGCATCTACCTTGGAATCCAGGATAAACTCTGTCGTTCTCTGAAACACGTCTTTCGTATCCCCATCACTACCTAGAACAAATGCGCCGGCCATCGCGATGCCATGGTCATGTATTCTCTTGACCCCCTCTTTATATCTCCCTACACCCACCTTTAGATTTCTAGTCTTATGCATAGCTTGAAGTGCATCTTCACTTATAGATTCAAAGCCGATGGCTAAGCCCGAACAACCGGATTTTCGGGCCCACTTCAATACCTCTGGGCTATATGCGATATCAATGCCTACCTGAGAAAACCATCTCTTGTTTAGCCCTCTATCTACCATCCCCTGGAACAATTGAATTGCCCTTTGTTCTGCTTTTTGGCCGTAACCCACGATAGTATTATCCGAAAAGAAGATGTTCTTGTTATCTATGGTTTCTAGTTCATCCAGCACCTCTTCCACAGGCCTTGCCCTATACTTTCGACCATTAAAAGCTGTTACCGAACAAAACTCACAATCATTAGGGCACCCTCTCGCAGTTTCCACACCGCCTAAATTAAGTGCATATTTATTAGAAAGGAGGTCATGCCTAGGTCTCGCAAGATTCTTTAAAACAATGTGCTCCCCTGTATAAAACTTTTTCAATTCATTTCTTTCGAAATCATAGATTAAATCTTGCCAAACAGATTCTGCCTCTCCTATCACAACGCAATCAGTGTATTGTATGGCTTCTTCAGGCAGCATAGAGACATGAATGCCGCCCATCACCGTTTTAATGCCTTTTCGCCTGTACTCCTCAGATATTGCATACGCTCTGCTAGCAGTGGGGGTCAGAGAAGTTATCCCTACCAGGTCAGCATCCTTAAAAGTTAGTGACTCAATAGTCTCATCGATTATTTCTATATCCCATCCGGGGGGGGTCAGTGCGGCCAAATAGGCTAAGTTCGTTGGCGGGTACTGCATAACACGGACGGCAGATTCATTCCAAAACTCCTGGTGCTCGACTTGCTGAACGGGATTGATTATTAGTAATTTTTTAGCCATTATTCTCTCGATGGTTATGCATTTTAGGGCTTTAGGCGTGATTTCCCATGCTGTTTACCTTGATAATATTGAACCCCGCTTTGCGGTAGGAGCCGATCGGAAAACGTATATCATTGACTTGGCCAGGTGCCGTTTGTTAGCTGAGCGCACCTTTAGCTGTGACACCGGCCTACCGGCCCGCCTACAGCAGAGCGACAAAACCATAAACATGAGGTTCCCATAATCGCGGTATCCTTAAACCTCCTATACGTGTGAAAATTGTGAAGGTGGTAGTATAGCAAGATTTCCCACGTCTGTCAATGAGTCCTTGTACTGGCTGAGCCCCGGGCTGTCCTGGATAGATATCGCCCAGCTGTCATCCCCACGCATGACCGGTTGAGAGAGGTACCAACCCTCAATGCCGTTTTCATATCGGATTTCACTGCCACTACTGTCATGAGCCCTCCGAACCAAGCTGGTAGTTTTTTATCTCCTCAACATATAGATCCAAAAGCCTTTGAAGTTTTTCCCTAGAGAAAAGGGCAGGTCTATAAGCGGCCGAGACGTTGAGATTCTTATTGTAGATACTTATGCAGAAACTCATTCCCATTGGCGTTACCACCGCTGTTGAGCCACTAACACCGACTATTGAGGAGCTACCTACACCGGTCACGGCAGCCTCATCGGAACCCGCCTTTGGCCAGATCGGGCCTAGATTGGTAATGAGAATGCTATCAACATATGTTCGACTAATCATCAAGAACCTGCACATTCCTCTCATAACCACCAGAGGAAAGCGAGAGCAAAAGTAAAAGAAATAGACCAGTGAGCAGGCCGCTCTATTCTGGGTGGCATAGATGGCATCGGCTCTTATCTTTCTTAATAGCTTTTCCGGATCAGCCCTATCTGCGGATGTGGTTGATAAGGAAAGCCAGGATGCTTGATTTGAGACTACATTGCGAAACCCCTTTGGGCTCATATTTACTGGAGCCATTACGCGTATCTTTTTGCTGACTTTTCCATGCATACTGTTCCATTTCTCCACGACTCTGAAACAGGCTGCTAGGAGAACATCGTTTAGCTCAACACCGGCTGATCTCGACTTAAACTCAATTTGTTCTAGCTCCACTGGATCTATGGTTTTAGAATAATGGTCTATTTCTTTTAAGCGACCAGACTTATCGTGAAAAACCCTTGTTGGCGGGGTAAAGGCCTCTATAACAAACCTGCGGAAAAGACTAGAAATCATTTTAGTGTAATAGTGCTCTACCCTCGACCTCTGGCTGCTGGCAAATTCCAGCAATTCGTCGCTCTTACTGTACAGGCGGGGGTCTTCCGCCGATTGAGAATCCTCAGAAACCTGGTCATTATAGCTTTCGATGATCCTCCTTATGAAAAGAACGGCGCGGAGCCCATCTACCGCAGAGTGATGAAAAGTGAAAATCAGCGAAGATTCAACCTCATTTTTTCTTAGGAGAAGGACTCTAAAGGGGAATACCTTCCTTACATCTATGCGTTGGTTTAGAAATTCAAAAAGACATCTCTCATACTTTACATCTTGGAGGCTAGCTAGATCCTGGACGGTCAAGACGCCCTCTCCAAGATCCTCTTGTACTTCGCGGAAAGGCCTGAAATACCTGCTGCGCAGAATCATTCTCATTCTGGGATGAGCTTTTTGGGCCGACATAATTGCCTGGTTCAATCTAACGTGATCTACCGCTCCTTCGAGGTCCAGGATTGCGTAGGTAGTCACCGGCTCGTTTATACCATCAAGAGCCAGCAGGCATTTATCCACGCAATTCAGCGGTATTGATCTGCTGGGCCTGCTAATTTTTCTTTCCATAGTCACGACTCGATTTTTGCTTTTGCCGCCTGCGCAATCTCGTATGAAATGGCTTGGCCACCTCGGCGTGCCATCCATGCCAGGAGCCCTGAGACCTCGCCACCCACTGTCAACTTAGTCTTGCCATTTACCGGTTCCAAAGAGTAGAAACGGATCAAATTGGTGCCTAGGGCTTTTCCCTGCATGACCACAGACCGTTCTGGGACAAACTCGGTAATCGTCATTAGTAAGTTGACCGTGAGCCGGCTAACCTTAGCAATAACAGAAAGTTGTGAGCCCACTGTCAAAGGCCCCTTAGACAGCCTCTCAATCTTCTTAATGGATGGCATCCACTGCGGCCACTCTTCAAGCTTATCGACCAACGTCCAGACCTTCTCTGCCGGGGCGTTGATCTCAACACTGCTGCTAAATCTCATATCTTGCACCTCGCTCCTAAATCAAGCCTGGTGCCGATGATAGCGCTCATGGCGCTCGCCTGTCAAGCTCATTCGCAACAGGCTGCTTGCTAACGCCAGTCGTTCCCACCCACCATCCTACGAGAGCTTGGCTGCGGCACCCTCATAGGGCACAGGCGCATAGCCTCCAAACTGTTCAACGTCAGCAAAAGTGAGGCGCATGAGAGGAGGTCAAGCCCGACACACAAGGGGCAAGGCTAGTTTATCTCCCGCCAGAGACGCTCCATGGTACGATTGATCACCCCATAGCTAAAGCCCCGTCTGGCCAGAAAAGGGCCCAGCTTTCTTCTGAATGTCTCATAGTCTTTCTCTAGAGTGCGCGCCCTTCTCTGAGCTGCCCGATATGCGCTTTCTTCGTCCTCTATCCCTTCTAGAACCTCATCAATCACCTCAGATGCGACTCCTTTGCTCTTTAGCTCGCTCTGAATTAACCTCTTACTACATGGTCGAAAAGATTCCCGATTCTCCCTCCAGAATCGAGCGAAAGCAGCATCATCTATCATTTGCCTTACCTTGAGGTGCAGGATAACCCTTTCGACGGTGTTCGCCTCGAACATTCGGCTGAGCCTCCACCTTATCTCCGCCTCGCTGCGAGGCCGATAGCTCAGCAGGCGTAGGGCAGCATCGAGACACTTCCCAAAGAGGTCAGCGCCTACCAGTTCACCTATTTGTGAATCGGTGACCATCTGCCCCAGGTGAAGGCCCTGCTCTTCAACCACCCCCCTGCCCAGGCTGAAGGCGAATGTCCCGTCGAGAAAAACATTTAGCCGCTTTTTCGCCCGCTTCTGAGACTCGATGGCAGTGATGATCCTCATTAGTAAAAAGGCGGGACCGAAGGTCCCGGCTTTTCTCCGCCCTAGGGCCAGATTTATAATTCAGCTAGATCGCATCTGGGGAAGAAGCACTTTGTGGGTGGAAAGCTATTGCCCGGATCTGCCGCTCTATCTCCTCGCCGATCTCAGTACGCTCCTTGAGGTAGTCCTTGGCGTTCTCCCGCCCCTGGCCCAGGCGCGTCTCGCCAAAGGAATAGAAGGCGCCCATTTTCTTCACCAACCCAAGCTCCACCCCCAGGTCGAGGAGATTGCCCTCTCTACTGATCCCCCGGTCGAACATTATGTCGAATTCAGCGCTCTTGAAGGGCGGGGCCACCTTGTTCTTGACCACCTTGGCTCTCACCCGGCTCCCTACCGCCTCATCTCCCTTTTTGATGGTTTCCAATCGTCTCAGATCGATCCGTACTGAGCTATAAAACTTGAGCGCTCTACCCCCAGGGGTCACCTCGGGGTTGCCAAAGAATACCCCCACCTTCTCCCGCAACTGATTGATGAATATCACAGAAGTACGCGACTTATGAATGGCAGCGGTGAGCTTTCTCAGCGCCTGGGACATCAATCGAGCCTGAAGCCCCACATGCGCATCCCCCATGTCCCCCTCAAGCTCTGCCCTGGGAACCAGGGCGGCTACACTATCGATGACCACCACATCCAGCGCTCCGCTTCTAACCAGCGCCTCGGTGATCTCCAGCGCCTGCTCCCCGGTGTCTGGTTGGGATATAAGCAGGTCGGCCACATTAACCCCACAGTCGGCAGCATAGCTGGGGTCAAGGGCATGCTCCACATCGATATAGGCTGCCATTCCACCCCGTTTCTGGGCCTCGGCAATGACATGAAGCGCCAGGGTCGATTTCCCGGCCATCTCCGGCCCAAAGATCTCGCTGACCCGCCCCCGGGGAATGCCTCCAACGCCGAGGGCCAGGTCTAGTGAGATGGAACCGGTGGGGATAGAGTCCACTGCCAACCGGGTCGAGGCTTCCCCAAGCCTCATGACGGAGCCCTTACCGAACTGCTTCTCGATCTGCGCTATGGCCAGCTCCAGGGCCTTCTCCTTCTCAGTAGACATGTCGCTTCACCCTTCCAGCGCATCATAGCACAGCAGTTCCACTAAAACAAGGGGCTAAAACGGAGGGATTAGCGGTGTGGCTCTCTTGTGGGCGCTTCCCGCCATCATGGCATCGACCCTTTTCTTTATCTCCTCCCTGGCCTTCCCGGTGGTAAGATAGCGGTCGAGCTCCTCATAGGTTATCCCCATCTCACCCTCGTCTGTTTGTCCTTCCCAGAGGCCCGCTGAGGGTGGCTTCTGGATGATCTTATCGGGAATGCCGAGATGGACCGCCAGCTCCCGAACCCGACTCTTCACCAGGTTACCCAGTGGTAAGATATCGACACCGCCATCGCCGTACTTGGTGAAGTAGCCCATAGATACCTCACTCCTGTTGCCGGTGCCCACCACCAGATAGTCGAGCCGATTTGCCAGGTAGTATAAGGCGATCATCCTCAGTCTTGGCTTTAGATTTGCCTCAGCAAGCCTTTTCGTCCCTGGGGCATACTCGCCATCGGAAAGCGACGCGAGCAGCGAATCGAACGCCCCATCCAGAGTGACATTTCTAACGGGGATTTGGAATTTCAGGGCAACTGCCTGTGCAGGCTCGATATCGGTCTCGATGCTATAGCACGGCATGATGGCAGCAAGGCAATTATCGGGGAAGGCGCGCTTACAGAGCACAGCGACGACCGAGGAGTCAAGACCACCGCTTAAGCCAAAGACCACCCCCTGGCGCTCGGCGCTGTCTACCTGCTCCCTTATCCAGGCTACAAGTTTGTTTGCCAGCTCTTCCATAAAAGTTGACCGAGTATACTGCCTGAAGTATACTATCCAAATGGCTATTAAGTCAAAGGGCTGAAACCAATGGAAACCATTACTCTCGTAATACTTATTACTGCAATCGTCGTCGTGGTGACCCTTCGCCTCATGTTGCGATCCTACCGGCAGCGTCAGGCCCGGATGAAGGCAATTGACGAAAACATGCTTGTACAAGACATGCTTGTACAAGAGAAGAAGACTCCGATAGCGAGTGGCGTTGCAACAGAAACAGAGCCCCAGTTTGAAAGAGTCGAAATCACCCATGTCCATAAGTCCTTCGGCGGCAAAGAAGTGGTCAAGGATGTGTCCTTCACACTTATGTCCGGAGAGGTCTTTGGCCTGGTAGGGCCCAACGGTGCCGGAAAGACCACCACCATAAGGATGCTCATGGACATCATGAAGCCGGACTCAGGTGAGATCAGGGTCTTTGGCCAGCCACTTAAGGAGGAGACCAAGAACCGGATCGGCTATCTTCCTGAGGAGAGGGGCCTTTACCAGAAGATGAGGGTCTCCGATTCCCTGGTTTACCTGGCCAGCCTGAAGAATGTGGAGGCAAGGGTGGCCAAAGAGCGGGCGGAGGAGCTCTTGAGGCAAGTAGATATGCTCCCCCATAAAGGGAAGAAGATAAGAGAGCTCAGCCGCGGCATGGGGCAGATCATCCAGTTCCTGGTTACTATTGCCCATAATCCAGACCTGATTATCCTCGATGAGCCCTTCGCTGGCCTGGACCCGGTGAACAGGCAGCTCTTGAAGGACATCGTTTTAGACCTTAAAGCACAGGGTAAGGCGATCATCCTGAGCACCCATATGATGAACGAGGTGGAGGAGATGTGCGACCGCATCCTGATGATCGATCAGGGGTGCGTTGTCCTCTATGGGAACCTGGCAGAGATAAAATGGCGCTACCGCAACAACTCCGTATTTGTGGAGTGCGAGGGCGCTATCGGCGAGGTGGAGGGGGTAAGCGGGATAAAGGAACACGGCAAGGTGGTGGAGCTATTCCTCGATGGTGAGACTCCTCCTCAGAAGATACTCAGCCAGCTTGTGGAGCGGAACATCCGGCTGGACCGCTTCGAGGTCTCCACCCCGTCGCTAAATGAGATATTCCTTCAGGTTGTGGGTAAGGGGCAATGAACAAGACCTGGATCATAGCCAAGCGGGAGTTCTTGACCACCATAAGGAGAATATCCTATATCCTGCTCACCCTGAGCTTCCCCCTTTTAGCGCTCCTAGGAATGCTGATCTATGTGGGTGTGACGCAATGGGGTGGCGAAGGCGCGCCACCGGAGGACCTCAAGATCGGCTATGTGGATGAGACCGGCATGTTCAACGAGTACCAGAGCCAGCCCGGCGTTCTCTTCATACTTTATGATACGAATGATGAGGCCAAGGGGGCGCTGCTTAGCAAGGAAGTCGACGAATATTTCATCATCCCTGAAAATTACCTCGAAACGGGGGTGATCGAGAGATACACCACAAAGCGAGAGCTTGAGTTGCCGGGAACCATGGCGCCGATGGAGGACTTTCTCGTTGCCAACCTTCTGGCCGGGGAGGTGAGCGATGCGGTTCTGGAGCGGGCGCAAACGCCGCTGCTGCCCATGTCCTACAGGTTGGACCCAGAAACGGGAGAGACCATACCGCCGGAGAACCCCTTTGTCGCCTTTGCCATGCCCTACATCTTTGCCATGCTATTCATGATCTCCCTGTTCTCCGCCTCCGGCTTTTTGCTCCAGGGGGTTAGCGAGGAGAAGGAGAACCGGCTTATTGAAATCCTGCTCTCCTCGGTGTCGGCAAGGCAACTCTTGAGCGGGAAGGTGATAGGGCTCGGTGCCGCCGGGCTTTTGCAGATCGTAGTCTGGCTTGCCACAGCGGTGATCTTAGCCGCCATCGCCTCAGCCACCATCCTCCCCCTCGCCGGGCTCACCATCCCCATCGGCCTCATCGTCTTCGGCATTATCTACTTCATCCTCGGCTATCTCCTCTTCGCCATAGTGATGGCCGGTCTGGGCTCCATCGGCTCCACCGCCAGGGAGAGCAGCCAGTGGACAATGATCGTTGTCCTGCCAGCAGTAATCCCCATAATGCTCATTGGCCTGTTCATCGCCAACCCCAATCATGTGGTCTTCACTATCCTCACCCTCTTCCCTCCCACTGCCCCAGTAACGGCGATAATGAGGCTCAGCATCGCCTCACTCCCCACATGGGAACTCCTGCTTAGCTTCGCTATCCTAATCGCCTCGATTCTGGGGGCGATGTGGCTGGCATCAAGGGTCTTCCG
>Ga0114930_10002151_pt1 | contig 18020 bp, 11 predicted proteins | sample AnhtaG_FD_87300 | JGI IMG/M metagenome (GOLD analysis project Ga0114930, IMG submission 87300) | Deep subsurface microbial communities from Anholt, Denmark to uncover new lineages of life (NeLLi) - Anholt_01485 metaG | ecosystem: Environmental > Aquatic > Marine > Oceanic > Sediment | place... | reverse complement strand
TAGATGATGACCGAGTTGCATTTTATAAGACCGCATACCCTGGCCAGGTAAAATATGAGGTCGCGCAGCTGGTACGGAGTGCAGGTATCAACTTCGACGGATGAAGGATATGTGAAATGGAAACATTCGGGACCTTTGGAAATGCACAGTTCTGCCATGTTGGTGTCGGCAGTAAGTATGACCGGGAATACGTTCTGGTTGTTTTCCTGGAAATCCCTGATGGCTTTAACGATGATCAGGTCATTCCTCTCGCTGTAAGACGTGGATGGTTCCCCTGCCTTTGTTTCCAGGATGTTGTCCCGGATGCGTTTGTATTCCCGCATAGCGATATAGGCGGCTTTTCTGGACTTTTTAGGTTTGCGGTTGCTCAGTTCTTTCAGGAGTTCACCATGGAAGTCTGCATCCTGTTCCATCTCGTAGAGTACATGTTTATTATATTTGTGGTTGATGGAGGATTCGATCTCGTCATATACCGTATCCACTACCAGGAAATGTGGATTTGGGATGTTGAGCCTGGAGAGAGTACGCTGGTAGAAAAGGTTTGTATCAGGGGCAAAGTAGATAGTATGGTCCAATTTGTTCAGTGCACGGAGTTTATCCTGGAACTCGTCCATGTTGTCATACTGTATAATACCGCTCAAGAGCAGGCAGTACTTGATATCATCAAAGGATGGAAGCTCGTCAGTATGGGGGCTGTACTCGTATTTTTCCAGGATCTCATCAGGATCTGTCAGTACATTGATGCGGTACCCGTCTTTTGATGGCCTGGCATGTACCATCTTGAGGTCATAGAGCGGGTAGTCGAGCACGATGGTGTCCCTGGCCATGAGGTTCAGGAGGATCTGCAGTTCGCTGATCTGGATGATCATCTCATTGTGCTGCTGCATTCATAGCCCTCACAGCCTGTTCTTTAAAATCGTGGACCTGTTGTGTCTGGAAAGGTATCATCATGAAAGGAGCTGGTTCAACGTCTTTGATGGAGAGATAGAATACATGGTCCACATCTGATAGTTTGATGGGAAGGAGTGCAGCTGCAGTCAGGGTCTTTTTTCCAGGTGTGATGTCCAGCGCAATTGTGCTGCCTGCTTTTTTATGATCACTGATGATACTGTGAATACATTGGACAGCTTTGACAAAATCGTCCTCTGATCCGACCTTGCATTCGACCTCTGATATGATGTGGTGCTGGATGGGGGGAGATAGGTTGAAGTGGGAAGAGGTCAGAGCAAGACCTTTTTTTATGAGTTCAAGATCTTTGCTGTGTTCTGTTTCTGTGAAAAGGATGATCTCATCAGGGTAATAGTGTTTTTCCTTGAGCACGGCGTAATAGCTGTTCAGGACTGCCCAGATGGAACGTCCGAGCATAGTGATGTAGATCTTTTTTTTGTTCTCTGTCATGCATATACTCCCTTTTCCACAGTTCAGGTTAAGTCCAATCATCCAGGGTATTCCGGTCATTTTCAACAGGGAATTTATCTATTTCAGGATTGGCTGCTGTATGATTCTTTATGGCGACTTCTTTTGTTGAATCGTTTGTGTGGATTGGAATTTTATCTACCCCTTTTAGTTATTTTTCAGAAAACACAATTTTATACTAATGTTCATGCAGTGAAGAGATATATAAATTATCATGCATCGTAAATCTGAAGATGCTGAGTTGAACAGTCGAGTAGGTGCAGGGGGGCAGCGCTGGGGAATTTGAGAATGGATGGGTTTTATGCCGAGTCTTTGTTTAAACTCGTCTAGGTCGGTGATGTCGGTGATGTCGGTGATCAGGTCGGCTGGGGGTATTGTTGGGGTGGATTTATTAAGGAATTTGTCTAGAATCATGATCTATGGTTTCGGTAGTTTTTCGGTGCTTCTTCGGTTCCTCATCGATTATGCTTCGGTAAAAACATCTGAAATATGACAAGGTTAAGAATATCTTGAAAAAAGATATATTGCAGAGAAAATTTCAACGTTGAACATTAATATCTTATATGGAATCGCTGGTAAGCTGTATCACAAATTCAGACTTGCATGACCGAGTAAGAGTTGGCCTTATGAAACCTTTTTCTCTATTTGAATCCTCACTTAGCAATAACAGATCTTCCGTCCAATTCACCCACCTGGGGTAGACTGAAGCACCGTAAGCCTCACCCTCTTCACACAGTCGCACATCATGATTGAAGGTTGGATGAGGTGTAGGAAAAGGGGAACAGAGATCGGAGAAAAATGTAAATTACATATATTAGGCACCTCATACCCATCCAAACACAAACACAAAATATAAAGGTGCATTCAATAGATAATGATGAACTAATTAATCAAACCGGACACTGTCTTAATCTACCGAAACATTGGTGGATATTGGTTGTAGGTGATCAGCATCCCGAAAAGTTTAGAGAAATATTCGAGGACTTAAGAAAACAGCAGGTAAAAAACATTTCTCCAAACTATGTTATTTAATATACTATGTATGAAAATAAGAAAAAGTATTACAAATTTTATTAGTATAGTAGTAGAATTAAAAAGGATTTGGAATTTAATAGTACTAGAAAAAACATGAATCAAATTGAAGACAAATTTTTTGCTATTGATCTCTTTGCAGGTTGTGGGGGATTAAGTGAAGGTTTTATAAAATCAGGTTTTGATGTTCTTGCTCATGTTGAAAAGGATAAATGGGCATGCGAAACCTTAAAAACACGTCACCTCTACTGGGAACTAAAAAAAGAACGAAAAGAAAGGATATACAAATCTTTTTTGCAAAATAAAATTAGCCGTGATGAAATATTTAAGAAATATCCAAAAATTAACAACACAATTTCACATCGCGTTATTCAAGCAACTTTTGGAGAAGATTACACTGATAATATAATTTCCAAAATAAAAAACAGCATAGAATTCCATGGTGCCTCAAAAATAAATGTTTTAATTGGAGGACCACCCTGCCAGCCATATTCTGTAGCTGGAAGATCAAGGGACCCTCAGAGAATGGAAAATGATGAAAGGCACTATCTTTATAAATATTATCTTGAACTTTTAGAATGCTTCAAACCCGACTTTTTTGTTTATGAAAATGTTCCCGGGTTATTTACAGCTAAAGCAAATGGAGAAATTACATTTCATAAAATGTTTAAGGATTTTTCGTCCTTAAAACAACCATATTGTATCGTACCTGCACTCGACAAAATTCATAATACTCCTCGTAGTTATTTTCTTAATAGTTCAAATTTCCATGTCCCCCAAATTAGAAAACGATTTATTCTTATAGGTTATAAAAAATCTCTCGAAAACTTAAATCCCGGCATAACAGAAATCTTCAATAAATTACAACTGGAAGGGGAAGCAAATAGCAAAAAAAAGTTAGTTACAGTTAGAGATGCAATAGGAGATTTGCCAAAAATTGAACCTGGAAAAGGAAACAACAAATGGTTTGGCCCTTATGAGAGTAAACACAATTTAACGAATTATCAAAAAAAAATGAGGTCAGGTTCACCTGGAGTCTTAAATCACTTGGCAAGGCCTCACATGGAAAGTGATCTCGAAAGATATAAATTTTTTATTGAACACCACTTGAATGGAAATGGTGCTGTTAGGTTAAATGTACTAATCAAAGAAAGACCGGATTTAGTACCTCAACACAGGCATCTTGATAAATTCATGGACCGATTTAGAGTGCAATGGTGGGATCGGCCATCTTCAACAATAATGGCACATATTCATAAAGATGGTCATTATTATATTCACCCGGACGTCACACAATGCAGATCTTTTACAGTCCGGGAGGCAGCAAGATGTCAATCATTTCCAGATAATTTTAAATTTGAAGGACCTCGTACTGAACAATTTAGACAGGTTGGAAATGCAGTGCCTCCTTTACTTGCATATTCTATTGGGAACGCTATAATGAAAGAATTAAAATTAATTTATAATTCTTAATTTGTTAAATAATAATAGATTTGTGAGCTGTTTGTAATGATTGAAATATCAAAACAAATTATTGAAAACCATTCATTATACTATAGGGATTTTCCATGGAGACACACTAAGGATCCATATAAAATCATGATAGCAGAATTTATGCTTCGGCGAACAAAAGCAGAGCAGGTTGTTCCCGTTTACATTAAATTCTTAATTGAATATCCAAATTTAAAATCACTTGCATTGGCTGATACTGAGAATATTTCAAGAGTTACTAAACATCTTGGATTACATTGGCGTGCAACCGATTTTATCAATGCATGCAGATTCATTGAAACTGAATATAATACAACTTTCCCCGATAATAGAAAGAATTTGTTAAAAATCCCTGGCATAGGAGAATACATAGCTGGAGCAATTCTTACTGTTTGTTTTAACAAACCCGAATATGTCGTTGATAGTAATATAGCAAGGTTTATTAATAGATTTTATGACCTAAATTTAAAAGGAGAAATAAGAAGGAAGAAGTTAATAATTGAAAAAGCTAAAGAATTTTTTGATTGTAAATCTCCAGATAAACTGCTTTTTTCGATTTTGGATTTTACGGCTCTTATTTGCAAACCCCGTATTCCAATATGTCCATTATGTTGTTTCAAAGGTGGCTGCCAATATAGAAATAAAACGAGGTGATGTGTGGATGAGATCCAATTCAAGCAATATTAGCTTTTTTTTTCTAGATTCATTTCTGAACAGCTGATTGTTTCAGACCTTTAATCTCCCCAACGATAATTAGATGCGTTCGAGCTCTGGAAACAGCTACGTAGATTAACTCACGTTCACCAATGATCTCGGGAGTAGCAGCTAGAATCACAATTCGTTTTTCAAGTCCCTTGAATCGACGAATTGTATCCATAATCGCGGCATTCTCTTCATTTTTATCAGCACGCTGGACTTCGTGTCCACCCATTCTCCCCGCATTTATATATTCAAGAATATCCTTTTCAGTTGGCATCAATACTGCAATATCTGATAGATTCATACGTTCTTTCGATACTAATTGATAAATTCTCTCATCAATTTTCTTATATATCTCCTGGATTGAGTTTGCCGGAATCCATTCAACTGCTACACCTTCCGGTCCAATGGGATTGATTGCATATCCACTGTAATAGTTTTGAACGATAGAATGAATCCGTTTTGTGTTCCGCATGTTCAATGTAAGACGGATAGGTATTAGCTGGTATTCCTTTGGAATGGTGGTGATATTACCATAGACACTCTGATTGCTGTCAATGAAGACCCGAAGCAATCCTCTACCTTTAGGGTTTAGCGCACCATTCAGTGAAAACATCCAGTTGGGATAAAAATCTTGACCTTCATCTACAATAATTGCATCGAAGCGCTGTTCAGGCAAAGCTTTGAGCGCTTGGATCAGCATCTCGGGAAACACCTCATTGAAAAGTTGATTGGATGGCTGTTCATCAGGAACAGGGATTCCGCTATCATATGCAAATCTAATGCAAAGTTCATGGAATGTCGCCACAGTTACATTCTTCCACTGCTCAAGACGGTAGCGGATATCTTCGGCAAGCGGTCTGTTGTAACATGTCAACAGCACCCGCATCCCAGAATCTGCACAGCGGATTGCTTCCTCCATTGCAAGTACCGTTTTACCGGTTCCAGCTCCACCTGATATGACAGCACGCGGGATATCCTGAATTGTCTCCAAAATATGGAACTGCTCATGAGTGAGGGTCTCGATTTTGATGTCGTCTTGAGCTAGAATATTACCCATTGGGACATGCAACTGAAAAGGATGTGCCAGCAATTCCTCCAGCGCCTTCATACCGTCTTCTCCAAGCGCCTGTTCACGGGATGAAAATCTATCCGGTTCACCAAAGCGACTCAGGATCCATCCACGCAGATCATTTTTAAACTCGTCCAGAAAGCAGCATATTCGAAGCGGTATATCTGCACCCAAATCCTTTTCCGGCTTTTCCGCATCCGGAAATATTACGCCATGCCTGGCGCAGATGAACCTTCGCTTCCATACAGGTGAATCATTCAGTTTATTAAGAATCTGATATTTAGAGCTGACTGCCTGCTGGACAGGATTCTTGATGTTATGGGTAAAACCCCAGCGGTCACAGCTTGTCCATTTTTCTCTCTCTGGATCATAGGCCACACCACCTCCTTTCACCTCGATGACCAAAATTCCCATATCAGGATGTGCAATAAGAAAATCACATTCACCATCTTTTTCCGCTCCATATGGAGTGAGACCAATCCAGGGGCGGGAATAGAAGACCACGAATGGATCTTCCAAAACATTCTGAAGCTGCCGGTAAACGCTGCATTCCCCCATTCTGAGAATATTCGAGGAGATCTCAGGTGGAAGTTCACGTGGCCACATCACTGCCATCTCATTCCTCCTGTAGTATTGATGAGAAGTATCCAATTTCTGGTTTTCCCGGAAGTCCCACCAGCATTGCTCTGTCAAGGAACCGATTGAACTCCTCACAGGATGTCTCGGAGGCAAGACAACATGCATGGCAGGCTGCAAGAGAATGGTTTTCGGGTGCTGCAACCATTCTTTCGATACAGAGTGGGTCCGAGGAACACCATTCCATTGCTTTCACAGCAGCCTGCACTGTCCGGGATATTTTCTCAGGCTTACCCTGGCGCTGCAGTCCACCGAGAGTTCCATCAGAGTCTGAGGTTGACGTGTAGATGAGAAGTCCGGCCATCTGATTTTCGTCTTCAGCAATATACAGCCGTTCCCGGAGCGCGGCACTGGAATAACCGCATTCAAGCGTAAGCTGGCGTATCAGGGCATGGGCCCATGTATGTATGAGCAGATAACGGGGGGTTATCACTGGCGATGGCTCTCCTTCACCGTATCTCTCTCTCCACTCGCTCAGCCACGAATCCTGTATTTCATTAGCCCGTTTTCGAACCTCCTCCTGACGTTCCCATTGCCGGAGATGGTCTTGATTAAACGCGAGGAATATACCCTCACCACGGACTTCGATTGCCGGAAGCCAGTTAGTTTTCTGAACTGACAGAGGCACCATATTCTGATCGTTTTCATCGCCGGGCGGATTTATTCTGGTGAATCCCCTGAGGGCCATCACCTCACGAAGCCGGACAACACGAACAATGTTGCTGAAATATGGGCGCAGGCGATCCGGGACAGACACGTTTCGAATTTCAAATTCATTATCACTTTCTGCCCGTGTACCCAGCCCTGATTCTAACTGCCTGTATTCCTCGTGTCTGATATTGTTTATCGAATCATTGTTATAGCTGTTCAGCCGGGCTTTAATGTGTTCTGTAAGTTCATCAATTGTCAGACCAAGTTCTTCGAGAACTGGTTGAAGAGGTCCCTTCACAAGCATACCAACAAAATCTGCTATCTGACTTGGGTTGACATTCAAAATCGCATCCCAGTACATTCCCAATGATTCCTGAAGTCTGTCTGACCATGGAGGAATGCTCAGTGCTGACACAAGTATAGGAAAATACAGGTTAGAAGCGCCTCGCTGCAGTATACGGGGTTGTTTATCACATGTCTCGTTGTCACTTCTCAGCCAAGGCCGTTTACCATTACAACGCAATCCTTTACAGTTTTGTGCATTGAAAATTCCCCCCATTGATTTTGAAGCTTTGCACTCAGGACAACTAAGAATCAGACCAGAAAGGCCCGGACTTTTTGATTGAAGCTTCAGGACATTATTCTTATTTTTGCAGTTTGGATTGTGATCCAGCCAATAGTCCCATGGGAACTCATCAAGGTGACCTGCTTCACATGCAATCACAAATCTAACCGGAATTACGTGAACATACTGTTTCCCGGGGCTATTTGCCGTGCATCGGGGACAGTAGCTGGATGCTTTTCCGGGATCAGAGGACCATCTGGAGGCGCGAGCGATACGATCACACTGCGGACACTGTAACCAGGTTGGAAATTGTACAGCCACCAGAGAACGTCGGTCCGGATTGCCTTCACTGTCTTTATAATTCTCATCAACAACAGGAGGTAGCCGGAATCCAGCAACCCCAAGCTGTCGCTGCAGGCGGGGTTCGAATACAGTCTGATGATTTGCAAGTCCAGCTGGTTTGAATGAACTGTCCCATTCTTCAAGTCCTGCCACAACAGCTGAAACCGGTGCTCCTTCGGCCCGAAAGTCAACAACAGAGCCCGGACCGAATGTCATCACAACCGTGCTGCGCCTCAGATTTCCAAGTTCATTATTAATTTTATTTGTGACCATGTCCATCACCCTCGTTGCCATAATTTTTTAAATATGGTGCAATTCTAAAACGTGTTGATGGTTCAACACTTCGCAGATTATTCATGGTGGCCCATGCAGATCCAGTCAGCCAACCCAATGCACGCATTGCGGCTGCCCTCTCAGCATCCTGAAGCAGTGATTCTTTGGGGCGGTAACCATGCCAGTAATATCTGGGATTGCGATTCTCCCATTTGTCCAGCAGATCATAAAGTTCCTTTTCAACGTCTGTTTCTTCAGGATCCACCACAGATGCCCGCGCAACGATACCGTCAATAATTGCTTCAATCTCCATCATGACTTCCGGGGAAAGTGAAGGAGGATCATTCAGCATTCCTGGTACCAGATGTCTGACCAGTGACACCAGCACCGCATGCAATGCCCGATCTCTTGCCCGGGATGCAAACGGTGTCACACTGGTCGGTTCAACATCACGATACAGTGTGGAATGCCCGGATACAAACGATTCATAATGGGAACGATCACGAGGTTTGGCATTATTCAGAACCGTTACCACAAGACCGGGAACATGACCACGTCCCACACGGCCTGTGGCCTGAATATATTCAGAAATACCTTTCGGCTGTCCATTCACAATCATCAAACCAAGTCGCGGGATGTCTACCCCCACACTCATCATGTTTGTGGCAAGCACAACATCCGGAGAACCATCCTTATCAGCACTGCGTGCCATAACATCCAGCATATCCCTTATCTCTTCCTGGGTTCGCCGGGAAGTCAATTCCTCGGTCAGTTCAATTTTTCGTCTGTTTTCATCACGCTGTTCTGCATGGAATGCGATACTGTCATTCACGTCGTCCTGCATGAGTACAAGAGCTCCTCCAAGTTCTCTTAGTGAATTAAAATATGATACCAGTGTGCCATAGTGATTCTTTCCTTCCGGTGTCAGATCCCCTGAGGCCGACTGGAGCAGCGAAGCGGCAACAGCCTGAAGTGTGAATTTGGCAGACCTGCCGGCAGTTGTGACCCCAGCATACAGTTTTCCGGGTGCATCCGGATCCCGCACAGCAAATCCTGAGTCGTCTGCATCGATTGCAGAAGGGGGAAACTGACAGGCATCCCGGTTGAACAGTGCCCTCACCTGTTCAACAGCACGCCGGATTGTTGCTGTGGAACCTATTATCTTTGGCCTTATGCCCTCATGGGTGAACATCCGGTCAATGGCCACCTCATACAGACCGGCAAGGGTGCCCAGAGGACCTGATATCAGATGCAGTTCATCCTGCACTATGAGATCTGGCGGATGTCCACTGGAAATCGAGAAGAGTGTGTTAATCTCTTTTTTTCTTACAATCTGGGCAAATTTGTCCACTGTCCCGATCAAAAGAGTGGGTCGTTTTCGATAAATGTCATCATCCACAGTGAAAACGGGAAGAGGGGTTTTGCCGTCATGAAGAATGCATTCAGGGTTGTCACAACGCACATGGATGGAACTGGTTTTTTTATCAGCGTACCATTTCAGACCTTTTTTACATGACGGACAATCGGCCAGCTGTTTAGGGGAAGAAAAACCAGCGCCACCCTGCAGGCTTTGTATAGCGTCATTGAATTTATTTGGGGTGGCATCTCCACCCACCCAGAGTCCAATTGAAAATGGGCTGTTCCCAAGATCTGCAATTCTGTTCGAACCCCCTGCAACTCCTCTCCGGATTGCTTCGCAGGCCAGTATCATTGAAGATGCACGGCTGAATTGCTGTGTTGTGAGCAGACGGAGTGTGTAGCGCATTACAGCCGTCACACCATCGCCGTTGTCAGGATTGCCGTCAGCTGAAAACCTCCGGTAAAATGACAGAAATGCTATAAGTGCCAGATATGCCTCGGTCTTTCCGCCACCAGTCGGAAACCAGAGAAGGTCCATAATACTGCGGTCATGATGGTTGCGATCCGCCACTGAAACTGCTGTCAGCAGAATGAAGCCAAGCTGAAACGGTCTCCAGATAAGGGGTCTGTCATCATGTTGTTCTGAATTCCACTTGTATTGCAGCTGCATAGCCTTATTCGCAAGTCTGAATGCCTCTGCCATATCTGGATTCTGACCTATCTGAGTGGCTCCATCCATCATTCTGTCCCGGATATTCCGGCAGATTTCCAGATTGCGTACAGCCTGATTCCGGTAAATTTCTTCTACTGAATTCAGTTTTTTCTCCTGCAGATCTATCCATCCATTGTAGGCAGTCGGCAGTTCCATGAGAGCTGTCTGCAGTTCCTCATCTGTAGCCTCTGACAGCCATGCAGCTGAGAGCGTTTGCGCACCTTCCGACTGGCGAAGTGGGGTGAATATTTCATGACCATCCGGACTGGTTGCAAACACAAGTTTTTGCGGAATCCATGCAGTGGCCACCATACGTGCTGTTCGCGCTGTTTCTTCAGCCTCCCATTCAGCAGAACAAGTATGTCCAACAGCATATTCGAGTGTTTTTCGAAACAGAAGGGCGGTCGAATTATCCTCATCATTTTGCTTTTCGTCCAGTTCCATGCGTCTTGACGGGCGGGCAATCAGCTGTGTTCCAGGCCCAGGGTAAATCTCAAGCCTGACCTGGAAGAGAGAGCTCTGTTCTATGGCATCCCTGTTTTTTTCTGTCCTGGCACCATTCACCAGTGTTAAGGTAATAAGCCAGTCCTCCCCCCATGGAGCACTACGCTGATGGAGGTATACACCTGCAGGAGCATCATGAGATTCCAGATTAATCTTAGACTTAGCCGTGGGTCCTACATGAAGTTCCGGTATTTCAATTAAAATCGGATGGCGTTTCCATTTGATATTTTTTTTAGAATCGGATAAGTCTGCTACCTGTGTTTTTTCATCTACCACTTCTTCTTCAATGGGCTCATATGTTGCAAAATTAACTTTAACCGATAGAACCGGCTCTCTGCCTAGGGAGGATACAGCAAAAGAAAGCCCTGCAGTGCTGGGGCGACTCATTCCTATTCTGGAAGCCTCTTCTTCCTCACCGACACTGGTTCCACTTACTTCACCACCTGACGTACCGGAGATACTCAGACGTTCATCCTCTTCAGCACCCATTCTGGTACGCCGGGGCCAGAGTATGCCTGAAAGATACACATCTGATGGCCATGACGTCAGTTCTTCTTCCTCTCCAAAAGGACCTATGAGATCCTCTGATAACCTCTGTATCATTATATTACGATCTTCCACTGTCATCTCTAGTTCCTCTCTCTATAATAAGGAAAAAATTCTTTGGTATATCCAAGAATGACAGGCGCAAGCATGATGCCACTTCTGGCCCAAGGTTCGTGGAGATTATTGCATTCGAGAGAATCGGGCGGGAGAACAATTGTTCGTAATCCATAGATTCGCAGATGTTTTAACTTATCTGGAGGACGTCGATTATCCCCACTAATTGTCTTTCCTATTTCAAACAGGTCATTACTGAGCGCTTGTTTTGATAAAACTACAATGTCTTCATTTTGATCTTCTGGTATTAAACGATATACAAATCCACAGTCACGATCAATTTCTGCATGAGCCATGGTAATTCGATTCATGTAGCAATGTAGTATTTTCTGGTTCTTGCTGATAGTATCAGCATCATTATAATAATCTTTACCAGCGATACCTGTAGCAGAAATGTCCCACTCACGACCAATTTCAACCATAGCATTCATTTTTTTCATATCTGAAAAAACCCGGCCAGATTGTACTTTTTTTGCGAAATGATGATTGAATCCATTACCAACTCCCAGATATTTTCGAGCACGTGTAGCCCCCACATAGAGAACTCGGGTTTCTTCATTATAATCAGTGTTTTCATTAACATCTCTATATTCGTTTAGTTCTTCGGGCATCATGAGATAAACATTTTCTGCCTCCCGGCCCTTTGATGCATGAATGGTTCCAATAATTGGCCCTCTCGTTCCGACTTCAGGTGAACAGAGTTCAGCAGGTGGTTTTTCCTGGCCCAGACGTCGCCGTAAAAGATTCATATCTAATACGGTATCTGTCTTTCCAGCAAGTAGATATAGCTGGTACCATGCACTTGCAGGATCAATATCCTTCACCATCGGTGTACTTTCTACGCCATGATTCCAGTAATCCATGAAATCCTTCTTGGAAAGCGTTTTTTCAATATGCTCTGAAAGACAGATACCCACCCATGGATGAATGCATTGCGGCAATCCCGACATTCGAATACGATGTGGTGTTTTACCAAGAAAAGAAGCCGCTAGCAGCACTTCGGCACGTCTACGATATAGGATAAAAGAGTCTTCTGGATAATTCTCTTTTCTTTTATCGATACGAGGAATATTCTTTTCATCTGCTAGATCTGAGATTTCATTGCGAATTTCATTAAGTTTCTTCAATGGGATATCTGAAGGTGTTAAAACTTTATGCCGGGTAGTAGTGAAAAGTTCATTTAAGGTATGTGAGTCCGTTCGAAAAACCTTTTTCAATTGACAAGACGAAAATTTAGTCCCCATTTTTTCACGAATTTTATCTGGGAGTGTTTTATGGTCCCTCTCCATTTCAATGGTTTCTTCATCCACAGAAAATCCATAAATTGCCTGTGCTTCATCAGAAAAAACAGTAATACCGCAATTATCTGATAGTTTTCCAATAATTTCAAGTACCAAATCTGCACGCATTCCAACAATATCCTGTGCCTCATCAACAATTAGATGCTCGACAGTTTCAAGATAGTCTGATATTTCTTGGTCTCTATCCTCTCTTATCATCTTTGTGAGTTTTTCAATGTTCTCATTATATGTGCCAAGTAATTCTGCTCCTCCATCAAATCCGGAATGTATTTTCCATGCATGTGAATCAAGAGTCGCAACCCTCACAGCATATGCTGATTCTTCATCATTCAAAAAATCTTTAATTCGATTGCGTATTTCTTGCACAGCAGTTCGGGTAAAGCTGATTAACCATATTTTGTCGCCATACATTCCATTTTTAATGAGCCAAGCCACACGACCACATGCCACGGCTGTCTTTCCTGTCCCTGGGCCTGCATCTACAAGAATACGTTTTTCCGGGGGTGATTCAATTACCTCTCTTTGATATTCATCCCAATTCCATTTTTTTGCTTCTACACTTTGCATGATAACAGAATATAAAATTTCAGTCCTATATTTATAGATTGTTATAGTGTTTTATTGAAGAGTCATTGAACTCTTTTTCTTAGCAATTAAATACTATTTCGCAATCACCAATCTTTATTTCAAAGGGCCCTTCTATAGAACAAATTTTTTCAATATTAATACTATTTGAAAAATCTTCTAAAAATAAATTTAATTCTTCATCTATTATTTGATCTTCTATATTTTTTTTAATCATAATTCCAGCATTGATCATTAACTGCCCCAAGTTTCGTTTTAATCGAATGTGAATCTTTCGTAACCTTTCAATTGATTTATAAATTTTCTCAAAATTTTGGATCAAAAAAGGATCTTGATAAATTTCCCCAATAAATTTAATATTTTCTTTATTCTTCCTATTCGGACCTAAAACTTCACCTGATGCCCAAAAATATACAGCTACTTGAGTTTCAATATTTGATCCATGTTCTTTCAATAAATCAAATACATCTTTAATACTATGGTTGTGCTCTTTCATTCCTCTGTGCAGTGTTTCAATCCATGAACGCTGATATGTAACAACATCAACCATTTTAGGAAGTTTGTCAACAGTATCTAAAATTTCCTGAGCGATACTTTTTCTTAATCCATTATTTATTAAGATTAATAAGTCATCTTTAGCTAATTTTTCACATTTTTTGTATTTTACTTCATTTTTATTATCAATAAAAATGGGAGTTCTTTTTTGGAAGGGAATGTAAATACATTTTCCACTGGACAATTTAATAAGGTTTGTAATAACTTTATAATTCAATTTATTGTTTTCAGGTCCTAATTGTACAAAAAGAGAGGACTCAATATCATTAAAATCACTGCCAATAGATAAATCTAAATCAAGTATATTATCCGAAAACGAATCAATTTTTAATTCATTATCCGGTTTGTCCTGGGGTTTAATATAAATTATTTGGTCCTTTTTATAAGTGATTTTTGGAGGTTTAAAAATTAGATTCTCAAATTTATTAACAGGTATATCCATTATCTTACTCACTGATTCTGTTCTTCTTGCATAAGAAAAAAATTTGTCTTGTTCATTAATTTCATTTTTTATTAAATATTCAAGTGCTCTTGCTTCTGAAGCATAAGCTAGAAATCCTATATTTTTACAACAAGAACATCTCAAGATTTTCTTATTATAATATCCTGGATTACCATAAACTATGCATGTATCTATGTCTGGAATATCATCTGCGTTATTTGCACTTTCAATTAATATTCCATTATTATTTAGATAGACTTCAGGCCATTTATTAGAAAATGAAAGGTAATTAATTAATGCTCTTTTTGATGCCTCATTTTTTGTTATTATTGCTGTTTTTTTCTTTTCTCTAATCGATATATTGATAATTTTGGTCAATAAAGAAGGCTTTCCTAATTGTGTAGTCTCAAAATATTTATAAATATTATCCAGTTCATCTATCGCACTCATTAAATGATTTAAAGAATAATCTTCATTTCTTAATTCTTCTGCTTGCTTTTTTACATATTCAAGCTTGATATTAATTGGTATGATTCCCCATGTAACAGAAAATTCTTTTTCAGAAAATCCAAGAGGTGCAGTAAGTTCTTCAAAAGCATGAACAATTTTGATGTAATTTTTAGCCATCTTTTTATATTTTGAATTATTTATTTTATTAGCATCATCTACTAAATTTAGATATTTTTTTTTTGCATTAATTAACATGTCATTTAGAATTTCATCTTCAACAGGTACTATAATTTTGGTAATGCCTTCAGCTGCATTTTTTATATTATAAATTGGGGCTGAAAATGGATTTTTCTTATAATCAATGATTTGATTATTTTCCAACTCTTTTTTAAAATCAAAAGATAATTCATGTGAATTCCATCCCCAATATGGTATATTAGAAAATAATAATTCACGTGTTTGACTAATATATGGATTTGAAGTTATCCAAAATATACAAGGAATCCCATTTTTTTTTTTATATTTTTCAAGAGTATGCCTAAAATCAAATGGAGTATTTGAATCTACTTCAACTAAAATCAAATAAATATCCTTGCCATAATCAAAATCGGGCAGAATGTTTGGACTCGATGAAAAAATAATTTTTGGAGTTAGTAATTTCTTATTGTATTTTATTTTACTCTGGTTGAAAACTCTTCCATCATATTTGACAACTCCAATTGGGAAAATCTGTTCAAGGGGTTGCCCATTTGCATTTGTAAGAGTCCTAAATGCTTCTCTTATAGCAATATTTTTCCCAATCAATAAGATTTTTTTCCGTTCTTTAAAAGCTACTCTTTGAAATAATGCTTCTGCCGCTAATGAGGTGGTTATGTTCATTTTATTAATGGGATATACTGCCAATCCATTTTTTTTATGTCCTAACACAAAACGTAAAAATAGAATCAGAGTGCGATCAATTGTATGAAATTTTAGAAAATTTGGTGAGTTATCTAAGCACCAAACTAAGTCGCTTTCGACTTGAGATCTGAAAAAATCTTCCCAATTCTGATAAGAGTCATTCATTTTAAATATTTAGTTAATGAATTAAATAAAACTGATATTATTTATATATATCTTTATTTATTTATGTTTGCGCCAAATGGCTACCCTTTAAGCATAGAAATTGAAATCAGCATTTGGGAAATCGCCATGACAATAAACCCAGAACAAAAAACCGAATTCAAACGTGTCTGGATAAAGACTGCTGCGTATCAAAGACACCCTGGCCCCCCATATCAGTGACGAATCATCCATTATCATTGGGCTGTTCCATGATGTGGGCAAAGTCGGTATGCCAGGAAAGCCGTATTACGTCCCGGAAGTAAATGACGGGCTTGCCACAGGTAAATATTCCATTAACCAGGATCTTGTTTCGATGGGACTGGCGCTACGGAGTCTGTATCTGGTGTCACAATATGTGCCACTAAATGATGAGGAAGCCCAGGCCATAGCTTACCATGATGGGATGTATGTGCCTGAAGGTAGGTCTGTATCGCACAGGGAAGAGCCACTGCTGTTGTTGTTGCATTGGGCAGATATGTGGACTGCGAAAATGTTGGAAGAAAAGAGTGGGGAGATAAAATGACAATACAAACAAAACCCTGAACCAACCTGGAGATTACTATTACTGCTCATCCTGCAGCACCAGGCACATCCTAAAACCAGATAAAAAAGGCTAACAACTTCTAATCTATTTCGATGAAGCAGAAACAAACACTCCATCAGCTACCTATTATTTCTGCACACTATGCATGAAATGGTACAAAGGCTCAAACAAAGTAGACCTTCCCCCCATGCACATATCAAAAGTGATGGTAAGATCCACCTCTCAAACCCACCCGCTGCCGCACAGAAGGCACACAATTTTCCTTAGCCAGTCTTTCTGAAAGCAAGCACATGTAAATTCTGTTATGGGGTATATGAATATTATAGAACCCTTCGATTATAGGTTCAAGCATTATTACTCCGAAATTGAAGCGTTTAAAGGCTTTATTGATTATTTCAACCTCTTCAGGATTGAACGGTTTCTTTGGTCTGCTAAGATTATTTCCAATTTTAGGTACATTTCCAGTCTCATTATATTCTTTCCAAATCGGTTAAACTCTTCTTATATATATTTTTAGGTCTATTGCTGTTGTTTTACAAGATTTACCTTTCTTCTTGTGATTGATTATATTACTTTTTTTTTTAATATTAAGCTTCACTCTCTGAAAAAATGATCCTGGTAAAATTGAATGTGAAATCTTTTCGGGGCTATACAATTTTACTTTTGAAGCAAATTATATTTATTATCGCACATTAAAAACCATTTACTACCTTCATTCTTTATCGAGGAGGAGGTATTTTTTAGCATTTGCATTTTTGCACCAGGAACTAGCGATCAAAGAATATGATTATATATTAGAATAAACTTTAGAAATATAGATGACAGGACTTAAAGTAGATTTTAAAGGAAAATTCATGATTGTAACTGATGAGATTACAGGTGAAGAACTTATTACTGAAGATCCTGAAAAAACAATGTCAGTAATATCCTCATGGCTTAACGGTGGAATGCCTATCGGGGGGCGTAAACCGAATAATGATGGAACATTGAGAATAACACCCAGAGGCAATTCTATAATATTATCCGGAGGGGGCAAGAGCAAAGAAATAAAAAATCTTGATATTGCAATCGAAAAGATACAAGCTTACATTAATGGCGGTGCACCATTATAATTCTCAGTAAAATCTTGTAATCTTCTAACCCATCTAATTCCAGATGATTTAAAAAGAAAGGACGATGCTTTTCATATCAAGCAATTTCATCACCGTGTTATTTTCGCCTGCTGTCACCATTTGACCCGAAGGCAAATATTTCCTGCAAAGTATTATTTTATTAAATACGTATTTATTTAATTCGAATTAAAGCGGTGGTACTATTACATTAGATTCGCCCCTCTCAACACTAAAACCCCGCCAGCTTGAATCCATCAAACACACCCAAGCCTCCATTCCCGCACCTGACCAGTCGTCTCTCCTCCTGCACTGATGCCTGCGCCAGCTCTTCTGTGAACACGGTACTCGGCTGCACTGTTAATTCATGAAGGCTGACTTCAAATGCAAAGCATCAGTTACAAATTGTATAATTCAATCCCATTCCCCTCTACCACAGCAACCGCTGCCCCATTCCCCGTTCCACCATGATCAAACGCTGAGAACAACGACAATAGCTTCCCACCAAACCACCACCT
>Ga0114930_10002149_pt1 | contig 18034 bp, 19 predicted proteins | sample AnhtaG_FD_87300 | JGI IMG/M metagenome (GOLD analysis project Ga0114930, IMG submission 87300) | Deep subsurface microbial communities from Anholt, Denmark to uncover new lineages of life (NeLLi) - Anholt_01485 metaG | ecosystem: Environmental > Aquatic > Marine > Oceanic > Sediment | place... | reverse complement strand
TTGTTTTGTCGTGTTCATTTTGGTTTTTTCTTGGTTTGCATGTGCTTGTTTTGCGGTGGAAAAGGCTGATGCTGAAGAAGCGTTAATTGACGCTGAAAACATTTTGTCTTCTGTTTATGTTGCAGTTTTGGAAGTGGAAAAAAGTGGTGGCAACGTTTCCGGTCTCTTGGTGAAGCTGGATTCCGGAGGAATTTTTTTAGCTGAGGCTCAAACGTGTTATAGAAACGGAGATTTTGATGGTGCAGTTTATTATGCGGATCTTTCAGTTCGAAATGTCACAGGTTTGATAGAGGAAGCAGGTCAATTAAAAGCTTTAGCCATCAGTGGATATAATGAAAGACTTTTTCAAACGATGGCGGCTTCAGGTGTGGCTGTTGTTGTGATAGTTTTGGGAAGTGTTGTTGGTTGGCGAATTTTTAAACGGCGTTATTTTGAGAAGGTTTTGAAGATGAAGCCTGAGGTGGTTAAAGGTGAATCTTGAGGATTATCGCACTGTTTTTGCTGTCAGCGGTTTAATCTTAATTCTAGTTGCTTCGGCTCCCACGTTAAGCCTTGTTTTGCCTTTTTCTGGAGGTGAATGTTTTTCGGAGCTTTGGATTTTGGGTCCAAACCGCATGGCTGAGGATTACCCATTTAATGTGGTGAATGATACGGTTTACAATGTTTTTTTAGGCATTGGCAATCATATGGGGTCTTCGGCTTATTACATGGTTTATGTGAAGTTTAGGAATCAGAGTGAGCCTTTGCCTAACTCTACTGCTGGGATGCCTAGTCTGCTTTTGCCGTTGTATGAGTGTCGCGTTTTTCTTCGAGACGGCGAGACTTGGGAGACTGCTTTAACGTTTTCGTTTTCCGAGGTTTCATTTTTTGAGAATCAATCTTTTGTTGAGAGTTTGGTAATAAATGATGTGGTTTTTAGCGTTGGTAAGTTGGCTTTATGGGATGGGGGCAATAATGGTTTTTACTATCAGGTTTTCGTTGAACTTTGGATTTACAATGCTGGGTTTGACGCTTTTGAGTTTCATAACCGTTTTGTGGGCATTTGGTTGAACATGACTGGTTAGGTTTTGTTTAGCGGTATTTTGGGATGAAGGAGTTATGAGGGGCGCGCGCGCGGGCTTAGACCTGAAGGGTGGAAAGCTTAAATCTTTTGATGAGCACATATCTGGTAGGTGTCTTTGGTGGATGTAAAAGTTAAGGTTACCAGGGAGGGCGTTCTCATTCCTGAAGAGCTTTTCAGGGAGATGATGAGCGCGTATGTTAAGATGGAGCAGGTTCTAGCCACTTTAGAGACGCTTGCGGATGAAGAGGCGTTGAAGACTATTGAGAAGAGCAGAGAAGAGGTGGCTAGGGGCGAGTACGTGGAATGCTCGATAGACGATTTGGAGAGAGTTTTGAAGTAGGATGCCTTATAGAGCTAGGTTTTCAAGGATTTTTCTCAAAAAGGAGGAGAGGTTGCCGAGCGACGTTAAATCAAGAGTGGTTGAAGTGTTAAGGGAAATATTTGTGAATCCTCATGTTGGGGTTCCGCTGGTTGGGCCTCTCAAAGGTTTATGGAGAGTAAGGATTGGAAAATATAGGGTAATCTATGAAATTGACGAGAAAGAGAAAATAGTTGTTTTCCATGACGTTGAGTTGAGAAAAAGAGTTTACTAGAAAAGAAACTGAAGATTAAGCATGGATTTACAATTTTGAAAAGGATCTTGTTAGAGAGCACGTATTAGTTTTAAGTGTGCGTGTCGTGTTTTGTTTAGAAGTGGTAGTCCAGCGTTCTAGGAAAGAGCGGGTGCTTAAGTGTTGTTGTTGATAGGGGGAGGGGGTCTACAACAACAAATGCTCTTGAGATTATGAAAGGATTGCCTGGTGTTGAAGATGTGGATGCGGTTTTTCATGAGTGTGTTCACGTGAGTGGTGTCGGGGTGGCTGAGGGGTTAGGCGGTGGGCTGTAGAGAGGATGGGTTTGTTGTGGAAACCTGTTTATGCATGTTCGAATTCGGTCCCCGACTGTGGGGTTTTTTGGTTTTCGAGGTTAAGCGTGTTCAGTGTGGTATATCGTTTGATGTAATGTTTCGTGTAAAGAGTAGGAGTTATAGGGGTTCTTTGTGAGGAAGGTAATAGAGAATAATTGTGTAGGAGGATTTGGGGTTGAGGGTGGTTTTGGCTGTTGGGGCGCATCCTGATGATGTTGAGTTGGGGTGTGCAGGGGCTTTAGCGTTGCACAAGTTGAACGGGGACAGGGTGTATCTTCTTTGTTTGACTAAGGGAGAGGCTTCGGGAAATATTGAAGTTAGGGAGAGGGAATGTAGAATGGCTGCGGAAATGTTGGGTGTGGACGGCTTGTTCTTCGGCGGGTTAGAAGATACTGAGGTGCATGATGGAAGAGAAAGTATAGATATTATTGAGAAGATTATAGACCAGGTTAAACCTGACATCATTTATGCGCCTACCCCTAAGGACACGCATCAGGATCATAGGAACACGGGACTGGCAACCATGTCTGCTGGGAGACGTTGCAAGATGATATTGCTTTATGAAGGGGCTAGCACGCAGAGGGATTTCGTTCCTCAGGTTTTTGTAAACATAGAGAAGACTTTTGAGTTGAAGAGGAAGGTGACGCGTGTTTTTGGGTCTCAATTGAATAATCATAGTGGAGGGTACTCGTCTGCTGTGAAGGGCATTGAAGGATTAGCAAAATATCGGGGGTACCAGGCTGGACTGAACGTGGCTGAAGCCTTCGAAGTTGGAAAGTTCATATTTGAAGTTTGAGGAGATTTTATGGCTGCGAGGCCTCGCATGTTTGTCGATGATTTTAAAGAACTCTTGAATTTGTGTGTTTCTTTCTATGAGGAAAACGAGGATAAAATGGGTCTGGAACGTGTTCGTGAGAGGAGAGCTGAACTTTCTGGTTTTGCGGAGGTTTTTCATAGGCGTTGTGGAACGTTAACGGCTTCTGTTCAGAAGAGAGTTGAAGAGCTTAGAAATGGAGTTGGGCTTGTCTTGATGACGGCTCATCAGCCGAATTTTTTTGCTTACAGCGGTGTTCTTCGTAAGGCCACGTTAAATTTTGTGTTGGCGAAAAAACTTGAGGAAATGCTGGGTGTTCCGGTTGTTAGTTTTTTTGGGATTGCGGATCAGGATTTTACTGATGATCGATGGGTTAGGTCGTGTCAGCTTCCCGCTGTGCGGAGAAGGGGGGGTATCTTGTCAATAGAGGTGAAGCTTCCTGAGAGGTTGATGCTGAATGGGGTGGCTAAGCCTTCTTTTCGTGTGCTAAAGAAGTGGAAGGCTGAGATTGAGAAGTGGCTTAACGACGCTATAATGTCGGCGAACAGATTGTGCAGGGAACTGGGGTTAGCAGAGTTATCCTCTAGTCCTTCGGTAGCCGCTTTACACGAAAATTTTGAATCGTTCTGGGATGTTGTGGAGGATTGTTTTGGTCGTTCGGAGAAGTACTCTGATTTTAATGGTTTTGTGATGTCGAGGATTGTGAATGATGTGTGGGGGTATGACACGGTTTTCTCGCGTTTTTCAGAATGTCAGCAGGCTTTTGTTGACGAGTTTGATTTTTTATTGTCTCATTCTGAGAGCTACTCTCGCTTGTTGAGGGAGGCGAAGGAGTTGCCCGGTAGGGAAGGTGTCGGCGGTGGAGTTTCTGAGCAGGAGCCTTTGCTGGCTCCTTTCTGGTTTCACTGCGATTGCGGAAGTAAGGTAAGGCTGTTTTTAACGGAGAAAGATGGGTTGCTGTTTGGTCAGGGAAATTGTGTGGGTTGTGGAAATTATTGCGAGTTAGAGTTTGGAGCTAAAAACAACCCGGATATATCAAGTATTGCGTCGCAAATATCGGCTAGAGCTATTTCGATGAGTTTGGTGTTTTTTAACGGTTTGATGCCTTCCTGTTATGTTGGAGGTGTCGGAGGCGTTAGATATTTGATGGAAGCTGAACATGTTGCAGAGGGACTTGGGATTCCATTTCCTCCTTTTGTTGTTTGGCGGCCTCATGACAGATATTTGGGAGTTGGGCAGGTTGAGGCTGTGTTGGAACAGAAGCGAATCTGCAACGATTTGGGTGTCAGGGATATTTCTAAGGCTAAAGATTTGTTAGAGTCTCGCGTGTGTGAGATACGTGAGCGTCTTGACAAGCTTGAGGTTTCAAAGAGGAGAGTTGCGGAGAAATTGAGGGAGCATCCGAATGATGGGGAGTTGAAAAGAGAGGTGAAAAGGGTTTCGATGAGTCAAACCGAGATGGTAAAATCGTCTAATCTTTCAGTTGTTAGTCATGATTTGAAGATTCTTGGGAATGTTTCAGCTGTTTTGGATTTGATTCCGAGTGTAATAGATTATGTGGTGAACGTTGGATTGAAGGAGACAAGCGAACAGTGGATAAGGCATTTGGTTGAGGATGGAAGCTTGTCTTCAGATGTGCCTCTTGAGTCTGTTTTGAACCAAAATGTGAGGTTAGATGCAAATTTCTCGAAAGATGTTTCCTCACTGTATGATAGATTGTTATAGAATTTTCTTCCTTAACTGTTTAAGTAAGACGAAAGAAAGCTTTATTATGTCGGAGAGATAGCGATTGCTTCCGTGCTGGTGGAGGAGAAATGGAGAAGGAGAGTAATCCCGTTCAGCGCACGCTGAAAACGGAAAATTTGAAGAAAACAGGTAACTCGGATGTTACAGTGATTATTCCTACTCTTAATGAGGAGAAAAACATAGAAGGGGTAATTCAGAAATTACATCAGATGGGTTATGATAACATTTTGGTTGTAGATGGCAATTCTAATGACAGAACTGTTGAGGTTGCTAAAGAATTTGGAGTTAATATTATTCTTCAGAAAGGAAATGGGAAGGGTGCTGCTCTGCGCCAAGCTTTTAACCATGACGGCCTTGATGGTGATGTGGTTGTAATAATGGATGCTGATGGTTCAATGGATCCTAAGGAAATACCGCTGTTCATTGACGCTTTAGATTCGGGTGCAGATTTGGTGAAGGGTTCGCGTTTCTTACGGTATGGATATTCAGAAGATATGAATATGATTCGTTGGATTGGAAATCGATTTTTCGTTTCGTTGGTCAACTGGTTTTGGTCTGCTAATTATACGGATTTATGCTATGGTTTTGGAGTGTTCAATAAGGATGTAATAAAGAAGTTATATCCATATTTGAAGTCGACAAACTTTGAGATTGAAACGGAAATTTTCATTAAAGCTAAGAAACTGGGGTTGAAGGTTGAAGAAGTCCCAAGTATAGAATATCGAAGGAGACACGGTAAATCGAATTTATCTGTTTTTAGGGACGGTTTTCGTATTCTGAAAACAATTGTTGAAGAATTTGTTAACAAGCCTTTGACAAAATTGTATGACCGCTAATCCGGTTTAATTCAGTTTTGTATGACCTCATGGTCACCCTGACCAAACTTTGGGTGATTTTAGCTACTTGTAGTGAGTAAATGCTTGATTAGAATTGGGTTGCATCAAGTCCTTGAAAAGGAGGCATTACGTTCGCGTCGATGTGCAACAGGTTCTAATAATTGTGTGTTGAGGTAAGTTTGAAAAATTTTGGTTGTGTGGAGAATTTGAGTGGAGAAAGATTAAGGGTTGCCGTTGTTGGTTTGGGTAAGATGGGTCTACTCCATGCGAGTATTTTAAATGTCTTACCTAATGTTCAGCTTGCAGCGTTATGCGACAAAAGCACTCTAATTCGCAAATTTTCTAAACGGATATTCAATAAAGTTCATGTAGTGGATGATGTGGAGAAGCTGTCGGATTTAGATCTCGACGTCGTTTACGTAACAACACCTATATTTTCCCATTCACTTGTTGCTAAGAATGTATACCTAGGGGGAATAGCGCGTAACGTGTTTGTTGAGAAAACACTTGCAGCAGGCTACGATGAAGCGAAGGAATTATGTGAGTTAGCCAAAAGTTTTGGGGATGTTAACATGGTTGGTTACATGAAAAGATTTATTGTTACTTTTAGAAAGGCTAAGGAACTTTTGGATCAACAGGCTTTAGGAGAAGCAACTTCTTTTGATGCATATGCTTATTCATCAGATTTTTTGGGGAGTAAGAAAGGCTCAAAAGCATCTTCGTCTAGAGGAGGGGTTCTTGAGGATTCAGGTTGTCATGTGGTGGACTTGGCACTCTGGTTTTTTGGCGACTTACAGGTTGACTCAGCTAAGATAGAATCACTGATTGACGGATACTCTGAGGATTCTGTATACTTCAGAGTTAAAAAATCTAATGCATTAGTAGGAGAGTTTAACATATCGTGGTGTATGGAGAACTATCGCCTACCTGAGTTTTCGCTACTGATTAAAGGTTCTAAAGGAATTATAGGGGTGAATGATGATAAGTTGGAATTGAAGCTGGATGATGGAAAATCATTTACGTGGTATAGGCATGACCTTAACGATAACGTGAGTTTCTGGCTTGGCGCATCAGAATATGTTCGTGAGGACGAGTACTTCGTTAAGTCAGTATTAGAAGGTCGTAATGCGGACCCCAATTTCCGCACTGCTTCAAAAGTTGATTACATCATTGAGCAAGTAAGACATAGAGCTGGCAAAAATGAGTAACCAAGGAAAAAAGCTGTTGTTAGTTGGTGATAATCCATTCCACCGTATAAGCCACCTCTCACAAGAACGGGCAAGAGTCAGAGACGACGCAATAACCTATCCAGAACACGCTGCTGACCTTGTCTTAACTGCTCTTGACAACGGAGCTAACGGCTTCATGTTCTCAGTAAGTGAGATGACTCTTTCAATACTTCGATTAATCCGTGAAAAAGGAGGAAGTAAGCGCCCAAGACTTTATGCTATCGTACCATATGTCTTTGAATACGTTAGACTAGCCACTCAAATTGGGATACCGGGATTAGCTAAAAAATTCGCGAAACAAATAGTAGTTTCAGGAAATGTGAGAGCAATTGCAATGGGTTTGAAAGGAGGTATAAGAACGGATCCTGTGGCTCTTTTGAAAACTTACCTAACTTATGAAATCTCTAGGATAAAATCGTCAGCAGGTAAGCAAGCGAATCTAGATGTGGTATTGCTTCACGAGGTAATTACTGACATGGCTTTAGCCCTTAACTTAGATTGGCTCTTTAAGTCGTATGTAGATTTCACATTGGATCTTGGAATAAAACCCGGCTTTAATACACGCAATTTCGCGTACCTAGTTAAAAAATTCAGGGAGTGGAGTATAGACTTTCGTGAAACAATAATTGCTACACCCTTTAACAAAGTTGGATTCCAAATGAACCCCTCCAGAACAGAATGCGAGAAAACCCTAGCAAACACCCCTGAAGCCAACGTAATAGCAATAAGCATTTTAGCAGCTGGATACCTTAAGCCTGTAGAAGCGATAAAGTATATAGAAAGTCTACGTAACCTAAAAGGCGCTGCTGTAGGTGTATCAAAAGAACATCATGCACGTGAAACTTTCAGGCTTCTTAAAGCGAAATTTAAATGATGAATATGCCCACTTGATGTTCTCAAACTTAGTTGATGTGTGTCATGTGTATGATTGAACCTCGTAGCTTTTGGCGCATATTTGAACTAACGAAAGATACGAGATTTCCAGTTATAGACACCTAAACGGCCCCCCTTGAGACTGTATATGAAAAAAATATCTTTATAGGTGGACATGAATGGATTTAGCTATCCTGTGGTTATTGCTTTGCTTCCTTTCGTTTGGAATGCTAGGTTTCCGTTTTTTTTATATGAAACGAGCAGCCTCGAAACTTTGGAAAATAAAGATAGATAAAAACTACAAGCCAAAGGTATCAATGGTCGTTCCGACGTACAACGAGTCGAAAGTGATCCGTCTTAAACTTGAGAATTTGAGTAAGGTCGAATATCCAAAAGATTTGAAACAAATAATTTTAGTAGATAGTGGGTCAGATGATCGAACTATTGACATTACGAATGAATTTGTCAAGTTACATCCGGAACTAAATATCTTGGTTTTAGTAGAGGATGAAAGAAAAGGAAAATCTGCTGCTTTGAACTTTGCATTGGAACATTGCACGGGAGACGTTGTTATAATATCAGATGCTGATTCTTTTTTGCCTTTTGATATTATGCGTAAGGCGTTGCCTTTTCTTGCTGATCCAGAAGTAGGGGCAATTTCGGGACCAAAGGTCCTTCTGAACCCTGAACAGTCATGGGTGACTAAAATGGAGAGTGAGTACTTAAATTTACTTAACCTCATAAGGCTTGGCGAGTCGAAAATCTGTTCAACGCTTTTCTTTGAAGGTGGTTTCAGCGCTTACAAGAAAAATGTGTTAGATTCTTTTGATCCGTACAATACTGGTTCTGATGACAATGGTACAGTGATCGGAATACTTGAAAAAAACTTTAGAACCATATTTGTTCCAGTAGCTGAGTTTTATACTGTGTTCCCTACCACGTGGAGAGAGAAGATGGCAGTAAAGATGCGGAGAGCTAACCAGCTTTTAAGAGTTTTCAGTAAGTATACTAGTTTGCTGTTGAAAGGAAATTTCAGAAGTTCGATGAACGTTATACTGTTGAACTTGCTTACTTATTTTCTCAGTCCTACAATCTTCATTTTGCTATCAGCAACAACAGTCCTTATGATATTGAACTTTCCTTATTTTGCATTAGCATTTCTAATCTTGCTAATTCCTAGAGTAAGGTCATATGTGTTGGAAGCGGTGCTAGGGCTTTTTATACTTTTTCTCACAGTGTTTGCAATAGCCTTCAAGAGAAGATTCATTATCTGGCCTAAACCTGAAGGTAGAGTGTTAATCACAGAAGATGTGCTTGTACGACATCAGCTGATCTAAGAAAAAAAGATGTAGACAAACGAGTTCTAATAAGGTCGCTTGAAGTATGAGAGTTTGTTTTATATCGCTTGAGTATCCACCCAATATTTTGGGCGGAGAGGGAACATATGCGGAGACCATTGTAGACGGACTTAAACGTAGAGGCGTTGATGTATTCGTCATAACTAGAGGTGACCGGAACGATTGCGATCAGAAAACGTTTAGAGTACCAACTTCTAATGTGCCGTACTGGCGACGCCTTTTCTTTATGAAAACTGCAGTTAGGCTATTAGGTGAGCTAAATAAACTATCAAAGTTTGATTTAGTTCACTTTAATGGACCCCACATAATGTTTAGAAAGCTTAACCTTCCAACCGTGTGTACTATTCATTCCGTACAAGTTAACGAAATTAAGTTGAAGCTTGCACATTTAAAGACCCTGGAGACCCCAACGGATATTAGAGATCTAATTTTGAAAAACCCCATAGGCAGTATATGTGATCTTTTTAATGCTCATACAGCCGATAAAATTATCTGCCCGTCTCCTCATCTAGCAAGACTGATTAAGTCTTATTGCTTCGTTGATGAACATAAAATTCACCTTATTCCAAACGGGATAGATCTCGAATCAATTGACAAAATAAAGGATTATGATACTGACGTTCTAAGCAAGTATGGTTTAGAAAGAGACAATTACGTGCTTTTTATAGGAAGACTTTCCGTTATGAAAGGAGTGCAATATCTAATTAAGGCGTTTAGAGCAATTAAGAAAGAGTACTCGAAACTAAAGCTGGTGATCGTTGGAACTGGGCAATTTGAAAACCATTTAAAAAATCTTGCGTATGGAATAGAAGATATAGTGTTCATAGGGTATATTGATTCGCTGAAAGTTAAAAAGCTACTATATGAGAATTGTGTTGCTGTTGTAGTTCCGTCGTTGTATGAGGGATTACCTATGGTGGTTCTTGAGGCCATGGCCTGTAGAAAGGTTGTTATAGCAAGTGATGTAGGCGGTATTCCGTTGTTAATAAGGCACGGGAAAAATGGGTTTCTTGTAAAGCCTGGAGATCTCAAAAGCCTTGAGAAATTTATTAGGATATTGTTTGAAGACGCAAATCTTAGGAAGAACATGGGTTCGTTTGCTAGGAGGTTAGTAGAAAAAGAATTTACGCTTGATAAAATGGTTGGCAAGACGTTGAAAGTCTACGAGTCTTTGTTGTGAGATGTACATTTTGACAGCGTTGATGCCATCAAACGCGGGATAAACGTGTTAGTCGAGAAGCCTCTTACAATGACTGCCAGAGAAACGAATCTAATTTGGTGCTCTGAAACGTAGTATTGTTATGTTGACCGTGTATTATAACAGGCGTGAGTGTTGACAATGAACCGCTCTCATATATTAAAAGTTCTATTGTTCATCGCGATAATAGTCCTCCTCAGTAACGCGGTAGCTATTTCTAGGGACTATCAAGACAGCTGGATTCTTGAAGGATTAGAGATTTCCTTTGTGTTATTTGTGGCAACCTATGCATTAACTTTCTTCTCTGAAAAAAAAGTTTCGTGGATGGTTGCACTTGCGGTGATAGGCGGATGCGTATTTCTTTTAATTCCAAATTTGAAATATGTCTGGTTTCAGGGAACAGCGATTGACCAACACATACAATATGGTTTGGCCAATCACGTGTATAATGAAGGTTACATTGCAACTCAAGGTCCTTTTGGTGTCTCGGTTTACGGTAATACGCCACTTATTCATCTCACTTTCGCCATCTTCTCGATCGTTTTAAACATACCAGTGGTAGATTCATTCAAGTACATACCCGTTTTTCTGTGTCCAATCTATCCATTAGCAACATATATTATAATGAAAAAATTGAAGTTTCTACGGGGAACGACAGCCTTAAAATACGCCCTATTCGTCTCGTCTATACCGATCAGTTCAGAAAAATATGTCGTCACGGGAGCTCAATTCGGGGTCTTGCTAACCTTTTTAATTTTGACCAGTCTAGTAATACTGTTGCAAAAAAATGATCGACGTCGCTGGTTTATCTTCATATTTTTCATTTCAGTATTAGCAGCAACACATTCCTCTTCCTCCGTGCTCCTTACGGTATTACTGTTAATGATAATACTACTTCAAAAAGTATCCTATTTTCGACTGAAATCATATCTAAAAGCTTCGGCAACCTTTGCAGCTATATCAGTATGTGTAGCATGGCTTATGTTTCCAGCGAGATTCACGTTGGAAGCAATTACGCGCACGATTTTTGTTGGTGTGCCAAGCGGAGTGACTCCAATAGCAGAATCTGTACCTTCTCGTTTTTTTGAACTAGCCCGTGTAGACATGTTAGGGGCTATAAAATCAATTTTGGTGTTTAGCGGTGCAGCTGTTTTTCTTTCGCTTCTCACACTTGCTGGTCTAATGATTCTCCTGAAGATGCGAAAAGAGGTTGATAACACTTCGAAATTTCTTTTTCTTGTTGGCGGGTTGATACTTCTGTTTGTACCCATTGGGTTCCTATTAAAAGTAGGTGCATTCAGGATATTGCATCTTGCAAGCCCTCTTTTTCCAATTTTCTCTAGCATTTTTATTCTGTATGTAGGCAAAAGAAGGATGTGGGTGCGGGGGGTTATATTCCCAGCGATAATACTTTTAGCTACTTTACAACTATACGATTGTCAGCCACTTTTACCCTCTGCAAATGTTCTATCAAATGAATTACCAACAAGTGAGCCTATTGTCTACGTAAATCAGGTGAATTCTATCTATCAAAGGCAAATGATAGAATTCGCTAGGGATTATGTTGGTGGCCGAATCGCCGGTGACATAGTTACGAGAAACCAAATAATAGGTTTAACAGAGTTCGATTTCTCTGTTGCTCACCTTGAGTATTATTATCCCCTCGACAAAAATCAGTTAGAGAGAAAATATGATTGCTTCCTCATTCACCTTCCCGGGGCCAGTGGACGGTTTGGTGAACAAGCTGAGATGCGAACAAGAGATTTGATACTTGAGACCATCTATAATTCGAGCATCACCTACACGAACGGCGAATCATATATACTCGTCCACAACTTTACTCAACAATATGACTGAATCTTCTAACACGACAAGGACTGTCCACCAAGAACACGAATTCAGCGTTTAGAAGGAGTGCATTGGAACGCTTACACTGATGTGTTCATTGTGGCTAAGGAATACAAAGTAAATGTTTCATGAGAATGGACAACTGTCCCGAATTGTCGCCAAGTGTCGTTTTCAAGGTAATAGCTGGTGAACTAGAAATGGATCCAGAAGTTAGTGTAATAATCCCTACCAAGAATAGGGCTCATTACGTTTCTTCTGCAATTCAAAGCGTTTTGGATCAAACCTTTGGAGATTTTGAAATTATAGTAGTCGACGGCGCATCAATCGATAATACTAGAGAAGTCATAAGTAAGTTTGATGATGAAAGGATTTGTTACATCCGAGAAAAGAAAGATAGAGGAGTTTCCGCATCCAGAAACACAGGGATAAAGCACTCCAGAGGGAAGTTTATTGGTTTTCTAGATGACGATGATCGTTGGATGCCAACTAAACTCGAAAAACAGCTAAACCTTATCAATAAAAACCCTCACATCGGCGTAGTTTCCACAGGAGCTTGGGAAATTAAAAATAGTGGCAAAGTGACAGGTTACACATTCCCTCTTCTTAGAGGAAATATTTTCCCCAAAATACTAAGGAATAATTGCGTGGGAGGCTGTTCAAAGGTCCTTGTCAGAAAAGAATGCTTCAAGAAAGTGGGCCTCTTCGATGAGAAGCTTCCAGCTGGTGAAGACTTCGATTTATGGATCAGACTGGCCAAATATTATCAATTTGACTATGTACGAGAATGCTTGGTGTTATATAGAGTTCACGAAAAAAGAATTAGTACAGATCCATATAGAATTTTGAGAGCCAAGAAATTATTGTACAAAAAATATTCAAACGAATTGACAACATCGTTCAATCATAGGAAAATACTAGGATTTTGGCACTTTGTTTTAGGGGTATATCATTGCAGATGTGGAGACGTAGGACAAGGCAAAAAGGAATTTATAAAAGCAATTACCAACGATCCGTTTGTCGTTCTTTATTATGTTCGGTTATTTACTTCTTTTTTTGGTTCAACTGTTTTTAGCTTATTGACCAGTCTCTTAGATTCTTTCTCGCCAACATCATTCAAAAACGAAATTGTCTGAATTGATAGGCAAAGGCATTGAGGAGTCAATAATGACCAACATATTATTAGTGAACACAAATTGTTCATGGAACAAAGGGTCAGCCGCCCAAGTGATAAGCACAACAAGAACATTGCGTAGGCTTATTCCTAATGCAAGTTTTATTTTGGTGTCCGGTAGTCCAGAACTAGATTCTAAATTATGCGCAATACATAATATAAAAGTAGTAGGCCTTAGTGTAAAAACCTCTTTTTCAAAACATTCTAAACTGCGACGGTTATTCAGATTATCATATTATCTATTTCGTTGTGCTTTGTGGTCAGCATTGTGTAAAACTAAGTTAAATGTAAACAAATTGTTGGATGAAGAGGTATTAACAGAATATTATAAGGCAGATATAATTATAGATCTTAGTGGCGACACTATTAGCGACAAAGGCGCTTATTCTATCTTTTCCATATTAACAATCTTAATGGGGATCTTCTTGGGAAAAAAAATTGCAATTTACTCGCAGTCTATAGGCCCCTTCAGGAAAATGACTGTGCCCTTAGCTAGATTTTGCCTCAACAGGGCAAATTTAATAGTCGTAAGAGAAAATGTAACCAAAGACTATTTGAAAGATATAAGTGTTAACAACCCTTCTCTGTATCTCGCCGCGGAGATAGCTTTTCTCTTGGAACCGGCACCTCCTCAAAAAGTGCGAGAAATAATCTTGAAAGAAAATATAAAGGCAAATAAAAAAAATGGTCCATTAATTGGCATCGGTGCGAGCGCGCTCATATACAGGGCTTTCAAATCAAAAAATAACGTGTATGTTGCACTAATGTCGAAGATCGCTGATTATTTAGTTGAAAAATTGAACGCACAGGTGGTTTTCATTTCCCATGTTATCATTCCTCCAAAATATGGTTATCATGATGACAGGTTTGTAGCTGAAAAAGTCTATCAATTGGTTAGAAACAAAAATAGAATCAAAATAATCAGAGGCGATTACTCGCCAGAGGAATTGAAAGGAATTATTGGGCGATGTGACCTATTTATAGGAGCAAGAATGCATTCAGATATTGCTTCAGCTTCAATGCATGTTCCCACCATAGCAGTAGCATGGAGCCACAAGTATCACGGGATAATGAGAATGCTAGGACAAGAAAAGTACGTTTGTGACATTGGAACAACGATCTTCAAAGAATTAGTTTCAAAAATAAATGACGCATGGTCCAATAAAGATGAAATAAGGAACAAATTAGCATCCAAAACTACAGAACTTGAAGAATCAGCACTTTATAGTGGTAGGCTGGTTAAGAGACTAGTAACCTCCATTTCTCCCGAATGAACCAATTTTGATGGAAGCAACTTATATGCCAATAAAATAAAACAAAAGTGCGAGCTTATGCAACGAATTAAAAAAAGCATTGAAGAAACCGTTGATGCCGGGCTTTGCAACGGTTGTGGAACTTGTGTTGGTTTGTGTCCGAACTCCGCGATTCACATGAGTAAAGCAAAAGACGTGTATATTCCTAAATTGAACAGAAATAAGTGTAATCAATGTGGAATTTGTTTCGAAGTTTGTCCTGGTCATTCAGTGAATTTTAAGAAACTCAATTTAATGGTATTTGGTAGGGAGTACCAAGATATTCTGATGGGAAACTACATTAATTGCTACGTAGGACACGCTACTGACCTAAATATAAGACGCAATTCAGCATCCGGCGGTCTTGTAACAGCATTATTAGTTTTTGCAATTGAAGAAGGGATCATCAATGGAGCGTTAGTAACAAAGATGAATGAAGCCCATCCCCTAGAGCCAGAGGTTTTCATCGCAAGGACTAAAGATGAAATTATTTCAGCCTCAAAGTCAAAATATTGTCCGGTTCCCGCAAATATTGCGCTAAAAGATATTCTTAAGGAAAATGGAAGATTTGCAACTGTTGGGCTTCCTTGCCATATCCACGGAATCAGAAAAGCTGAAATAATCAATAAGAAATTAGCCAAAAAAATAGTTTTGCATTTAGGACTTATTTGCAATCATACTCCCACTTTTTCAGCAACCACGTACCTACTTCAAAAAATGAAATTGAAAAAAGAAGATGTTAAAAAAATAGATTATCGTGGCGAAGGATGGCCTGGAGGGATGTCAATTATATTAGCAAATGGGAAGAAAAAATTCGTAGAGGAATTTAATCCTTTTTATTGGGGACATGTATTTAACTCATATTTTATCCCAACACGATGTATATTATGTAATGATAAAATTTGTGAATTATCAGACATTTCATTTGGTGACGCATGGCATTTATCAAATAGCAAAATAGGTGAATCAGTCGTTGTTTCTAGGAGTGAGATAAGTGAAGAACTACTGGAAAAGGCAGCAATAAAGAAAGAAATAGAAATAAAAAAAGTAAGTAGTAAAGAAATAGTGGAATCACAAGGATTGGATTTGGTGAAGAGACAGCAAAAGGCGCGTATTCTTATTTTCAAAAAGCTTGGCAAAAGAGTACCAGTCTGCAATCAAGAGGTATTAGAATCAAAAACTTCAGACTATGTCAAAGCTCTATCGCTTTATTTGAGAAATTACGTATCGTCAAAGCCACATTTGTGGAATTTAATAAATATCTATCCTTTTTTACTTGCACGCATTAAAGGCCTACACAATAACTGACTTGGTCCGCGACAACTTCTGCACAAGATTAGGAATTGAGGGAATTTTATTGGTTTGCTTAGTTCAATTTTCATTCACAATACTTATATCTCACGTCTTACTATACAATATATAATATGGGAAGACTTGCCGCGTTATTCCTCCTTTTCTCTCTCTTTTTTACTGGTTGCTTACATATAGGGCTGGCTTCAAGTTTACAAGGCTCTCGGAGCCTTTCATCTCACGGAACAATCAGATATGAAAACGTTCCTTCTCTTCAAGTGTTCGGAGCACATGGACCTGACAAATTAACTAAAGAGCAGCTCAACAATGTTAATTTGTTGGCTCAGAGTTTGGATATGTATCGATGTTGGTATTATCGAGGATACCAAGTGCCACAATTACATCAGATTAATCCAAACATGCTGATTCTGTTATATCGAAATATACGTGCCATCTACAATTATAGCGACGAATGGCAAACAGCGTTGGATCAAGAATGGCTCTTAAGGGATAGTTCAGGCGCTTTAGTCCATTCTACTATTTGGCCTGAAATCTATATGACAGACATAGGAAACCCTGAGTATCAAGATTTTGTTGCAAACTGGATCAAAAACTATACTGACCTTTATGGATATGATGGAGTCTTCTCGGACAACGGTTTATTGGTAACGCCAAGCGAATGTTTTTGGGGCTCCTCTGGGGAACCAGTGAATTCGAGAACAGGAAACTTATGGACCAGTGAGGAAATTGTGGATGCTTATATAGCTTTTCATAATCGTATTAAAGCAACGATTGGTTCTAAACTGGATATTGCAAATGGGATATTTCATGGAGAAAGGTTCTTTAGCTCGGATAAACATGATAATTACGTGAAGGTTTTGACTGAAAGTAACTTAGATGGCTTTATGAGCGAAGGGCTTTTTAATTGGAACGAATATTACTCTGAAGATAAGTGGAAGAAAAGCGTTGATTTTGTGGTTTGGATACAAGAGAACTTTTTAAATCAAACGGGAAAGATTTTCAGTCCGCACGCCCAATGTGCGGTTGACCAGATTCCAGCCGACTGCACTACACAACAAATGGCAACTTTCGTTTTCTCGTCACTGCTTTTAGGCATAAATAAATCCCAGAACTACTTGTCGCTACAGGGAGCTATGTTGTTAGACGAAATTCAGGACCTATTCAAAATTGATTTGGGCGTTCCTAAAGCAAATTACTATTTAATAGAAGGGACCCACGTCTACGCTAGAGATTTTACAAAAATCAAAGTTTTGGTTAACCCGACGGATCAACCTTTTTTGGTGTATTTGGATGGAGATTATGAAACTCTTGAGGGACAAATTGTTTCATCCGTCAATATGGAACCTCACACTGGCCTCATATTGAAAGTGATTTACTAAGTTATCTTTTGTAAGGAAGACAGAAATGAATTTCGATGACATCAACCAAGATTATTGATTTGGTGGCTGAAGCATAACGCTTGCACTTTTGTGCGCGCAATATACCGACCTAGCGCGCGTCTTGCTTGTTTCACATCACCTTCAATATAGCGCGCATGCTTGGTTCAAAATTGTTGTCTTTTTAGGTTTACGGGAGTTCCGGGTGATGGATTCTGCTGTTCTAGTTTTCTTCTTCGTAGTCTGGGTATTGTTCAGGTGCTTTTCCTCTCGAATCGATGATGCGTGGATAGGCTGCCTTCTCTGAGGATCCCTGTTTCAAGAACTCAACTTCAAACCGCCACTCGTCGCCGTAATCAAACAGGTAAAGGAATTTCTGTTTCGGTTTAAGGCTCAGCGATTCTATCTTCACCTTAGTTGCTGGGGGCCCATCCGCTTCCGGATGGCAGTATTCGGAGTGTTTGTCCCAAGCCTTTCCGCTCATAAAGAAGGAGTATAGGTGGGTTGGGTCGGCGTCGAAGTCAAAAGCATGTTGAATTGCCATATGCAAATCGTCCAAGGTCCGGTTGCCGAGAACCTCAATCTTTCGCCAGACACGCTTGTCATACTCTAACTTAACCTTAAAGACGTAGGTTTTCATCCCACACCACATCATGAACATGGTTAATCCGCATTTATGTCTTTGCGTTGAAGGCGTAGACGAACTATGCTGGGTGCACAATACCTTTTCTGAGTGTGAATTGTTAGACGTAGTATGTTATGCTTCTGGCTTTTTCTGGTTTTCCAGTTTTTACAGCTGTCTCAGCTATGAAAAGCAATGATAGAACCGCGTATGATACCTGTGTTACTGCAGCCTTCAAACCTTTGAAGGTTATCTTGCCCAGCAGTGCTGCCAGTCTAGAGTTAACTCTCTCAACAGAGCCTCTAAGCCTATAGAGGCGCTTAAGCCGTTTAGACCCGTGAACCCTGAATTTCTTGTCAACTCTCAAGACGCCTTTGACACCGCGTTTCT
>Ga0114930_10002148_pt1 | contig 18037 bp, 16 predicted proteins | sample AnhtaG_FD_87300 | JGI IMG/M metagenome (GOLD analysis project Ga0114930, IMG submission 87300) | Deep subsurface microbial communities from Anholt, Denmark to uncover new lineages of life (NeLLi) - Anholt_01485 metaG | ecosystem: Environmental > Aquatic > Marine > Oceanic > Sediment | place... | reverse complement strand
ATAGAACTGAGCGTATTCACCAAACAATGCCTTGCTCGTCGGATAGCAGATATAGAAACGTTACGGAAAGAGGCAAAAGCATGGTACAGCGATCGCAACGCTGGGCAAAAGTCGGTTGATTGGAAATTACAACCCAAGATGCCCGCATCAAACTGAAACGTCTCTACCCACAAATTAAAATGACATAAGGTACTAGGCATGAAAACAGCAGTACGTAACACTGGCCTTGAGCGCTATCATACAGCCGATCTGTTCGGCGAATTTGTTTATCTGAATTTCCCGGAAACACTAAAATCCTATCCTGCGGTCCTTTCTATGATTAGTCGCACAAATTAAACGGAAAGACCAAGAAAACAAATCGCAAAATTTTCCTGATCCCTTTAGTTCTGCCGCCATTCGTGACCGTCCCTCTGAAAGTCTTAATTTTCAAGGATTATTTCATCAACATCCACAGCCCGGCAGGCGCTTTGGGCTGAAGCTCAACAACGTAGTTATTTTAGTATGGAAGTCTTCTGTCAGAGTCTGGAAACTCTTGAGATCCTATAGTTCCATCCAAGAGATAGCAAAAAAGACAATAAGTCTTTCGATAATACCTTATTCTTATATCTTCTTATATTTCTTATTAGATTTTTTGAAAAATAAGTTTTATCCAGCTTTTTATATAATTCCTCAACACCTTCTAATAATTCATTTTCAGTCATGTTCTTAGGTTTTATTACAACATGGTCCCAGTCAAAAATTGCCCAGTCTTCATGAAGTATCCTACCTTCATTCAAGAAATGTCTATAATATTTCGTCCCCGGGTATGGGGTTAGAAAGTAGAAAGTGTATGTATCGAGCCCCAGATATCTTATAAGGTTCTCGGTATCCCCAAAAACGTTCTTAGAATCTCCGTCAAAACCAAATATAAAAGTGCCATCTACAAGTATTTCAAATTTATGAAGCAGTTCTACAAGTTTCTTATAATTGTTTACATTGTTCTGTTGCATTAATGCATCTTTATTATTCGAATTATTTGCTGTTTGAAATCCAACACTTAAAGAAAAGCATCCAGATGCGGAAAGCACAGATATCAATTCCTCGTCTTCGTATATATCGGTTGGTGCCTGGATCCACCATTTTTTGTTTAAAGGGATAATTTTTTTGAAAAACTCAATTGCATAATCATGGTCACAGAAAAGATTATCATCCACAAAAAGAATGACATCTTCATTTATCGATCTCAATTCATAATAAACCTCTTCTATATCTCGCGCGCGAAATGTCTTGTATGGGACATACTGAAGATAGCAAAACATGCATTGATTAACGCACCCTCTCGATACCTGACAGTAAGCTGCCACCCTCTTCATTTTCTTAAACAGATCTCGTCTGGGACTGGGAATACTTCTACCAGATACTTGGTTAGCTGAGAGGTATTTTGGCTTCAATCCATTACTGGTGAAATCCTCCAATAACACAGGCCATGTATCTTCTGCATCTCCAACTACTATACTATCTGCATGTTCCAAACATTCAGCCGGCATTAAGGCTGTATGGGTACCTCCAAACACAACTGTCTTTTTCTTATCGTGCAAATTGTCCGCAAGTTTGTACGCACGGGGCGATGTGAAGGTATTAACTGATATACCAATGATATCATAAGAAGAAACATCTGTTGGTATATTCTCTATTGCTTCATCAACAATTCTCACGTTGTGATTTCCGCTCGAAGCAGCAACAGCAGCTAAACTCAATGGATGAATTTTCTGCTCGTTTACTTTTATTTTTCTGCGATAAAATAGCCCCGGCCATCGAGGTTGAATAAGAAGAATGTTAATATTCTTAGCCACTTAACTAACCTCCCTTGTTCTCACAACAGGTAATCTATAATTAAGGTACTTACACTTGTCAATACCCAGAAATCGTTTCTCTGAGGTTTGATCGGTACCATTTTATATCGACCAGAATAACAGATGTCGGCGGTACCGACCATGATTGCCATCAAGCACGTAAAAGCTTCCCAAAGCCGGGATCTCCTTACGAATGCGTTGGGGACTGAGAGTTCTGAGCACGTCGGCAGACAAGTTTATCTTTATCGATCTGGAACGTCTCAAGCTACATCTGGAGCTTCGAAGCAAAGCGAAAAAGTACACAGCATGTGAGCGCATGGTTCGATTATGACAAGTACCTTATGACATTCTCAAACTCGCTTGCAACCCGTTCAGGATCAGCCTTCTCATCAACGTACATCGGTTTGCCGAATGTGATGCGAACGCGTGCGAAGCGTCGAGGGAACCAATGTGGATAGTCGGCGATCAAATAGAGGCCGTCAACCCGGACGGGCACCACGGGAACCCGCATCGCCTGGGCTAAGAGGCCGATTCCCGGCTTGAAGTGATTCATCTCCCCAGTTGCTGTGAGTTTGCCTTCCGGGAAAAAAAGGATGTTCCATCCGCGGTCCATGAGCTGACCTGTATACGCAAAGCTCTTTTTCAGATGCCTTTCCTGAGAAAATGGAAACGCATTCATTAGTAAGCTCGCCACAAACCTACCGAACCGTATAGTTATCTTCTTTCTCCAGGAATACTCTGGCTTAACCTCGTAAATAAGCTCGGCCACCGTGGGGATCGCTAGTTTTCGAAGATGCCGCGGGATAGCGCGCGCTATATATATAGGGTCGTAGTGCGAGAGATGATTTGCCATGAAGATGACCGGCACCTCGATTTCGTTTAGATTTTCTCGGCCTTTAACTGTCGTCCGGGAAAACAGCGAGAGAGGCCGAAAAATGAAAGCCTGAAGAAGGGCCCGAAGAACGCGAACTGGTCGCGTAACTGCCCACCGCGGGAAACCATAATAAAGGATTTCTTTTTGCTGTACCGTAGCGATCTCTCTCAATTCTGAAACAGTCGTCTGCGGGGTCATGACGCTCTCGTCGATGTCTACGTCGAACTCCTCTTCGAGCATCACGGCCAGCTCAACCCAGCCTATCGAATCTAACCCCAGATCGGTGACAAGATTGGAGTCGGGCTTGATTGTCCGCACGTCCACCTTGGCCAAATCGGCAAGGAGGTCAAGTACACGATCGCCACTGCTTACTGAAATCAGGCCAGCACCAGATTCTCCGTGTTGGATCTCATCGATCACAAGACCGCGTTTGATTTTCAGGGTGTTAGTGCGCGGGAAATCCTCGTGGGCCCATACGCTGTATTGCTGAATCTGCTGGTGAGGTTGGAGGCGTTGATTAGCGGACTCGATGGTGAGCTGGGCTCTTTTTCCACCCCATTCTTGGCCCCTGTCCATCAACAACACTGCGTGAACTCGCACGTCTCCATCCTTGTTGACGCCGACTACACAACTGTCTTTGACTCTGGGCACTTTGTTGAGTAGCGCTTCTATGTCTTCGGGATACACGTTGAGACCTGAAGCCGATTTTATCATGTTCCTCTTGCGCCCACGAATGTACAGAAAGCCGTCGTCATCGAACTCGCCGATGTCTCCGGTTTTGTACCAGCCGTCCTCGAAACACGCTTGATTTTCTTCGGGATTATCGTAGTAACCGGGCGTTACATTGCTGCCCCGGATCCAAATCTCACTCTCAGGGCCGATCTTGATTTCCTGATGGGGTAGGCACCGTCCCACGGAGCCGTGCTTTCTGTGAGATGGGGCATTCAAGGTGACCACGGGACTCGCCTCGGTAAGTCCATATCCCTGAAAGACATCAAAGCCAAGAATGGTCCACCATGTCTCAAGATCCGGGTCGAGCGATGAACCTCCGGTGATGAACACTTCCAGTTTCCCGCCGAGCTTTTGGTGAATCTTGTGGAAAACCAGTCTGCGTATGGGTTGTGGCAGGTGTGACGCCATGGACATCATTCGGGAAAAAAGCTGCTTCTTCCCTTGGGTTCTTACCTCCCTCAAGATGTTTTCGCGCAGTGTCTGGAGAAAGATGGGTACCACTACCATCATCGTAACTCGTTTGTGTTGGAGGGCCTCAATGATTGTAGAGGATTTGTGAGAGTAAAGGTAGGTGACCGTGCAGCCATGACATAGCGGGTAAAAGAAGCCGGCAACCTGCTCGAACATGTGGCTCATCGGAAGCACAGAGAGAAAAATATGCCGCTTTCTAAGGGGCACGACTTGGTTATAGTGCATAATATTGCTGACGATGTTCTTATTGGTGATGATGACACCTCTCGGCTCGCTTGTGGTTCCAGATGTGTGGACAATCTCGTAGATATCATCGCCAGAAACACCAAAGTCCGTTTGGGTGATGAGAACTTCCAACAGCTCGCGATCGAGATCCTCTACATGAGTATGCGATAGCTTTTGGAAAGGGAACGGTCGCCGCTTCGAGTGGAATAGGTGTTTCGCACCAACCTTTTCGGCTATGAGTGCGACGAAGCCCGCCTTGGAACTAAAGTCAATCGGTACTGCGACCACACCGGACAGCGCGCAGCCCAAAAGGATGGATGCGTATTCTTGGCCATTGTAGCTCCAAATGAGAATCCGATCTCCTTTTTTGAAACCTTTTTGAGAGAGATAGTTAGCCACACGCAGGCACCGCTCGTAAATCTCGCGGTAGGAATAGCAGAAGGTCCGGAAGGCAGACTTAAAGTAGATGGCAGGTCTGTCTTTGTACTGCTCAGCTAGCGTTTTGATATAATGTGCAATGGTCAACTTAGTACCCATAGTGAGCCCTGGAGAAGCATTCGTTGCCTTCTTACAAACCGATCGATGACTGTTTAGCTCGGACTATGCAACAAATCTTCGAGTCTTTTGGCCAAGGCCACCTTCTCTCATCGCAATAATTCAGATTTTTGCAGACCCGGCTATTTCATTTAACTGCTTCACACACAAGCACGGGAACATTTGCCTACAACCCTGAGCGCCTCGCGCTTTGTGGGGCGGCATTTCGTTATGCCCGCACCATCCGAAATAACCTGTGTCGGAATATCCAGAGGACAACGCACACTCCCGCAACAAGCAGCAGTTCCGTAGCCTCTTCCCAAAAATCTGACCACATCAAATTATGGCTGTAGGTACTGGTAAGTATCATCCGAAGGGTCCCGAAACCCAATGGTCCAATACCGGCTGCGAAGGTAATTTTAGCTGGTGGTAGTGGATTTTCCTTCCTCAAGAATAGAATCAGCAGAGATATCACCAGCATCGCAATTGCAGCGATTGGGCAATAAAGTATCTCGAATTGCTGCCGAACCAGTGCGTATGAATAGTTATAGAAAGTTCCAAAAATCACCGTGTTGTAGGAAGTATCATGGTAATCGGCACATAGTGGTAAGAAGGCAAGAATTATAGATGCCGGGATGATCAGGAAGAACGTCCGTTTCAGGCCGCAGGGTATGTTGGCGTATTTGACGCACTCTTTGCAGAGGCTCAGCGCTGCACATTTTCGCTCCGGGTCAGAGAGCATCAAGATCCTTCGGTCCATCCCTTCCAGGACAGCATAGGTGACGAAGCCGAAACACAGGAGCATACCGAAGCTGTGCAAGTATTCGAAAAAATAGGACGTATGGTTGAAGAAAAGATAGTTTATAGCACAGCAGTTTTCGCCCACAAAGAGGAATATTATCCCCCTCCGTAGCGCCGCCAGATCGGCGGACCTACTTCGCCAAAGGACAAGCACAAGAGCTAGAGAAAGTACCATATGGCTCGGTTTGATCACAAATCCGTTTATGACTGCTAGTAATTGTTCGTACCGTGGTGACTGACGAAAAGGGAATTCAAAAATATCGCCGGATGCTGTTTTCCATCTGTCGAAAACATCGCCCTTTGGCCCGGCAACACTACCAATCCACTCCTGTATGCCACCACGGACATTCATGACCTTTTCAAGAGCTGTACTCACAAGATGCTTGGTTGCGGACCTACCGGCCAGGCCGACATTGGATATCAGTAGTAGAGTTTTATCTCTAAATTGTTCCGGTACTTCGCTTTTGGAATGGGTTGCTAAAATCTCCGTCAGAGGCCAGTTCTGTGCTCCATCGATATGACTCGAATCAAACTCATCCGAACTTCTGACATCGACAAGGATCGCTGAGCTGTTTGTCATTCGCAGCAATTCCTTGGCCTGGATTGGTGTAACCGAAGGTATTCGGCCCCAGAAGAGCCAGTAAAGTATCAATGGAGCGAGGCCCCCGGCGACAATAATACCCAGCACCATTAGACGCATTCGATGCCCATATGTTTCAACCGCTTTTCCTGTTTGTTTCATCGGTTAATCCCTTTTTTCCTTTTCTCTGACCAGGACATTATGCACACATACTGGAATGAGTTTTCCGTCCGGCTGTGGGTATGCCTGACAGCATCGCCGCACACGGGATAAATCGAATGTTTCTACATCTTGGAACGCGTGAATGAATATCGATTTGATGTACCGTTCAGCCACCGTGAATGTCTTCCGCGGATCAAAGCGGGAACCGCAAATCTCATCCATTATACCGCGGAGCGTCTTCATGACGGCATCACTATCGGGAGCACTGCCAGCAGAACCACTCCACATCTCATAGATCATATCCTTCAGATCTTCGTGCTCTTCGCTGTCGAGCCCGAAGATTGTTCGGTTGACCAGTGAATCCATCATTTTGGAGGCATCCACTAGCCGATTCAGTGAGACAGTGCCGCCGTCGTCGAGCACAAGGTAGTAGGCCAAACAGAAACAAAGCGGATGGCTGCACGGCAGTGGCACGAAGTCCGAGGCACTTACGCGCGAATCACCAGCCGCATCAAGCAGCTTTATGACATCCGGGATGGTCAGCCGGCCCGCTTTACCGGCAAGGTTTGCCCCCCGCCCGGCAAACGAAATCGGCTGAATCATTATGCTGACCACGTGCTGGTGTGAGAAGAGATACTCAAGTATGCGGGAGAACTGACCATCATTGACTCCACTTGCAGTTGTAACCGTAAGCGATGTGGAGATGCCTGTCTCGGCCAGAAGGTCAAGAATCTCAAGCTTTTCCTTCAGCAGTTTCCGGCCCCTGAGAACTTCGTATGCCCTGTCGTCGAACCCATCGAACTGTAGTGAGATGACTACATTCCGTTCGCACAACCGGCGAAGTAGGTTTGGTTGGCGAAGTAGTGCCAGACCATTTGTCGAAATGCTCACTCGCACAATTTCCGGGTGTGACAGAGCTTCATCCACAATCTCAAGCAGATTTGGATGGACTAATGGTTCGCCACCGGAGAGGTTGAGGACGTCAATCTGATTCTCAGTACGAATCAAGTTGTCTATCAAGTTTCTGAATTCCTCAACGGTCATATCCCACAGCTGGCCGGCATCAACGATGCACACTGGACAGGTCAGATCACACCGGGAGGTAATCTCAACGATGGGCATGCACAGGTGCTGTTCGTGTCTGTCACAAAAGCCACAGCCCTGAGGGCACGCAACGCTGGATTCTCCGGCAAACTCGTTCGGCACCCATGCCGGCTTAATATATCGCTGGGTCTTAAGATAGTTCTCCAGGTCCCTCTGCACCAAGTTACGGCTCTGCTCATGTTCGAGGCAAAACTTCTCGAAGTACACATCCAGACCATCTGTGATCACCTTAGCTGGAATAAGCTCACGACAAGTGTTGCAAATTGATTGTGTGACACCCAGCGTTTTCATTTGTCCAACCCGAATAGAGATGTTAAACTCCTTCAGCAATACGTGATTGTTCCGGCTTAACATAGAACCGCTCATCCTGCATTCTATAAAAGAGGTTATAAGTACACGCGGGAATAAGGCGACCAGGCTCCGATGGCACAAGGTCTGGACAAAGCATCGCCCGTGAGCAATCGAAGGTATCTTCGTCCATGTGCGCATGAATATATATCGTTCTCACCGCCGATTCGGCGACCCGCTGGCGTTCGAAATCGGTTAAGGTTGATCCCGTCGGGTACAGCTTTTCCACGAGTTCACGCAAGACGCCCAGATGCGAATTCTTGCCTTCAGCGTAAAGCTCGTTGATGGCGTCCTTGAAGACATCGTCGGTCTGGCTGGGCCGAATCAGATACGAAGCATGGATAAGCTGCTCAACCCTTTCTCGTGGTGCAAACCGGGTAAATGGCAGGAATTCCCGACCGTTTTTGAGCAGATAGCAGATCAGATAACAGAGAGGATGAGCCGAAGGTCGAGTTATAAAATCGTCAAATTCGAGTGTACCTTCGGATTGTTCGCACGCTATCTTGGCGGCCTCGTCTACTGGAATGTGTCGTGTGCGGACAAAATTACTACCACCTTGTCCAGTATAGGTCATGGTTTGAACGGTAAGACTAAGAATGTTATCGTTCTGTCGCATCAGATCAAAGATGCCTGAGATTGCATTTTCGTTGATATTACGAATCATAACGTTTAACAATGTCATTTTCACGCCGGCACGGGTAAGATTATCGATTGCCTCGAGTTTCAGTCCAGTAACATCACGTCCATGTATGCGCTGGCTTATGTCACTATCAAATGTGTTGAAAGAAAGAATAACATAAACGCCCAACGCGGCGAGTTGTTCGCATAACTGATAATCCTGGGCCAAACGTATGCCATTGGAATTCATAGTTATGCGGCCAATTTCAGGTCGCCTACAAATGCGGAGAATATCTATGATCTGAGGGTGCAACGTCGGCTCGCCACCAGTAATATTGATCAGGTCAACCTTGTCCGATGATTTGATGATCCCGTCCACCGTCTTTTGCATTTCCTCGATGGGCATGTAGAAGCGGCGGTCGGGGCGATTGTAGGTAAAGCAGATAGGACAACGCAGATTGCACACATTCGTAATCGAAATGACAGGAAGCTGGCACCGGGTGGCGTGCCATGTACACGGGCCACAATCGTGTGGACAGCCCAGCTTTGGCGGCTTTGCACCGGGCAAAGGGGCACTATCCGGCATGGCCTTGAGAACATTGGCGAGGTACCAGTTTTTATCAGCAGCGATCAAAGCTGGCTCATTTATGCAGGTTGGGCACAGGCTTTCCTGCCAGACCTGCCCCTCACGAAAAAAAACCCGCGCAGGAACAATCGTACGGCACTTACGACACATACCACGAACGGTTTTGAAGTACGTGTAATCTTTCTCTTTCAGTCGCGCCATTATTTTGACTCCCCCGCCTGTTCACCATCGGGCCTGTAAATTTGTGAGAACAACACGCGAAGGTCGTCGGGATCATAGTAGTCCTTCAGCTCAACAGGCACAGCCAGGCACCCTTTGCCGGCGGCTATCACTTCTCGTCCAACCAGGGCCCGACCGTCGAAAACGATGCCATCACTGCGATAACTGCGAATTTCCGCTTCCATAAGGAGGCTCTGGCCAGGTCGAAGAGGCTCTAAGAAGCGCACTTCATTAGTTCTAACCAGCAGGCCCATCTGTGAAAAGTCCGATGAAAGTATTATCAGCCAGTTGCCCAACTGAAACAGACCTTCCATTATCAGGGTCTCTGGCAGATGTGGTTGATCTGCAAAGGCCGATTTGAGTTCGTATTCCTCAAACGAGAGACTCTTGATTCCGCGAATCCTCCGTTTGGCTTGGAAATCGACGATCCTGTCAACCATGCGGAACTTCATCAGATGCCTCCGTCAACCAAGATTGACTGGGCGTTGATATAGCTGCTGCGATCACTAGCCAGGAACGCGACCAATTCCGCCACTTCCTCAGGCCGACCTGCACGAGACAGGGCACAATAATCCTTGTACTCTTCCTGTTGCTTGCTTGGGATGTTAACACTGACTCCTTCAGTTAGCATGCCGGGTGCAACGGTGTTGACGCGGATGTTGTACCGCCCCAACTCCCGCGCCAAGGCAAGAGTGAAGCCTACCACCGCGCTCTTGGCCGCAGCGTAGTGCACCGGCACCTCCAGCATTCGCATACCTGCCAGCGAGCCTATGTTGATGATATTGCCGACCTTCCGCCGGATCATGCCTCGGGCAAAGGCCTTGGTCACAAGGAACATACCCTTGACATTCACGTCCATAATGAGATCCCAGTCTTTTTCTTCTATCATCGCAAATGGCATAACCTGTGCGACGCCGGCATTATTTACAAGGATGTTAACAAGGCCAAATTCCTCTTCTATTCTTTGGGCAAGTTCGCTGCAGGCCTTTCCGTTAACCACATCTAAATGATAAGACCTGACATCAATGCCTGAAGCAGTGAGTTCTTCATCGAGTTGTTTGGCTGTTTCGGAACCGCTTTTGTATGAGTAGGCTACTCGGGCGCCTTCACGGGCCAGGGTTTTAACGATTGACCGGCCAACCGCGCCGCTGCCTCCTGTGATGAACGCTACTTTGTCCTTAAGCATTTTTTCCGTCCCGATCAGTTTCAGCAAGCTTATGTTGTATAAGATGTACGAAGACCGCGACGTTTAACACGCTTGGTAGTTCAATCTTCTTTAATCCTGGTTGCAAGTATTCAGCCGGCACTTCGGGCAGCGCTTTCTTTAGTTCTTCCAGTGCTTCATCGGTTAGGTAGCCATCCTTTTCGAAGATACCGCCTGTGATTCGCTCGCTGGCTTGCTTCTCGAATTCGTCCGCTTCAAGGGTCACGCCAAACGTCTCTTCGATAAGAAAGCTCAAATCCAGCAGGTCGATGGACTCGGCTCCCAGATCCTGCATCAGGCCGCTATCCATCTTGATCTGGCCCTCTCGTGCACCGGTGATCTCCCGGATTAACGGTACGAGTTTTTGGAACACCTCATGTTCTGTCATTATGAACTACCTACCTGTATTCAAGGATATGTTCAAGCTTTTTTCTTCTTGGTGCGGCGGGCGTTTCCGCCGGATACCCCACCGCCACTAAGCAGGTGGGCTCAAAGCCAATCGGAAAATCACACAGTGACTTCCAGACATCGCCGGCAAGCAATGGAGCGGTCATCACGCATGTCCCCAGCCCCATTGCATGAGCTGCCAACAGCAGATTCTGAACAGCCATCGCCGTACTCAATGCCTCACCGGAAGCAAGTTCACTGGTAGCCGAAGGCAACAACGACCTGCCCACTGCCGGACTCTTTTTGTGCATCGCAAGGATTACGACAGGAGATTGGTCGAATGCACCTACAAAATGGATCAGTTCATCAGCTCGGCTGGCCACAAGCCTGTGGGCCTCCCTGATCGCCTTCTTGACGGATTTACGTGCCTTATCGGCCAGCATGCGTATTTGCTGCTGGTCTTCAAAAACCATGAATTTCCATCCCTGACGGTTATGGTTGGAAGGTGCCCAGCTCGCCGCTTCGATCAAACGCTCGATATGCGAGCGAGCGGGTTTATTGTCTGTGAACTTGCGAATCGACCGACGCGATTTAAGCAGCTCAAAGAAACTCTGGCAGTCCATCAGGCATATCTCCTCAAGATCAGGGTCGCGTTCTGTCCACCGAAACCAAAAGAGTTGGACAAAACAATCTCACCGACAAATTCTCTGGCGCCATCGGCCACGTAGTCCAGATCGCATTCGTCATCGGCCTTTTCAAGATTAATCGTTGGAGGTACCACTTCGTGCCCGATCGTCAAGGCTGCAACGACTGCCTCCAGTGCACCGCTGGCCGCGATCATGTGGCCGGTCATCGATTTGACTGCATGAACCGGTATATCATACGCGTGTCGGCCGAGGGACTCCTTTATAGCCGCCGTTTCAACGACATCGTTCTTTAGAGTCCCCGTGCCGTGGGCGTTCACGCAGTCGATATCATCTGCCTTCAGCTCTGCAGCCCACAGTGCGCTGTTCATGCTCTGGATCGCGCCCCTGCCCGTGTTGTCTGGGTCAGAGACTCTATAGGCATCCATCGAACTGCCGTATCCAATTAGCTCAGCATAGATGCAGGCATTACGGGCTAGCGCATTATCCAGTGTTTCGAGGACAACAAATGCCGCTCCCTCACCCAGCACTGTGCCTTTGCGTGACGCATCGAAAGGTCGGCACGCCTGCTGGGGGGTTTCGTTTTCGTCAGATAACACTCGCAGCAGACTAAAGCCCCCTAAACCGAGCGGGTTGAGCATGCTATCAGTCGCTCCGGCCAAAGCTACTTCGGCTAATCCCTCACGCAGCATTTGCCATGCCTCGCCAACTACCTGGGCTCCTGCGGCGCAAGCTGAACAGTTTGTATACCTGCCTGCCAGCAACCCATACCTCTGGCCCAGTATATTGCTTGCGCAGTCGAGGGGGGTCTGTAACATTCGGTCCGTCTGGTCATCAATGAGGGAACTGACGATTGAATGGCCGAAATCCGATGAATCAGCATAAGGTGTCAAATCCTCCAGCCGGATCACTTCCAGCCCGACACCTATGTGCAGTAAAGCTCGATGTAGATCACTATCGGATAGCTTTGCGTCGGTCACCGCCTCCTGGGCCGCGGCCAGTGCGAGGAAAACCTTTCGGTCCCGACCCGTTTGAATTGGGGAATTGCTCGGTGATCGATTCGAGTTCAAAGTCTTTGACTTCTCCCGCTATCCGGATCGGAAACGCTGAGGCATCAAATAGCGTGATTGGCCCAATGCCCGAACGCCCGGAAGTTAGATTCGACCAGAACTTCTCCACGCCGCTTCCAACCGGACTTACCACACCAACGCCCGTGATTACTACTTTGCGCATATCCCCTCCAACTCAAATGATGCCTGTTCACTTCCATATCCGAAACAGTCAGCCAGAACAGGCCGACCACTCTCTCCTCTGCCGGCGAGTTCAGCAGCCAGGCCCACTTGGACCGCCGCTGCCGCTGCAAAGAGATTTCCCAGATGTAGCTTGGGCCTAAGCAGCTCACAAGGTTCAAGCCCCACTTCTTCAAACGCCTGCTGTTCACCTTCCGAAATAGCTATGTCGCCGTCGCCAGCAGCGACAACTGCCGCGATGCCGTTTGTTTTCAGTTCCGAAATCGCAGACGAGAAAGTGTCCTTCAAACTTGAATCCCCAGCGGATGAACGTATCGCGTAATCTGTAATCTTCGCGTAAGCCCTCTTTCCCCTCTTGGTTGCGTGTTCTTCGTCTTCAAGCACCAGAAATGCTGCTCCTTCCCCAGGTACGCAGCCCTTTCCATGCAGCTTCCACGATTCGAAAACGCCCAACTGCTGTAGATTGATAAAAGAAAGCTCACTGGTTTTGACGTCACAACTTCCGACCAGCGCACATGGCACATCTCCGCGTCTTATTGCTCGGATACCTGCGGCTATTGCCTGGGCCCCCTGGCCTTGCCAGGGCGCGTAAACTGCGTTTTGTCCTCTAATATTTTCAAAGATTGAAACAAAGCAAATGGGCATATTGGCGAGGATTCTAAATGATAAAACCGGACGGACCCGCTTCAAACCAACCTGGCCAAAGCGCTTCAGGTCAAGCGAGCCATCACTGCCTGCTGCGTATTCAATTATTCTGGTTATTTCTTCGACCGACAAACTCGAAACTCCCGTCGAGCCATAAAGAGCGATTTCCTCACCGGCGTAGGTTTCGTCAGCCTTGACACAAGCATCCTCCATAGCAACATGTGCCGCAACGACAGCCATCTGCGCGTCACGGCTCATGAGACGAAGATTCTTATTCTCACAGAAGTACTCTTCGGCGTCAAAGCTCACTACTGGCGCGCAAAACTGGCACGCAAACGAGGCTACATCAAACGATGGGATAGAAGTTGCTACCTCACCCCGGCCAATTCGGCCAAGGACTTCTCGTGGACTTCGGCCCAGCGGGGTTACCAGCCCAACACCAGTTACGACCACATTTTTTGCCATACCCTGTTCTCCATCTTACTCTGATGCCATCCACACCTTCATCAAGGCCGCCCGTTTAGCCTCCAGCAACGGATCATCAATGTACTTAAAAGCAAAAACCATCCCCGTAGTGACAACAACCCGGCCATTACACAGCGCCAGTGCGGACACCTTCCCACCGTTTGTATTGACAGAACTGACCTGGGTCTGGTACTTCAGTGAGTCGCCGGGACGAATCGGCTCACGGAACTTTGTCCTCTCGAGGACGGTTAAAATAGCCTTGGCATCCCGGTCGAATTTTTCCTTAAGAGTCGCTTCCAGCAGCAGCCCTGATAATTGGGCCATTCCCTCGATTATGAGTACACCCGGCATGACCGGGCGGCGCGGGAAATGGTCATCGAAGAAATCCTCACTCAGGGCAACATTCTTGATCGCCTCTGCAGTGGTCCCAACTTGCCACTTGGTAATCCTGTCAATAAGAAAGAATCGCATTTATTTTCCTGTCTTTGGGATTTGGACTGATCATTAGTCAGGCCAACTTCCTAAAGTTAATCTTTTGAGGCAGCTTCTTCCAAAAGTCTCTGCACCATATCGTCCAACTCTCCGAGGTCAGTCGTGGCCGCATAGCCCTTGGCCCAGAGAGACCCACCAGGAAACTCCTTCGGGTGACGCAACCGAAGGACATTACCAGCGCGGCGAACTCTTGAGGCCACCAGTTCGGGCGAGTGATTTGGCCAAACCTTGACAACCAGAACAATATGATCTGGCTCGATCTGTTTGCGGAGAAATGTCCATCCGTGCTCAATGGCCCTTCGCTCGAGAACCTCGTCTATCCATTGCCGCCGCTCCCCGGTGAAGTGCTCACGTCGCTTATGGGTTGCTATGGCCACACCGTAGACAAGCTTGTGTAGCACGCCTTTGTCCGTACAGGCGATCCCATGCAAGTGACGCTTGATTTGGCTAAATACCGACGGTGAATAAACAACTCGGATTGACCGGGCTTTATCGGCTTCTTTGGTGATATAGCCCTTTTTCTCCAATGCTATCAGGTGCCCACGTACCGCACTGATGTTAGCAAGGCCTATGCCTTTACCAATCTCCCGTAACGTCGGTGGGAACCCGCGGCCAAGGGAATAGCGACCAATAAACTCTAACACAGTCTTCTGCTTGGCTGTTAAAGGCTTCATAGCGATAGTAATCCAATTTATGCTATAATTAATTATAGTATAATTTCGCTCACGTTAAGTCTCAACAAGAAAAAGGAAAAAAATTAAAAAATTTTGTAGGCCAATATGGACGTTAACTCAATATTTTCATAGCCTGCTACTTTTGTAACCACCCAAGCGCCTCGCAGATTCCAGCAATAGATGTAGATGGTGATGCTGTAATAAGGCGAATCAACTTTCTCGTCAGCCTGGAGATATCGCGAGATAAGACGGACTGTAGGTAAAAGGCAACACTGACAAGAGCTCAGGCTATCTCCCGAAGAGACCACGACCCAAAACAGCGGGTGCGGCGAACAGATATGGAAAAAAAGCACCCAGCTTCGATACACTTGACTCCGAAGTCAGTAGGTTTAATTGGATAGTGGGCAAACGACGCGTCTTGAACGAATTGCCAGGTGGCTTGGCCTTGCTTTCGGCAGGTGCGAGAGTATCGTTAACACGAGCAATTGTATTGCATAGATCGCTTCGAGCCACGTTCACGACGAGGCTCATCCGTTCGCTTGGGTCTGGGTGGGCGGCTTGACGACGCCAGAAGACAGCACTTTCGAACAATTAGGTGAATTTTTGCAAAACTCCGCAAACTGACAGAAAGCTTGGCGTTTTGCTTTTCCAATGCGGCGATTCATTCATCACGTCTTTGCAGTTGAGCCTCAAGTTCCGCAATACGCCTTTTATAAAATTGTGCGCGGGTAGCTTTCACTGGCCATTCCTTACCTGTTTACTGCAGATATTCTCGGGCGAAAGAAGCCCACCGTTTGAGAAAACGTTTATTTTGCAACTTGAACGGCAGCTTGGAATGTGCTATGAAATGAATTGAAAGGTGGGTGTTTTGATGTTAGGTGCGTTGCCCAATATGTTCAAAATGCCCGCGAACGGTTACCATGGGAGAATTTGAAATGAAGCGTCTATGCGATTTCTATATTCGACGTGCCGGATCGATCGGCGTGATCTATTGCGCAGCCCCTAATCTCGTCTGGTTTATTGCTGCATTGTTATCTGTCCCATTCCGGGAGGTGTACTTGCTCCGACTGGGTTTATCCCTTGTGGTTGGATGTGCGATAACCGCATATCTGAACCGATACGGTGTTGAAATCTGGCTCTGCAAACATCGCAGTGCCGACGGTCCTGCAACAATACTTGACGGTGTTCTGGTCGGTGCGGCAATCGGCTTTGGTTCAGCCCTCCTTCCGACGCTCCCGGTGTTGATCAGTAGCAACCACCCCGAATTGGCAAAGACAGTTATCATCGTCACATACCTTTCGGCCACTTTCGTTGGTGCAGTCTTCGGTGCGGTACTTGCAACAATAGCCCGGAAGTACGTAGATCGTATTCCAACCGGCGGAGGAGAAGTTCCTCGCGATTCCTAGCCGATAGGTTGTCCGTTGAGAATGTAGCTGCCTTGTCGTTCCCGAAAATTACATCCGGGCGGCCATGAAGAAATTTTCCTTCGATCTCTGACGAGTGGGACTCCGTTCCCGTCGGCGTCACGCCAGCACCAGATGCCGCTGAGAACAGTCTGCCGGAAGCTGGAAATCAAGGTGTGAGTATTATGAATAGGGTAAGCCCTATAAGTCGGCTTGTCAACGTGAAAAATGGGGCCAGATTTTTACTTGACTAGCGTATAGAGAATGGGATAATAAGTCCAAAAGGTTCAGAGTATGTGCGTTCACTGAACCTTTTTTATCTATAAACTACAAATGCTTGTTTCCTGATGTTTCTCACCTAAATACCATCTCCTATAATTCATGACAACCTTATAGTATTTTCTTCTTTTCCTCCGAATTTGATACATATGCTGTTGAGTATTTCTCAAAAAGATTGTGCCGAGATAAATTTTTTGTCTGAGTATATGGTAATCTAATAATTACACCGCTCTCCGAGAGTTCATACCTCCGAAGGCACAGAAATCTTTTCTAGAGGAGCGTGTATGATTAAGAGAGCGACTAAATTCAATTGGGTTTTGGAACCAAGTAAATTCCTTTCAAAAGAGGAAGCAAAGAAACTTTTAGAAACGGCACGAGATAGGGCAGAAGTTGTGTTTGCGAAGAGGCGAAAAATACCTGTCAGGGATTATTTGATCATAGACTTGGCACTTTCAACAGGGTTGCGGGTTATGGAAATTGCACAGCTGGATTGTGGCGATGTTTTTATCCGAGATGGGATTTCTTCGCTTCTGGTCAGAAACGGCAAGTGTGGCAAAAGAAGGTTGGTGAGATTTGGCGAGTCACTGAAAGACCACCTCAACGAATACATACTTTGGAAATAAAATGTCGGTGAGCCTACGGGCCCAAGCGATCCGCTGTTCTTATCCAGCAATACCGGCTGTCACTTAACTACGCGAGCGATACAAAAAGCGTTTAAGCGCACTGCCGTAAGAGCAGGCTTGTCTGCTCACTACTCCATTCATTGTCTTAGGCATACATATGCATGCCAACTCTACAAGGCCAGCAACTACAACTTAAGGTTAGTGCAGAAGCAATTGGGCCACTCCAGCATTCGCACAACAGAAGTATATGCAGATGTGATGGAGCCTGATATACAAGACGCATTGAGAAGGTTATACAGGTAAGAACGCTGTAGATAATTGTTCTTCTGAAACAGCAAAGCGACGATAATATCGAGTTACAATAACACCCATTAACATGAAGTGGGTGGATCAGGCAGAGTCCATACACATTTTGCATAGAATATGGAAATGTTAAAATTGATAGGCTTATGCATGCTCAGACGTTGAAATATTTGCTCTAGCAAAAAATAAAAAGAGATAAGCTGTAGGTATACAAAAGATTCAGAACTCGCATCAATTCTGAACGTTTTGGTAATATTATTCTATTTCTCCCCGGCTGAGTCAAGGATAAGTCTTTCAAGTATTGCGGAAATTTTTGTCACAAATACTTTTCCAGACCATAGCCTTTCTTCTATTTGATGAAATCGACCTAAAAGAGCCTTTAATGGAATGACCCGAATCAGGGTAAAAAAGACATTAATGGGGGAGCGCAGACAACCACTGGCATGCTCCAAAAAAAGACTCTTCCGAATAATGGGTAGGTGTATTGGGCGTTTCGGACGATCGAGAAAAATCGTTCGGGGCCCCAGAGGCACAAATTTCCCCCCGCCTGCCCCAAATTTGAGCCTCTGCCCAAACGATTTT